>Ga0180431_10007911_pt1 | contig 12279 bp, 11 predicted proteins | sample SS_ome_11_FD_132459 | JGI IMG/M metagenome (GOLD analysis project Ga0180431, IMG submission 132459) | Hypersaline lake sediment archaeal communities from the Salton Sea, California, USA - SS_1_MS_1 metaG | ecosystem: Environmental > Aquatic > Non-marine Saline and Alkaline > Hypersaline >... | reverse complement strand
GGCTCCGCAGGCTCCGCAGGCTCCGCAGGCTCCGCAGGCTCCGCAGGCTCCGCAGGCTCCGCAGGCTCCGCAGGCTCCGCAGGCTCCGCAGGCTCCGCAGGCTCCGCAGGCTCCGCAGGCTCCCACCTACCAATCAGATCCGAGTTTTTTGAATCCGGAGCAATTATGGTAATAAGTCTTGATTTTGAGACTTATTCCGAAGCGGGAACGGTTTTTGATTTAAGCAAAGGCCGTTTTTCCGCGCCCTCTGGAGTAAATAAAAAAGGGATAGGTCTAGTAGGGGCGTACGCGTATGCGGCGCACCCCTCTACTGAAATACTGTGCGCTAGCTATACTTTAGATAGTGGAAACACAATAAAAACATGGATTCCCGGCGGCGATATCATAGCGCCGGAGGATTTATTGTCCGCGATATCCTGGGGGGCTAAATTGTACGCGTATAACTCGTTTTTCGAATGGTGCATATGGAATTTAGTAGCCTGTCGGCGTTATGGGTGGCCGGAGCTTTCGTTGAACCAAACAAGAGATGTCATGGCCGCCGCGCTTGCGTGGTCGCTCCCAGGATCTTTGGATAATGCCTCCGCCGCGCTTTTTGGAGAAACACGGAAGGATAAGGCCGGCTCTAGGATTATGCTTAAATTATCTCAACCGCGTAATCCTACCGCGAATAGTTGCGATTTAAGATATTTTCCGGATAATTCGGAAGATTGGATAAATCTTTATAAGTATTGCGAGCAAGATGTTCGTGCGGAAATAGCGGTTAGAACTTTTGTCCCGGAATTAACTCCACGGGAGTTAGAAGTCTGGAAGCTCGATCAAAAAATTAATGCGCGGGGGGTTATGGTTGATCAAAATTCAATCACGCCCTGCATTAAAATTGTCGAGGAGGGTCGTCGCCGCGCGGGGCTAAAATTATCGGAATTAACCGATGGCGTAGTGAACGCGGTTTCAAAAGCTCAAGCGTTATTACGGTGGGTTGGGGACTCCGGTTTACCGGACCTTCGGCCGAAAACTATAAAAAAGTATCTAGAAACGCCCCGTCGGAAAAATGTAAAAAAAGCGTTGGAGCTACGGTTGGCCTTTGGCGGTAACTCTATCGCTAAACTATATTCAATGCTTTACCGGTCTTATCCGGATAATCGGGTAAGGGGCGCTTTTCAGTATTGCGGCGCTCAACGAACCCGCCGCTGGGCGGGGCGCGGATTACAGCCCCAAAATATGCCGCGCGGAGACGTTACCCTATTAAAATGCGATTTTTGCGGTGGCCTCGAGAAACCTACCGCGCGAACGTGCTCTAGGTGCGGATTTGATCATCTGGAAGAACAAGAATGGGGGGTAACTTCGGTTGAGGCGGTTCTTCCCGCGCTTCAATCCGGCGAATATGATCTTGTAAATGTTCTGTGGGGTAATCCTAACAAGATAGTTGCGGGTTGTTTGCGATCTTTTTTAATAGCCGCCCCGGGACATGATTTTATATCTTCGGACTACTCCGCGATTGAGGCCGTTGTGATGGCGTGCTTAAGTGGCGAACAGTGGGTTATAGATACTTTTTTCGGGGATGGGAAACTTTATGAGCGAACCGCCGCCAAAATATCCGGAAAAACTCCGAAAGAAATAATCGGTTATAAAAAAACTTATGGAAAACATCATCCATTGCGGCGATTGGGAAAGGTGGCCGCATTGGCTTCTCAGTATCAAGGCGCGCGCGGCGCATGGCTTGCATTCGGCGCGGATAAATTTTTATCGGTTTCTGAAATAGACGAGGGCGTTAGAAATTGGCGATCGGCCAACCCAAGTATTGTTAATTTTTGGAATAACACGGAAACCGCGGCCAAAAACGCGATATTGAACCCGGATCAACCCTTTTTAATACAAGGGATTTTCGCGAGTATTCGCTTTCAAAAAAAGGGCCGCGCGTTATATTGTATTCTTCCAAACGACGAATGGATAACTTATTTAGACGCCGGAATCGAAAAGCGAAAAAAATTATCTTTTGCGGGCTGGGATATTTTGGAAGCTTGGGAGTCTGCGCAAAATCAAAATGACGTCGGAATGCTAGCGCTAGAACACGCCTGCCAGGATTTTCCGTCGGATTTGCTGGCGGGGCTGAAACGTATAACGAACCCGCCTGCCGCCCGAAATTTAATTTTCAAGTACTGCTGGAAGCTGACCGACTCTATCGTTTATAAGGGCGTTGGCTTAGCGGGAAAAATGGTTGGTATTGAAACATACGGCGGGAAATTGGCGGAAAATATTGTTCAGGCGGTTTCGCGGTTTATATTATCCGAAGCCATGCTCCGAATAGAGGCCACCGGATATCCGATTGTGCTTCACACTCATGACGAGATAGTTTCCGAAGTCCCAAAGGGCTTTGGATCTATCGAGAATTTTGAAGAAATAATGTCTGTCATGCCCGAATGGGCTAAACTTCCAACCGGCCGGTATTGGCCCATCCGCGCGGCCGGCGGCTGGCGCGGAAAAAGATATAGGAAATAAAAAATGGGATATAGTAATTTCTCTTGGAGAAAACTCAAACCAAAAAATTTTTCGGAAATAAGCCGAAAAAAATTAGAATATCACATTAAAAAGTATCTGGCTTCCGGCGGCGTTATAACGATATTGCCGCCGGACCCTTTGGAACATGCGCCCGTCTATGGCGCTTTATCGGATATTCTGGACGAGGGGGTTTACTGCCCGCGAAGTCCGGCCACCGCCGATTTTTAGAACTTTAAGCCCTCGATTTTAGAATCATTCCCGAGCAACACAGACAATAAATTTTTGTGTTGCTCGGGGCGTTCTCCCGCGATTTTTCCTATATCATTATTGGCGATGGGAAGCGCGTCAAATAATTTAACCGCCTCTTGAATTACGGCCCTTCCTTTTTTTATTTTCAAGATCAAAGGCGCGCCAACGCCAAATCCGCCCAAAGCTACCAAAAGCATATTAAACGCTATATCCGCTAACATATTCCCTCCACTATTTCCAGATTAAAAGATTCCATTCTAGCCAAACGATTCATAAAAGCTTTAAAAGCTAAGCCGGACTCTAAAACGCCGCGATTTTCTAAATAATTTTTACCGCATTTATTACCCAACAGAATACAACCGAGGCTTTCCGAAACGTCATTTCCTTTATGAAAAAGGATATTTGATCGCCCTTCCACATCCATTACTTGAAAGGTATCTCCGTGTTTTGGTGAAAATACGCGTTGACAAAAATATTCTCCCGGCCGGATACAAGAGACGTTTCGCCGATTTTTTTTCCAGGGGCGTTCTAATGTTAAACATTGAATTTCATCCTCTATTATTAAGACCCCAAGAGTCATTTTTTCTGATCGTTCAATTCGGATTAGTTTTGCTTTTATCATAATTTTTTCGTTACGAACCAGGTTAAAATAGCAGTTCCGAGGATAACCGCGATATGCTTTAGCGCGCCGGACGTAAACTGTAAAAGCCGGTCATCCTGCCTAAGATTAGTGTCGCGATTGTTCTGAATCTCGCGCTCAATCGATACTAATTTTTTTTCAACGTTTTCTAGATTAGCCCGGATTTGCTCCGGGTTCATTGCCTCAATACGGTCCCAGAGACACTTTATTTCGCCGGAATGCGTTTCGTAACGCTCTTTTCCAAGCGCTTTTACGGATGCCATTTCGGATTTATATTCACCGTCCGATTTCGCGAATTGAACTTCCAGCGCCGACATAGACTTTTCGATACCTTTGACGCTGCTTTTCAGATCTTTAATAAGGCTAAGAACTTGAGCGTCCCGCCCGTGCGAGTTGTTCTCCACCATGTTTAGCACCCCGCGAAAGTAAGTATCGGCCACACGACCGACGCGAGCGGCGTGTATGTCGGGTATTCGTCGGTAATTTTTAGCATCCGAGTATGCCAGTTGGTATATTCTTTTCTCCGGTCGTCGGTTAACCGCGCCCAGCATACGCGTCCCTGGATATAATCAAACTCTTGAAAACGCGCTTTGCGCGCGGGCCGTAAGATCGCATCGAGCCATAACTCCGGATCATTCTCGTAGGGCTGCGTATTATCAGCCGCCAGGTCAATAGCCGCCTGCTCCGTCACGGTTATGACATAATCATGATAATACTGATCTACAAATTCATAACTTTGTATGTTTCCATCATTATAAATTTTTTTTGCACGGCCGTCTAGCGTTGAAGTAGGCGAAAGGAACGGGTTGTCCGGTTCGTAGCTCGCTAAAAAAGAATCCAATTCGGATTTAGAGTTAAAAAGTTCATTTTTAAAATATTTTAACATAGTTTTTACCTGCTTGTATATCCGACGACGTTATAGCTTGAGGTTGTGCCCCCCGCGAAAACAACCGCTTTTGTTCGTCTAAGATCGCACATTGTCCGGGGGTATTGCGTCGCTGAAAAAGGCGATGCGATTATCTCCCAATTTTTTCCGGTCGAAGAAATTAAGAGCTGGCTATTGACGCCGTTTGCTAAAATTAGGTGCTTAGCTATATCCGAGTAATGCATATATGCCAACGGAAATCCAGATGGAATCAAGTCATCTTCTACGGTTTCCCAGTTTTCCCCGTCATCGCTGTATGCGAGTCGGGGCGTTGAACTGGTAGCCCGGCTAATAAAATATCGTCCCAAATATTCGGATTTGGTAAGCCCCTGAATGGTGCCAAGCTCTAAAAGGCCCACTGAAGTCCAGGTTATCCCGTTGTCGCTATAAAAAATATTTTTGAGTCCGGAGGATAATATGCCGACCGCCACAAATCTACCTAATTTATCTAAACACGTTACTTTATACAGTACGCCATCTCCGGTTTGTCCCGCGGCGATTGCGGTCCAGGACGCGCCATCCGCACTGTAAAAGGAGTTAACTCCGCCCGTTCCTACCGACCCTACCGCAACATAAAGTTCCAACGTTTTTGACCAGCACACATCTCGCAGGGTTGCGTCCCCCGCCGCGACTTCGGTATAAGTAAGTCCGAAATTATCGCTATATCGCACGTTTTTAGACGCAATGCTTAACGCCCCGACCACGACGATTCTTTCGGAAGGAGGAGAATACGCAGCTCCATAATTTGTTACCCCGCTCCCGCCGACGAGACCGCTCGTAAAAGAAGTCCATGTGTCGCCGTCTAAAGTGTACGCGCTGTTACCATTGTCGCCGTATATAATTACTCCGCTTATAGCCGGATTTGCTTCATTATAGATGCAAACGTTTGTTCTCCAAATGTTAAAGGACCCTACGGACGGGGGCGTCAAAGAGGTTTCAATTTTAGCAAGTATGTATTTTCCGAGATCGATCTGGCTAACGGTTAATACGTTACCGCTAACCGCGCTAAATTGCAGAATTTCAATATCATTCGATCCGTCGTAACATTTTAACTTCCACAATTCTAAATCTGAGTCATCTACCCACAGCATTCCGGTTTGAGCATATGTCGGACGGGAAGATCCCTTGTGCATACTTTCCAGCGCATCCCGCCATTTTGCGGACCCGCTTAAAATGTCCGCCAAATCGGAGCCCGACGTAGAAGCCGGATCGATAGGATCGGGTAGGGCGTATTGTGTCATAATTATAAATAATATTAATGTTATTAAGTATTTAAGTCCCGCCATACCCTTTTGCTATATAATCAAAAGTTCGGGATATTGGAGAACCGGTTGAGTCAAAAAATTGAACGAAAAACCCGGTTTCGTCCGAGTCCGTTATGGTTTTATAATCTCCCGTGTCTAAATTTTGGGAATCAACCGCTAGGGCGGGGCGAACCTGAAAAGCCGGAGAATAATCAACCTGTAGGCCCGCCGAAGGACAAGTTAAATCCGATTCGCCGACAATACGGTCCGGCATATCCACGATGACTTGCAGCTCCGAAATTCGAGGTGTTATATTTTCCGCGTAGCTATTTAGTTTTACCCTAAATTCTATACCCCGCGCGGTATAATCGCCAACCCCAAAATTTTTCCAGTTCGACCAGACCGGCGCCGCGCCCGGGTCATCCTCGGTCGTTCGAAGCTGTAAAGCTACCCCCCACCCATCCGCCGCGAGGGAAGAGGTCAGCCGATTAAATCCTTCCGCATTTAAAACCGCGGTTATCCGGGAAGAATAGACGCCGCCAAGATCAAAAGGATTATTTTTGAAATAATAAAACCCTTCCGAAACCACGTTCGCTCCGATTAATGCGGGTATCGAACTTAGGGTAATCCAATCTGATAAAAATAAGCCGTCTCCTAACTGCAGTGTTCCCGCGGATATTATAACGTTGTCTTTTTCTCCTGAAAAATCCGGGGATTCCGTAAAGGTTTCAATCACATTATAGCTTAATAGCCCCGCAATCGCGGAAACCGCCAACGCCGCATTTGCGCTTTCGATACCGTACACATCAAAAGCTTTTATTAAAAAAGTTCCAATGCGCGCCGGTAGGGAAATTTGATTTCCCGTAATCAGATCCGCCGCCAGTACTGACGCGCCCCAAGTCGCGCCCGATACTATGGAAGTATATCGGATCTGATAATGCGAAAGATCCAATTCCGGCACGGGGTCCCATGATAGTAGGGAAGTAGCCCCCGCCGTTTGAATAGAAAAATTTTCGACATCGGACGGCGGGGCTTTTGCTCCTAACAAATTGACGGATATTGTAACCCACGCGCCGGAGGCCCCTGCGGCGCTTATAATCCGAACTCGTATTTTATAAATTCCTTCGGTGATGCTTAGAATATTGCCGCCCAAGTCTGAAGTCGTCAGGACCGGAATAAATCCGTCCGCGTCCGGCCTTCGACATTGGAGCTCATACAATGATACCCGCGCGGCCTGTTTTGGGTCCGTCGGCGCGTTCCAAGACGCGCGCGCGCCCGATAAAACCGAGCCGCCATCCTCGTAAGTATATTCTTCCGCCGATAAGTCGGTAACTACCGGAAGCTCGGAGGGGTCAAAGTCAAACACGCTGTAGCTATCCGGCTCTATCTGAAAATCGTTTTCGATGATCTCAAATTTATTAGGTAAACGGAGGACCGCGCCGATTTCGAAAATATTTTTTTCCGTTTCTCGAATGGAAGCAACTGTAAATTCCCGCGTCGCGACGTTTGACGCGTTTATGGTCCAGAGCGACCCCAAAACGGGTAGATCCGGTAAGACCGCGGCCAAATTCATGACCGTTTGGCCGGGACCGGAAGCGTTTGTTATGCTACGATCCTCGATTGATCCGTCCGGCATAATTACGGAAATTTCATAAGTTTCTCCCATTTCCAGTTCGATTGGAGCATCTAATGTTATCGCGCTTATTGTTCGCGCGGCGATACGTCCGCCGAATCTTACGCCGGAGTAGGCCGGGTCCGCGATTTCAATAATGTCTCCCGGCTGTAAGTCCGCATGATCAAAAGATGCTTGGTATGTAACGCGCTCGTTTTCGTACCGTTCCGTAACTAGCGTATATTTTCCGCACCGATGCGCTTGGCCCCGACTGGTACACGCGAAAGCCACAATATCGACCGGTTTCCAGCCCAGTTCCGCGATTAAATCCGCATCTTCCACAACCTCTACCGCCGTTTCGTAATTATTATCGGGATCGTTCCAGCTCACTAACGCGACGGAGTGCCGGTCGGATATTTGATCTCCGGAGTAAGTAAACATCCCACCCACCACATTGGCCGGAGTAACTAATTTTACGGGCTCTTTGTCGTCCCGCTCCTGAGAGAACCCTACTTCGCCATTCGCGCCCCAAAAAATGGAAGCCCGAAAATTAGATATTACGGCGGATAGGGTTTTATAAACATCGTCCCGTTTTCCTAAAACGCCGTTGAAGCGGTATCGGGGTTCGGTATGATTAATGGAGACCGTACTTCCCGCCATTTCCGCAGTTAAAAGTTCAGACACAATAAGATTCGTGCCTGCGAAGGAAACGACGGTTTTCAGACCATTATTCTCAGAATTAGAAAATCCTTTCACAAAGACGGTTTCTCCCGTTTCATATGTTTGCTCATGCCCCGCCGGTAAAACGTACCGATCCGCTAATGCGCTTATGTTATCGGAAGTTATACCGAAGCCGGTATTTACCGAAGCGTCGCAAAAACGGGCGATTTCGTAGAGGGCGAATTTATCAATTTGAGATTCCGAGATAGATTTTCCCAGACCGTAGCGCGCGTTAGTCAGTAGGTCATAAAGTACCCAGGCCGGATTATTCGACCATGCGATTTGAAAAGTTCCCGCCCATATCCCTGTGTATTTCCTTGTAATCGGGTCATAATTATCCGGGATTTTTAATTTTATCCCATTGATTTCATAAGATCTGTTTGGCGATTGCCCGGAAAAATCTTTGGCATTTAGCGCGAGGGAGTAAAGCGCCGTGTTAGGGTAACTGAGTTTCGCGTCAATTACGGTAGTATACCCGCTCCATTCCATGTCATCTTCGTAAAAGTCCGCTTCCGTCGGTTTCCACTCGACCTTACTAACTCTTATATCCCAGGAGGTTACGCCCGCCGGTAATTCCGCTCGGTAATCGATTTTCAAGGGCGCGGTAATATCGCTCCATATCTGAGAATTAATTACGGTTTCGTAAGTTCCGGAAGCGGGCCTGATTTCGACTAGTACACGAACCCACATGACATTGTACCCACTCCAATCTTCATACCGATATAGCCCCCGCGGAAATTTTATCGTAATTAAAATTGCGTCTAAATCCGCGCCGCTTATCGTGCGAACCACGGGCGCGGAAGGTTCAACCGGCGCGCCGACCGAAAAAGTTTGTTCCGTTTGGGAAAAACCAGGGACGTAATCTTGCGTGCTCGTTCCGAGGCGTTCGGACCACACGACACCCTCAAAATTGTAAAGATACCCCGTTACTATAACAGAAGGTCCGGCGCTTTCCACAACGAGCGTTTCTCGCACGGTTATATTATCGCCGTCGATACTGGAAATCGTTTTAAATCCATTATTTTCCGAATTAATGAAGCCCTCAACCCGAATGAGCTGATCCTCCGCGTAATTAGCGCCTTCGCCGGTGGGAAATTGATATGTATTTTCGGCCAGAACGCCCCCCGTTGAAAAATTTAAGGTCGTAACGGCGCCTAGCACCGGCGTTTCATTTAGAAAAATAGAGGTTTCTCCATTAACAAGACCCTCAATTTCTCCCTCCGACACAACATCAATAATCCGTTGCGTGTCGACTGTTCCTTTCCAAATTGCGAATACTATATCGCCCGTTACCGCTTCCGGCGGTACAAGAACCGAGTTGACGCTTTCCGAGACTATTACGGAGCCCGTCCGCATTCGCCCATATATCAAAGGAATGCACACGCCTTGAGCGGAAATGTTCGTAGGCCCCTCAAATAAAAAAGTCGGAACGGTCGGCTCCGATGCGGGGTATTCGGCAAGTTCCAGACGCGGCGTTAGGAGTTTGCCGACTACGTACGAAAAAGCGAAAGCGAAAAGGATAAACGCGCCGGTAGCCGCGCCCGCAATCGTGGGCGCAATAATTATGGTATCTTTTTCCGTTAACCGAAAATATAAATCCTCCGTATTTTGCGGTCGGTATTCCGTATCCTTTCGTCTCCTAAATATCTCATACCCGCCTTCGATAAAACGTTTTTTAAAATCTGGAAGTTGCGCGAACAACGCGCGAAGCGCTTGCGAAAGATTAAAGACGTCAAACTCAAATTCGTCGCCGAATTCCGTCGCGAGCTTTCCTTTTAGAAAAATTTTAATCATATCGTAGCCAGAATTTTATATGCCGGGCGTATCGGTAAACAGATTCTATCCGCGGTTTACATAAAGGATCATAGGGACGCGCTCCGCCCGGATGATGTATTATTTTATCATTTCCCAAATATATCGCGCAATGGTGGGCGCGGGGCGTTTTAACCCCTATACAAACCAGATCGTTAGGTTTTTTTACTTCTTCCGCCGACAGCCGCCTAAACCCCGCCGAACGAAAAGCGTCCGATAGCAGATCCGACGTTTTCCACCACTCCCAGGCCCTTGCAAAATCCGGCAGATCAATATTTAATTTTTCATGATAGTAATCCCTGATAAGCGAATAGCAGTCCGTCGCGCCATGCCGAAAGGGTCGGCCGAAAGTAACCGGTTGATATCCGCCGAACCAAAAAAAATCTAAAATTTTATTTTCGGAAACAACCCCTACCCCCCAGGGGACCGCGGTTTCGATTTGGCGTTGCATATCAAAAACGGAAGGGTACGGCGGGGTTTTAATGTGACTGTGGATAACAGCATCTATTTTACCCGCGTACTTTCGCATAGCGCGGGAAGCAATCCGAAAATTGGTTTTTCGGGCCATTTCATGTAAAACATTGTCGCACGGGATAAAGCGGCCCCGAACTATTAAACCACATCCTTCATCCGGGAAGCACTTTTTTAAATATTTTTTCACTTTTCTCTTTACAAAGTGTTCTGGTTTTGGCACACTATTATATAACAAGTCACGAAACAATAACCTAAACGGAGAAGAAAGATGCTATTTGAAATAAAATACTTTTTAAGTAAGAATTACTCCACCGGGAATGATGATGAGCATGAAGAAGTGGATGGCTCATTATTAGTAGGGCAGAAAAAAATCTTTGGTTATGACGAGGATAATTCTAATTATGGATGGAACGATTGTCAAATTTTCCCCGCTTTTTACAAAGGTGATAAAGCCTTTTTAATTCGAAAAATTTGGCGACCAATTTCTCCTTATGAAGGACATGGTTGTCACGAGGAAATAGTTAGTTTCCTCAAGGGAGCGACCTTGCTAATTGAGAAGGGCGCTTACGAGCATCTTTTTAAAAAAGATTAGCGGACAAACTTAAACGGAGGGAAAAATGAAAAGTACATCTTATATCACGGTCGCCTCATGCGCAACTGACAATCAGCTAGAAAATTATAAAATTTATTTCGGCGATGTAAAACAACACTCGCTAAATAAAAACCCCTGGGTCGGATTTTTGAGCAAAATAAAATCCGGCACGGAGTGCGCAAAACGAAACGCGAACGGTGAATATGTTTACAAAAATATTCTAACTGATAAGTGGCGCATATTATGGGATGACGTACCGGGACGAACCCTAATGGGCCAAGTATGGGATTTTAACAGCTATGACGATGCTATGGAAATGATTAATTATATAGCTGAAAGAAAAAATTAAACCTTAAGCCTGGGTAATCCCCGTATTCGCCAAATGCTATGAAAGCACCGAAACTAATATCCCAAATTACTAAAATATATGGGCTAAAAAACGACACGGCCACGGCCAAAGCTCTTGGAATTGCAGAGGGCACGGCGAACAACCTGAACAGCGGCAGAGCCGGAAAAGGGCTGCAAAATGCATACAAACTCGTCATCGCAGTCTCCAAAGAGCTGCCGGAGAAAAAAAGAAAAAAAATCTTGTCAAATATGAGTTATTTGCTTGACAGCTAGCTCATATTTGATAGAATAATAGTCATGTTGAACACGAAATTTAAACTCAAACGTGGCATAACATGAAAATTAATAAATCCGAACTTTTCAAAACAGCTTGGAAAATCGCTAAAGCAGCCGCCGCAAAATTCAACAAATCGGCAAGAGAATTTTTAAGCGAAGCTCTTAAGCAAGCCTGGAAAAATTTAAAACAAGGAGCATTAACCGTGAAAACTATAGAGTCTATAAAACATGAAATTTTAAAACTCAAAGCGGCAAAAAAAATCGCGGATAAAACCGAAAAAAAAGAAATTACCGATCAAATCAAGTGTCTCAGAACTAAATTTGAAAATCTCACGATTGCCGGCATCAAAAAAGACCGGTTTAGCGCCGACCAAACATTGACCGAAAGGCAAGCTGATTTTTATGAAAGTATAATTGCATATTTAAACAATTTCGTAATCGACAAGGGAGCAAAATATAAAGAATTAGATAGAAGAGATAGACTTCAGCCATCCGGAACGGAAATCAAAATTGCGATCAAAAGAATCGGAGAATTGAAAAATATAGTTTGGAATAAGATCAATTTTACCGAATTAGTTACGGATTACAACTTGTTAAAAGACACCTTGTGCGGATTTGCTTCAAAATACGATCATTTAAGAAAAGACAATTTTGCAGTATAAAAGAACTTAAACGGAGAGAAGAAAATGAAAATTGAAAAACTAATCGAAGACCTAAAAAACAACATCTCAATCAATAACGAGATGGGTCAGACCGATCCATGCATGGAATGCAAAGCGAATCATGATGCCGGATTTGAAGAGTCAGATTGCTCCTCTTGCCCTCACGAAAACTGCAGTTTTAGCGAAAAATTTAGGACCTGGCGTTACGGGGAGGGGTACTGGATGGACT
>Ga0180431_10007910_pt1 | contig 12279 bp, 17 predicted proteins | sample SS_ome_11_FD_132459 | JGI IMG/M metagenome (GOLD analysis project Ga0180431, IMG submission 132459) | Hypersaline lake sediment archaeal communities from the Salton Sea, California, USA - SS_1_MS_1 metaG | ecosystem: Environmental > Aquatic > Non-marine Saline and Alkaline > Hypersaline >... | reverse complement strand
TGCCGTGATCGGCGATGTACTCGAGGGCGTACTCTCCGGGCTTCGTCGTGTACTTGATCTTGCTCACTGTCGGTTCCTTCCGGTCGGGGCGGCTTGGTTGCCGCTTGGAATGATTCTATCATATGTGGGCTAGCCGGGCGGGCTATGGTACGGACCCGATGACCTGCGCCACGATGAAGAACATGAGGGGTGCCAGGGCCAGCACCGCCCACATGTCGGTCCAGTGGGTGTCGGCGTCGCCGCGCACCGTCTGCCGCCACAGCATCACGGTTCCGAGCAGAGACAGGAGCAGCGGGACCACGGTGAGGGCGGTCATGAGACCACCCGATAGACACCGGAGCGGATGCGCTCCGCGTACCCGATACCGGCCAGGTAGTTGCACCGGCTGTTGGCGACGGACTTCGACACATCGAGGTACTCCGCGACCACGGTGTAATGGCACCCGCTGGGATGAGCGGCCAGCACGTCGTACGTTTTCCGCTGCTCCGGTGTCAACGCTGCCGGATCGTTCGGTTGCCGTTTCGGCGGTGTCGTCGTGCTGCCCTGAAGCGAGCGGATCAGGTCCAGTGCGGCCTGCCCGTCTCCGTTGGCGACGTCCAGCTCCATCGAGCCGTCGGGGCGGATGGTGACCTTCATGTTCAGATACCTGCTTTCGGTGTAGTTGGGTACTGCTGACCCACGCGGTGCGCGGGACGATTCGGAGGAGTCACGACAGGGACTCCTCGAGCTGGGCGACCGCCTTCCGCAAGTCGTCCATCAGTGCGGCGGTGTCGCTCAGACCGTCGATCCGGTAGAGCTTCCGAGCGGCGGACACCACCGCCTCCGCTCGCCGGTCCCAGACGTGCCGCTCCACAGCCAGGCCCTGCGGCGGCTTCCGCCGCTGCTTCTGCTCGTGGATGCGGGCTTTCTCGCGGGCCTCGAACTCGACCCGCTCGGTCCACAGCTGCTCGGCGGCCAGCCAGGCGCACAGATCAGGGTCCTCGACCATGCGCTCGGCGCGGGGCCGCAGGGCGACCTCCCGCCAGCCGGGCTCGAGGTCTCGTCCGGTGACCTCCCAGAGCACGCGGTTGTGACTCCAGTCCCTTTGCGGGAGCAGGCGCAGTTTCTCCTCGCCTTCGCGGAACAGGAGCACGCCGCGCAGCTTGGTGCTCAGGTATCCGTTAGCGTCGGTGAAGTCCAGCCGGAGCTTCCAGTCCGGCCCGGTTTGGGACTCCCGCACGAACGCGTGAGGGTCCTGCACCAGCCCGTCGCCCGAACGGACCTGCCGAGTGGTGTCGGGCATCCAGCCGTTGCCGAACACGTGGTTGAGGAACTGCTCGCGCTTGTTCATCGGTCCCTTCCGTGGTGCGAACGAGGCGGGGCGGGCGGTGGAGCTGAACGGTGTGGTCATGACTCGCTCCGCTCCACCTCGATCTGACGACGGACTTCCAGCTTCTCGACCTTGCGCTGAATGCGGCGCTCGGCCTTGCGGCTCCGGCTTCCGGCACGGCACCCGCAGTCGCACTGCGACCAGGGGAGCTTGTGCTTGGTGCGGTCGCCCAGCATCGTCGCCATCAGATCCACGTCCCTTCGTGGTCGGCGATCAGCTGCTTGACGCTGGGTACGGTGTGGGCGGTGCCGATGCGGGTCACTCCGCGAGCGTCGCGGCGGTGAACCTCGAACACTCCCGAGACCTTCCGAACGACGTAGTGGTGGTGCAGCGATCCGGCCCCGACCGTCCAGGTCAGCGGGGCGACCTTGACGAGGCTCAGCTTGTTTGCGGTCATTCTCGGTTCCTTCCGTTGGGTCCGGGCTTCAGTGCCGGACGCTAGTACCATTCTATCATACGCCGTCTCAGGCGACGGCGGTCCACCATTCCGGTGCTGACCTGCGGGTCCACCGAGCGAACCGAACCTTGTCGAGGAGGTAGAACCGGCGGTACGCAGCCACCGGGTCGTCGCCCCGAAACTGCTCCGGCATCGCTTGCGGGAACGGCGTCAGTCCGCGACTCGGCAGATCGGCGGGCGGGTCTGCCAGCAGGTCGCGCAGCCGTGACGTGAGGTGGACGCGGCCGTACCGGTACTCGTACTCACGCAACAGCGCGCACAGGAGGAGCCACGCCCACCGATAGTTCTCGACGCTCTCACCGGCCCACACGGTGCAGGGGTGGTGCCGATGCGTGGCCCGATACAGCCGGTCGTCCTCATTGCCGTGCGCCCGCTGCACGGTGCTCAGCATCTGGCTTCTTCGAGGATCATCTTGACGACGTGCTTGTCGCAGTGCATCCGAGCGGCGACGAACGGGTCGGCGTGCAGAACGAAGCGGTTCATCGGACCTCTCGCTTCCAGTTGTTGCGGTTACCCTTGCCCGGCTTCTTCGCCTCGGCCTTGCGGTTCCGGTGGGGCTGGGCCGCATTACTACGGCGCAGCTCCAACCGGTTCCGCATCTGCTCCGGGCTGGCGGCGGTGGGGCGGTTCATGGTCACCACCGACCCTCGGCCTCGAGCAGTGCGATGGGCTGCCACTCGCGACCCAGACCCGGCACCGGTTGCCCGGCGGCGATCAGGTCGATCTGCTCGTCGGACAGACCCTCGTCGCGCAGACCCTCGCGCCACAGAGACTCCTCGTTCTCGGACGCGAACACGAGCGGCTGGAGCTGGGCCTCGACCCGTTTCCGCGCACCGTCGATCTGAAACGCGATCTGCACCTGAGCGTGCTCGACGGGGCTGGGTCGCAGGCCGATGACGTGAGCCTTCAGCTGCTCCCGGCTCAGCTTTCCGAGATCAACGCCGCCGAGGATCGCCTGGGGGATTTGCTGGATGTTTCGCATGTCGGTTCCTTCCGTGGGGAGCGGCTTCCGTGCCGCTCGTGGATCCATTCTATCATACCGTCGTAGCAGGCCAGCGATTGTCGGTTACGCTTTCCCGTATGACCACATCGCTGACCGGGGCGACGACCTCGGTACCGATCAAAGACCTGTCCACGTTCCACCGGAATCCGAGACGAGGTGACGTCAAGGCCATCGCCGCCAGCCTGCGGGCGCACGGTCAGTACAAGCCGATCGTGGTGAACATCGGCACGCACACCGGACGGCAGAACGAGGTGCTCGCCGGTAACCACACACTGATGGCGTTCCGCGACCTGGCCGAGCAGCATCCCGACGAGGGCTGGGACACGATGCTCGTTCACTGGGTCGACGTGGACGACGACCGCGCCAACCGGATCGTGCTCGTCGACAACCGCACGTCCCAGCTGGGCGGCTACGACACCGACGAGCTGCTGTCTCTGCTCAACGACATGGGCGACGACCTCGAGGGGCTGAGCTACACGCAGGCCGACATCGACCAGCTTCAGCGGGCCTCCGACACGACGCCGAAGTACAGCGACAAGACCGAGGTCCCGCACTACACGCCGACCGACGATCCGCCGGACCTGTCCGAGTGCATGGACGTCAGCCGCACACTCGAGCTCGAGAAAGCCATCACGAAGGCGAAGCTGCCCGACGACGTGACCGCGTTCCTGCTCCGTGCCGCGCAGCGGCACACCGTCATCGACTTTCACAAGGTCGCGGACTACTACGCGAGCGCACCCGCCGAGGTCCAGCGGCTGATGGAGGATCAGGCACTCGTGCTGATCGACTTCGACCACGCGATCAAGAAAGGCTACGTCCGGCTGACCAACGCGCTCCGCGACACGCTCTCGAAGGATCTCGAGGAACAGCCGGAGGAGCTGTGAGCGGAGTCCCCGAGGGCTTCGCGGCCCTGATCCTCACGCATGGCAGGCCCGACCGTGTCATCACGTACAACTCGCTCCGTAAGCGCGGGTACACCGGCCCGATCTACATCGTCATCGACAACGAGGACGAGACCGCCCCGCAGTACCGTGAGCGGTACGGGGATCAGGTCATCGAGTTCGACAAGCTCGCCATATCCAAGACCTTCGACACCGCCGACCAGTCCGACAACCGGCGCACGATCGTCTACGCGCGGAACGCGGCCAGCAAGATCGCGGCCGACCTCGGCCTGAAGTGGCACATTCAGCTCGACGACGACTACACGTACTTCTCGCATCGAATCAACATCGGCGACGAGCTCAAGAACATCATGACCAAGAGCCTCGACGAGGTGATCTGCCACTACCTGCGGTTTCTCGACGACACCGACGCCCTCACCGTCGCCTTCGCGCAGGGCGGTGACTACATCAGCGGCACACAGCGAGGCGGGTTCTTCCAGCGGGGGCTCGCCCGCAAGGCGATGAACAGCTTCTTCATCCGCACCGACCGTCCCGTCGAGTTCGTCGGCCGTATCAACGAGGACGTGAACACGTACGTCACGCAGGGGAACCGTGGCGAGCTGCTGCTCACGCACACCGGCTTTCAGCTGCACCAGCCTCCGACGCAGATGAACGACGGCGGCATGTCCGACGTGTACCGCGACAATGGCACGTATCTGAAGTCGTTCTACACCGTCATGATGGCACCGTCGTGCGTCATCATTACGCCCATGGGCTCCTCGCAGCGGATCCACCACCGAGTCCTGTGGCGGTTCGCGGTGCCACAGATTCTGAGCGACGAATACCGCAAGGTGGATGACTCCGCGACATGACGTACTCGCCGGACGTCGTCGGCAACGTCTCCAGCTCATGGCAGCCGGAGGCGAGGCAGGCGATGCTCGAGTATCTCCGCGCCTCGCAGTCGCGCGAGCGTGTCAAGACGCTCTACAGCAATGCGGCCGAGCTCGCGCACGCGGTCGATCCGGGCTACCACATCACACCTGCACTGAAGATGATCGCCGACGCGATCGAGGTGGTACTGACCAAGCCGCGCCACAACCTGCTGGTCACCACGCCGCCGCAGGAGGGCAAGAGCTCGCTCTGTGCGATCTTCACACCACTGCGGGCGCTTCAGCTGAATCCAAACCGACGGATCATTCTGGCGACCTACGGCGATGCGCTGGCCGAGGACCACAGCCGGGCCTGCCGAGATCTGATCCTCCGTCACGGCTCCGGCGTGGTCGACGCCATGACCGGTGTCTCCATCGAGGACAAGCTGGGCCTTCAGCTGTCCACCACGTCGTCCCGTGTGCAGTCCTGGCGGATCGCTGGAGCTCGAGGGGGCATGATCGCCGTGGGCCTGGGCTCGTCCATCACCGGCCGCGCTGCCGACTTGTTCATCATCGACGACCCGTACAAGAACATGATCGAGGCGGACAGCGCCAGCCACCGGCGCAAGGTCGACGAATGGTTCGCTTCCGTGGCCCAGACGCGGCTCTCGCCCGAGGCCAGCATGATTCTGATTCAGACCCGCTGGCATCCCGAGGACCTTGCCGGTCAGATCATCGCCGGTGAGTCGCAGATCGCTCCGCAGTACCGCACGTGGCGTCATATCAACATTCCGGCCATCGCCGAGGACGGAATCACCGACTCGCTGGGCCGAGAGCCGGGCGAGGTCATGGTGAGTGCGCGAGGCCGTACGCGGCACGAGTTCGAGCAGACGAGACGCAAGATCGGTGAGCGTGTCTGGTACGCGCTGTACCAGGGCAGTCCACGCAACCCCGCAGGTGGGCTGTTCATGCGGTCCTGGTTCGAGACCCGTGTCCCCGAGCCTCCCGAACGCGTGGTGGCGTCCGTTGTCGGCGTGGACCCTGCCGACTCAGGGCGAGGGGACGAGACCGGAATCATCGCCGCGTCGCTTGGCGGCGACGGCATCGTGACGCTGACCGAGGACTGGTCGGGACAGATGACGGCTGACGAATGGGCCAGGCAGGCGGTGCTGCTGGCGCTCGAGGTCAACGCCCGCGAGATCGCGATGGAGGCGTACTCGTCGGCGACGACGTACGAGGCGGTTCTGCGTCGAGCTTGGAAGGATCTGCACACCGAGGTCGTGACCAAGAAGCAGCGGGGCGCTCCGCTGACAGCGGTGGAGGAGCGGGCACTTCCCGTGCAGATGCCCTTCGTGATCTACAAGTGGCGCGGACGTGGTTCCGTCGACGCGGTGGGCCGGTCATCGCTGCTGCGGCAGGCGTTCGAGACGGGGAAGTGCCGCACCGTCGAACACAAGCTCGCGGTGTTCGAGGCGGAGGCGGCGGACTGGCAGTCCGGACAGCATCAGCCCGACCGTGTCGCTGCCGCTCTCATTGCCCACGATCGGCTGGCTGCGCTCAGTGCGGGCCAGATCACGATGACGGCTCCGTTTCCGATTCGACCTGTGGACACTCCCGCTTGGCTGAAGCGACGGATCGGATAGGCGCGTACCAGCACGCTTTCGCTCGTACGCGCCGACGGGTGACGATGCCACCGAGCGCGACGATGTACCTCACAGAATGCTCTGTGCCGGTGGATTCTGAAGCAGGTCGATCGCGCGTGTCAGGGCCGCGACGCCGAGCCGACCGATCATCTGATTGCACGGGCCGCACAGCAGTGCCCGCACGCAGGCCGGACAGCCGGTCTCCGGCGGATGCGTGCAGCCGTCCTTGTTGTGCTCGTGATCGACCGCCAGCCGTTTCCGCTGGCCGGTGGCGCGCTGGCAGATGAAGCACTTGCCGTCCTGAGCGGCGTACAACTGCCAGTACTGCTCTCCACTGATGCCGTACCCCGCTTGAACCTTCAGCTCGTGAGCACGCAGCCGTTCCCGCTGTTTCTTGGCGCGGTGATGGGTCACGCATCGCGGCGACCGAGGCCCTCCGTGCGGTGTCGGGCGAGGGCGCGTCACGCCCTCGGCGAGACAGTCGATGCACCGGACGTCCGCCATGGTGAGCACGCTACTCCACAGCTTGTATCGTCACTGCCATGAGCACGGTGCTGATCCTCACGCTGTACGTTCTGTCCGTCATGCGACTGACACGTCTGGTCAACGCTGACACGATTCTCGACCCTGTTCGTATTCGGCTGGCACGACGGTTCGGTCCGACGTCCGGTGTCCTCGAGTTCGTCGGCTGCCCATGGTGTGTGGGCTTCTGGATCAGCCTCGCCGGAGCCGCCGTGCCGGTGCTGCTGCTCGAGTGGCCGTGGTGGTCGATGCTTCCGCTCGGCCTTGCCGCAAGTCAACTCATCGGAATGCTCGCTCCGTTGTCCTCCGACGAGGACATCGCCATCGAGACCGTTAACGACGATTAAGCACCCGCACCGGATACCGTAGCGTTGTGCCTGCTTCGCATCTACGTGTCGTTCGGAGACCGAAAAACGGTGCCCGCAGAGCACTGACCGCTGCGAGCCAGCTCCTCGACGACCCAGCTTCGTCCTTCAAGTCCTCCGTTGTCGGATCGCGTAACTCCGACTGGCAGGACCAGGCGTGGGACATGCTCGATCTCGTCGGCGAACTGCGGTACTACGTCGCGTGGCGGGCCAACTCGTGCTCGCGTGTCCGGCTCATCGCCTCCGAGCTCGACGACGAGACCGGCCTTCCGACCGGAGAATGCACCAACGACCGTGTGAACGACATCGTCAAGGCCATCGCCGGTGGTCCGCTCGGCCAGGGCCAGCTGCTGAAACGCAGTGTCGAGTGCCTGACCGTCCCCGGCGAGCTGTGGCTTGCCATTATCGTGTCCGATGGCGGCGAGCGTTGGCTCGTGCTGACCCGCGACGAGATCAAACGGAAGGGTAACTCCGTCGAGGTACTGCTTCCCGACGGCGACAAGTACGAGATCGTCCCCGGCGTCGACACGATGTTCCGTGTCTGGAATCCACGGCCGCGCAAAGCCAGCGAGGCCGACTCTCCGGTACGCGCGACCATGGACAGCCTGCGCGAGATCGTCCGCACCACCAAGACGATCAGCAACGCCAGCAAGTCCCGACTGATCGGCAACGGCGTCGTGTTCGTTCCACAGGAGATGTCGCTGCCGCCCACCGGAGCGCCGAACGGCAGCTACGAGTCCGAGATGGAGCTGGTCGGGTCTCCAGCCGTCAAGCAGTTACAGGAGCTGCTGTTCCAAGTCGCTCAGACAGCCTACGACGACGAGGACAGCATGGCCGCGCTGATCCCCATGTTCGCGGCCGTCCCCGGCGAGCAGGTCAAGAACGTCAGCCACCTGAAGTTCGACAACAGCGTCACCGACATCGCCATCACCACGCGCAAGGACGCCATCGCCCGTCTCGCCATGGGCCTCGACGTCAGCCCCGAGCGCCTGCTGGGTCTGGGCAGCAACAGTAATCACTGGAGCGCCTGGCAGATCGGTGACGAGGACGTGCGCCTGCACATCGTTCCTCCGGTCGAGACGATCTGCTCGGCGCTCACCGAGCAGGTTCTGTCGAGAATGCTGGAGGCCGAGGGTATCGAACCGGAGCGATACGTCGTCTGGCACGACGCGTCGATTCTGACTGCCGACCCGGATCTCACCGACGAGGCGACCAACGCCTTCGATCGCGGTGTCATCACCGGAACGGCGTTTCGTGAGTTCCTCGGACTCGGCGACAGCGGCTACGACCTGTCGACGATTCAGGGCTGGCAGGAGTGGGCGCGGGATCGCGTCTCGACCGATCCGACTCTCCTATCCTCGCTGCTTCCCCTGCTTGATCCTCTTGACGGCGTCGTGGAGCCTCCACCTGCGGCGATTCAGGAATCCCCACCGCCGCCTCCGATCGAGCAGAGCCCGCAGCGTGAGCCCGACACCGAGAACAGCCCCGCGCCGACGAGGGACGCCACAGCTCAGAGCGCGGTCATCGACCTGATGGTGACACGGGCGCTCGAGCTCGCCGGTAAACGACGGCGTACTCGTGCCGACTACGACCGGCTCCGCGATGTGCCCATGCACGAGACACACCATTTCATGCAAGCTGTGGCGCACGAGGACGTCCTCGACCTGATTCGCGGTTGGGACTCCGCGCTCGAGGAGGATCTCCTCGACCGGCTGGGTATCTCACCGGACAAGCTCCGAGCCACCGTCCGTGACCGTGTCGTCAGAGAGCTGACGCGGCAGGTGGTGGACGTCTGATGTGGCCTGACTACGACGAGCAGACCGTCACCACCGAGGCCGCTGAGTGGGCGCTCGAGCGGGCCTATCACGCCCCGCTCGCACTTTGGCTGTCGGAGATGATCCCGAAGGTTCTCGCAGGTGACGACTCCACGCCTCCCGACCTCGATGTTCTGGTGTCCGAGGACGCGCAGGCCCTGTGGGACGAGCTCGTCGAGCTGAGCGTCATTCCCGTGATGGCGATGATGTGGTGCTTCGCCTACGTTCAGACCGCGTACGTGCTGTGCATGGATCTGGCGTCGGACACTCGTCCCGTTCCAGCTCTGACAGCTGACGGCGAGCCTGACGACGATCGTCCCCCGTGGGAGATACCGGGTAATCCCGGCTACCTCCCGCCCTCGACACCCGAGGAACGCGAGGAGGCTCTGAAGCAGCTTGCAGAGCTGCGCCGCAAGGATGCCGCGAAGATCAAGTGGACAACGGACCCTCGCACCGGCGCGCCTATCCCGATCGGTACTCCTGACAACCCGTACGGACTAGCCGAGTGGTGGGTGCACAGCCCGTATTCCCCAGAGGAGTATGAGCGGCGATCCGCTCGAATCCGCGACCAGATCATGAATCCCCCGCCGACCACGAAGGGGATCTCGCCATCAGGCGCATCTGCCAACTGGTCATCGGACTTCCCGACATGGCTTGAGCACATGCACGAGAAGCAAGCGACCTTCCGTGCGCTGGCAGAGAAGTTCGGAGGACCGACGTTCGGTGAGCTACCTCCCGAGCCCGAGCGCCTATTCCCCCGCACCATGATGATCCGTAACGCCCTTCCCGAGCAGACGGCCGCGAACACGTACACCGAAGATCGCACTTCGCCCAAGTGGGTTGAGGCCAACTGGCCCGCACCGACAGCGCCCCGATCCGGGCAGCAGCGGCTCGGTCTTGATCTTGTTGCCCGCATGACGGCACTGGCCTGGGACACCGATCCCGACCAGGTCAAGATGGCGGCTCTCCTGCTCTGGGATCAGGTCGGCAGCCGTCGCCGACTCGAGATGTTCCTCGGCTCCTACGACCCTCCAGCAGGCAAGTCCATACCGAGCCGCCTACGAGATCTGCTTGTGGGTACCACGAACAAGAACAGCCGCCGCGCCATACCTATCTCGGAGCTTAGAGCCGAGCTCGGAGCCTGGCTCGGTACCGGTGTGGACGCCTTCAGCAGCGTTCGGACCAACGAGCTGATGCCCAGAGGCCCCGAGGGGCTTCGTGAGATCGCCGCCAAGCTCGCCAAGGCGCGATCACGCGGAGACTGGTCCGAAGGCACTCAGATGGAGCGGGCGTACGAGAACATCTACGAACCGGGACCGACCCGCCCGGCTGCCGACTTTTTCCAACGGTTCCGTGACGTCGCTCGTGAGAGCGGTCTGCAAGCGGCAGGGATCATTAACCAGGCGATGCTCAACGCCGCGTCAACATCGGGCGTCGAGTTCGACAAGGTCTGGTGCGCGCACATGGACCGCCGCACTCGGCACACGCACTTCGCGGCCGACGGTCAGAAGGCCAGAGTCGAGGACCCGTTCTTCGTCGGCGGTGCTGAGCTCGAGTATCCCGGCGATCCGAGTGGGCCGTCTCAGGAGGTCCGCAACTGCCGCTGCCGTGTCGGCATGGCCCCGCCCGACGCGCCGCTTCCGCGCGAGCAGCGACGTAACTCCGCTCAACGGAACGAGATCATTCACCGTCAGCGGCAGGGGATTATCCGTGCTCGTGAGGACCCGGCCGGTCTCGGCTTCGTGCCGCCTGCCCTGCTGGCTGAGAGTATGACAGCAAGCTCGCCGACCGAACAGGAGAACATCATGAGCGACGGAGAGTTCCGCACGTTCACCGACGCCGTCGTGGCGTTCATCGGCACGCCGACCAGTGACGGACGAATGCTGCGGTCGGACATCACTCTGACCTTCCGTGCGTTTCCACTTCCGCTCATGTGGATGAAGCAGGGCGCTGAGGGGCACACCAGCGCCTACACCGTCGGCGTCATCGAGTCCGCCGAGCAGCGTGACAACACGATCGTCGCGTCGGGGTACCTGCTGAACACGGCCGAGGCCGACGAGGCGGCGGACCAGCTCGCGCACGGCGTGACCCGTCCCAGTGTCGACCTCGCTGCGGCCAGCTGGGTGGTCACCGACCGCGACGGTAACGAGATCAGTGAGGACAGTGACGGTGAGGTGTTCATGACGATCACCGAGGCCGAGCTGATCGGCACCACGCTGGTGGCGACTCCGGCGTTCGGCGACACCACGCTGCCGCTGAACCTGGAGCGCGAGTCCCGCGACGTGGCACTGGTCGCGGCGGCAGCGGAGGAGTTCCGCCCGCGCGTCTACGACCACCGGCTGTTTCAGAATCCCCAGCTCGAGGGGCCGACGCTTCCGACGATGGGCGACGACGGCCGGATCTACGGCCACCTCGCCTGCTTCGGTGAGTGCCATCGGTCGATTCAGACCGAGTGCGTCATTGCTCCCCGCAGCCGGGCGAACTACGCGCACTTCCACACCAGCCCGGCTGTACGTCTCGACAACGGCGAGCGGCTTCCGGTGGGACGTCTCACCGTCGGCACCGGTCACGCCAGCCCCGGCGCGAGCGGCCGAGCGGCAGCGGCACACTACGACAACACGGGAACCTGCTTCGCGCTGGTCAGAGTGGGCGAGGACGATCACGGCATCTGGTTCTCCGGCGTCGCGGCTCCGTGGGCGACCGCCGACCAGATCGAGCAGGGTCTCTCGTCGCCACTGTCCGGCGACTGGCGGGACTTCGGTCAGGGGCTCGAGCTGGTTGCCGCGCTGGCCGTGAACACGCCAGGGTTCTCGGCCCGTGGCCGCTCCGACGAGCAGGGGCGTCCGATCGCCCTGGTCGCGTCACTCGGCCCCACCGACGAGGACGTTGCCGAGGACGTCTCCCCGGTCATTACCGCCGACGAGATCAAGGCAGCGGTCAAGGAGGCGATCGGCGAAGCGCGCGTCGCGGATCTCGAGGCGAAGCGTGCAGCCGAGAAGTCCGAGCTGCTCGAGCGGGCCTCGCGCATCACTCGTCCTCCGACACCGGCGGAGGAGATCGCCGACCTGTTGGCGCGTCGCTGATGGGATGCGGTTGCGGTGCCCGTCGTCGTGCTGCCGCCAGCGGCGTGACAGTGGTCGGCTACGTCGTCACCTATCCAGACGGCACCAGCTCATCCGAGTTTCTGTCACTGATCGAGGCCAAGGTCGAGGTTCGTCAGGCAGGCGGCGGGACGATACGGAAGGTTGTTCGACCGCGATGAACACCGAGACGCTGACCGAGATCGTCGCGCTCGAACGTCTGAGAGAACTCGCGGCTCAGACGCCCTCCGACACGGCCTGCGTGGAGATCGGTGT
>Ga0180431_10007909_pt1 | contig 12279 bp, 10 predicted proteins | sample SS_ome_11_FD_132459 | JGI IMG/M metagenome (GOLD analysis project Ga0180431, IMG submission 132459) | Hypersaline lake sediment archaeal communities from the Salton Sea, California, USA - SS_1_MS_1 metaG | ecosystem: Environmental > Aquatic > Non-marine Saline and Alkaline > Hypersaline >... | reverse complement strand
GCGTCCATGGGCATCTACGTCTTCAAGGCGGGCGTCCTCGAGGCAATCCTCAAGGACCCCTCGAAAATTGACTTCGGGTGCGACATCCTCCCCGAAGCCTTCAAGCACTGGCGCCTCTACGCCTATCCGTTTCGGGGCTACTGGCGCGACATCGGGACGATCCGCTCCTTCTACGACTCGAACATTGACATGACCGCCGACCGGCCGCCGTTTGACTTTTACTCTCCGGCCGCGCCGATCTACACCCATGCCCGGTTCCTGCCGGGCTCGAAGCTCCGACGCTGCACGATCTCCAACGCCGTCGTGGGCGAGGGGGTGATCGCCAAGGGCGCGACGTTCTCGCACTCCATCATTGGCGTCCGGAGCGTCGTCCGCGAGGGCACGGTGCTCAAGCGTACCGTCATGATGGGCGCGGACTACTACGAGCCGAGGCGCCCGCGTCGGCGCATCCCGCTCGGCATCGGCAAGAACTGCCACATCGAAGGCGCCATCATTGACAAGGACGCGCGCATCGGCGACAACGTGCGCATCCTCAACAAGAAAAAGCTCAGGTACCTCGACGGCGACGGCTACTGCATCCGTGACGGCATCGTCGTCGTCGAGAAAGACGCCCAGATCCCCAGCGGCACCGTGATCTAGGCGCGCACTTCCGCCTCCCCAAGCACCGACGCCACCGCTTCAAGGACCTGCCCCGGCGACACGTCGGCCGTGCGACGCCGCGCCCGCGGCTCGTCCGTCTTCGGCTCGACAATCCGCCACGGGGTAAACGGCATCGGCTGGTTCTGGACGGGGTCCGTCGGACCGAGGATCACCACCACCGGCGTGCGCATGATCGAGGCGATGTGCATTGGGCCCGTGTCTCCCCCGATGCAGCCACGGCACCGCCCGAGCAGCACGGCGAGCTCCTTCTGCGACACCGGCGGGGCGACGAGCACCTCGTGGTGCGCTCGCGAATGGATTTCCTTGACGAGCTCTTCTTCGCCCGGGCCGGTAACCACGAGCGGCGTCAGATCGAGCCGCTCGACAAGCAAGTCCGCCAGCGCTGCGAAGTGCTGCGCCGGCCAACGCTTGTGCCGCCTCGAACGGCTCGAGCCCGGAATCAGTGCGACCACTCGTGAGGCATCAAGCGTCGAGAAGAACGCTTCGATCTTCGCTCGTTCCGCCTCGCCGAACGTCAGTTCCGGCGGCTCGGTGAGGCGTTTGCCGCCGAAATGCTCGACGAGCGCGAGGTTGCGCTCGAGGCGCGGGCTCCTCACGGGCCCGGGATCAACCAGCACGTTGTACGCGCGCCAGCTCCCCTCCTTGCTGTGGCCGCGCACGTAGCCGATGCGCAGCGGCGCCCGCGTGCGGCGGGTCAGCACCGCTGTCTTGAACAGGCCGTGGAAATCGAACACCGCGTCGGCGCGCCACGCCTCGAGCCTCCGGCGGAACGCGCGCCACGTGCGAAACCACCGGGGCCAAGCGAACGGGTTTCGCGAAGCGGCTCGAAGCTCGCGGCGCGGCAGGACGAGGCGCTCGTCCACGTACCGCAGGCTCTCGAGGATCGGGGCGCACCGGTCGTCCACGAGCCACGCGATCCTCGCCTGCGGCGCCGCCGCGCGCAGCGCCTGCACGGCGGGAATCGTGCGCACCACGTCGCCGAGCGCGCCGAGCCGGATCACGATGATGCGGCCGAGCTGGTCAAGGTGGACGTCTGAGGGTCTTTTGCGCATGCTGCTACTTCGGCCTCGTGGTGAGCACCTCGTGCCGGTACCGCCACCGGTGCCACCGCATCGTCGAGGCCCGCCCGACGAGCGCGCGGTAACACGGCAGGTCCGGCCCCGCGTACTCGACGAGGAAACGGAGCATGTCGCTCCGCGTGATGCCGAACCCAGCGGCGCGCGCCTTTTCGGCTGATTTCCATAGCCGGCGCAGGTTCTTGAGGCGCGTTCGTACACTCATGGGCCGCACGAGGCGTGCCTTGTCGAAGTCAATGATGAAAACCTCGGGGCGCTTCTCCTCCAAAACGCGCACGAGGATGTTTTTCAGGTGCAGGTCGGCGTGGAAGAGCCCCGCGTCGTGCATCACCCGTACGGCTCGGGCTGCGGCGGCGATCGCCGGGATGCGCTCGCGACGCGCTGGTCGCGTGCGCAGATACTCGAGGAGGTCAACGGTTCCCGGCAGTTCCCGCGAAAAAACCCAATACCGGTAAAAGGGCGGTAGGGCGCGTTCCGTCACCACGGCGGGCACCTCGGCCGTCGGTACGCCGCGCGCGATCGCGTGGCCGACGACGCGCATCTCGCTTAGCGGCTTGCGCGGGTCGAGGTAGCGGCTCCCGAGCAGCCTTCTGAGAAGCCCCCCGTGTTCCATTCGCTTGCAGAGCAGCCGTGCGCCATTGACCTCGACGAGGCCCAGCGCGCCGCGTCCCGTGCGGCCCGGCACGCGTGGTGCATGCGCCGCCGCGTTGTAGAGATCAACTCCCGCAAGCTGGTCCTTCCACTTCGGCTGTAGAAAGATTGTTCGGGACCCGTTGCGCCGAATAATGGGGATGAAGCGTTGCGCTTCGTTCTCGTCGAGAACGCGCCGGTACACCGCAAGGTTCGCTTCGACTATCTGCTCGGGGCGAAAGCTTTTGTCGAGAAAGCCACGTGCGTTCTCGATGATCGCCCGCGGCGCTGGTTTCTCCATGAGGCGCTCAAGCTCGTCGGCGAGAGCCACGGCGTTTCCGGCTGGAAACAGGACTCCGGTTTCGCCCGGCCGAACGATCTCCGGCAGGCCGCCTGCGTCGGCGGCGACGACCGGAACGCCCGACTCAAAAGCCAGGAGCACGACACTCCCCAATGCCTCCCGGACCGAGGGCATGATGAAGACGTTCATTCGCCCAAGGAACGGTCGGATGTCATTGGCGTAGCCGGTGAAGATCGTAGCATCAGCGATCCCTTCGCGCTGAGCCTGTGCCTCGAGCGCCCAGCGCAACCGGCCGTCGCCGACGATCAGCAGCTTGAAAGCGCGCCCGCGTCGCCGCAGCATGCTCGCCGCGGCGATGAGCGTGCGCTGGTCCTTGCACGCCTCGAGCGCGCCGACGGTACCGATGACGAAGTCCTCCGGCTCGATGCCGAACGTTTCCGGCGTCGTTGCGTGAGCCGCGGCTTCCGGCGCCAGCTCAACGCACGCGTCATGCACGACGGTGACTCGGCCGGGCGGCACGCCGTAGTTGAGGAGTTGTCGGCGCACGGCCTGGGTGATGGCGATGAAGTGGTCCACGCCTCGGAGGTATTTCGCGCGACTGAACGGACCGCGTCGGATCGGCCGCAGCACGCGCCGCGTCACGACGAGCTTCCATGACCGACGTCGTGGTGAGGCGAGCCAGCCAAGCCCATGGGCCATCCCCGTGTGGCAGTGAAGCGCCGCTGCGTCGGACTGGCGCATCAGCCGCCGGAGGCGCCGGGCGGCGAGAAAGTCGAACTCAGTGCGCATCCGCAGCTCGCGAACCTCGACTCCTGCCGCGCGGGCGCGTGCGGCAAGCGGTGAGCCGGGCTGGGCGACGAGCAGCGTCTCGTGCCCACGCTCGACGAGCCCGGCGCAAAGCGCGAGCGTCTGGACCTCGCCGCCGTGGAAGCGTCGCGCCGGATTAAGGTGGACTGTCTTCATGCGGCTCGCCCCCGCGCTCGGCGTCGTTCTGGATCGCCCAGATTCGCAACTGCGTCACGAAGGTATGGATGGCGTTCATTCCCGCCCGGATGAGGCCCGGCGTCCCGTCGAGGAACGAACGCTTGACGACAAGAGTCCTCAGGAACGCAAGCGGTGCGCGCGCAAAGTTGAGACAATGGAAACGGCGGCCACTTTTGACCGCCTCACGCGCCTCGGCGAGCGTCTCGCGGTCGAGCCGTTCCCAGCGCTCGGTGAGCGATTCGACGTCGTTCGGGCTCACTCCGTTCCCTCTGCCGTCTCGTCGGCGGGCGTGTTCATCTTTGGCACGATGTACCCCAGCGTCCGATTCGTCCGACTAACGTACGTGCGTGCGATCCGCTGCACGTCCTCGGCGGTCACAGCCTCCATCTTTGCCACGTAGTTCCTCAAAAACTCCCAGCCGATCATCACTTCGTACTCCCCGAGGATCTTTGCCAGGTCGAGGTTCGACTCCATCCTGCGCACGAACCACGCCGCGAGCTGGTTCTTGGCGCGCTGGAGCTCGCGCGCCCCAACGAGCTCCGCCTTGACTTTCTCGAATTCATCGAGCACCGCGGCGTCCACTTCCTCGACGCTGTGCGGCGCCTTGGGCGTCGCGCCGTACATGAAGAGGTTCGTGTCGCGCAGATTCAGGATACCGGACCAGATGTTCACCGCAGTCTGCTCCTCCTCGACGAGCCGCTTGTAGAGGCGCGTTGTCCGGCCGCCGCTCATGATTTCGCCGAGGACGTCGAACGCCGCGTGGTCGGGGTCGTCGAGGGGCACGGTGAGCCAGGCCGAGAATACGATCGGTTGGGCGTCGAACTCGACGGTGATGATCTTCTCGCCGCGCGGCGCTGGCTCGGTGGTGCGGCGCGTTCCGGGCGGCGGCTGGCGCGGGATGTCGCCGAAATATGTTTCGATGAGCGCCACCGCCGCTTTCGCCTCGACGTCGCCGACGATGCTCAGCACGGCGCGGTTCGGCGCGTAGTAGCGCGTGTAGAACGCCGTAACCGCGTCGCGCGTGTAGCTCGCCATGTCGTCGGCCCAACCGAGGATCGGGTGGTGATACGGATGCCCGACGTATGCCGCTGAGAGCAACGCTTCCCACAGCGCGCCGCCCGGCGAGTTGCCCACGCGCATACGCCGCTCCTCGAGGATGACCTGCTGCTCTTCGTAAAACTCGCGAAAGACCGGGCCACGCATGATCTGCGAGAAGATGGCGCACCACAGTTCGAGCTTGTTCGCCGGCAGGCTCATGAAGTAGTTCGTGCGGTCGAAGCCCGTCGTCGCGTTCTTGTCCTCGGCGCCGGCCTCGATGAGGATCTTGTCAATCTCGCCCGAAACCGTGATCTTCTCGTGCTCGGCCTTCAGCTCGGCGTAGCGCGCCTCGAGCGCCTTGACCTTCTCCAAGTCAGGATCCTTCTTCGCGCGTTCCGCCCGGAGCGCCGTTATGACCTCGTCCTTCTCGGCGATGAGCTTTTGCTCGAGCGCCGCGTCGGTCGTGCCGAGCATCGGCGTGCCCTTGTCATAGAGGTGCTCGACGAAGTGCGCGATGCCCGTGATGCCGCTCGACTCGTCGGCCGAGCCGACGCGGTACGTGAGGCACACGGCCACGGTCGGGACCTGGTGGCGCTCGACGACGAGGATCGTCAGCCCGTTCTCGAGCGTGAATTCCTGCACGTCGATGTTGAGCGCCTCGACGGCCTGCGCTGCACAGGCCGCGAGGAGCGCCACGAGAGCCATGAATGCCGCGGCAACCGATTTCGTTCTCATTGGCTTGATGTCTCCTTCAGCTCGGGCCGGTTCAGGCCCGAGGATGATATTGCTTGTGGACCGACTTGAGCCGGTCGGCGTCCACGTGCGTGTAGATCTGCGTCGTGCTGATGTTCGCGTGGCCGAGGAGCACTTGGACCACCCGGATGTCCGCGCCGTTTGTCATCAAGTGCGTCGCAAACGAGTGCCGCAGCGTGTGCGGCGTCACCCGCTTGCGCCACCCGAGCGCCGCAACGTATCCGTGCAGCCGCTTCCAGAGCCCCGCCGGCGTCAGCCGGGCGCCGCGCCGCGACACGAACAGAAACTCACTCCTCCGTTTGCCGAGGAGCGTCGGTCGCGCGTCCGTCTTGTAGCGCTCGATCCATTCGAGCGCTGTCGAGCCAACGGGCACGAGGCGTTCCTTCGAGCGCTTGCCCGTGACGCGGACCATGCCGGCCTTAGCGTCGAGGTCGGTGACACGGCACGCTACCGTTTCCGCGAGCCGCAGACCCGACGCGTACATGAGCTCGAGGATCGCGCGATCCCGCAGTCCTAACAATGTCAACACGTCGGGTCGGCCCAGAAGTTCCTTGACCTCCTCGACCGTGAGCACTTCCGGCAGCAGCCGCCACGTCTTGGGCGACTCGACGTCCTCGGCCGGGTTGTGCGCCAACAAACCTTCGTCGTTGAGGCACTGGAAAAATGCTCGGAGCGCCGCGAGCCGCCGCGCGAGCGAGCTCGACGACAACCCACGTTTCTTCTCGGCGATCAGGAAATCCAATATATCCTTGCGCTTGAGCGTGGTCAACGCGCCCTTCCCCGCGGCGGCGGCGTAGTCGAGGAACCGCCGCACGTCGCCGACGTAGCACTCCATCGTGTGGAGCGCCGCGCCGCGCGTCGCGAGCAGCGTCTGCCTGAAAAGCTCGAGCGCCTCATCCATCGCTGCGTTCCTCGTCGGAGGCGTGCGTTCGGCCCTCGTAGAGCTTCGCGTAGCGCAGAAACACCTGGTACGCTGTCATCGAGGCGATCACGTACCCGTGGAACCCGTCGAGGACGCCCGCCTTGACGAACGCGACCTCGAGGAATTTCACGAGCGGCCGGGCGAGCATCTTCAAAGTGTCTCCGGGCTTCCAGCGCCGGCTCGACGCCCAGATCGCCGCATAGCGATGCATCGTCCGCAGTTGCTCGCTGATCGTGCGGTACGAGTAGTGGATCAGATCGCCGCGCAGGCGCTTCACCGGCCCGTCAACGATGGGCATTTCGTGCGGGTCAATCCCGCCGAGTGTGCCGCGGTCTTTGCGGAAGAGCCGCAGCTTGGTGTCCGGGTACCAGCCGCAGTGGCCGATCCACTTGCCGAGGTAATAGACCCGCCGCGGCATGAGATAGCCGACGACGGGGCCGGGGCCGCGGTCGAACGCGCGCTTCATTGCCGCGATGAGCTCGGGCGAGAGCCGCTCGTCGCTGTCAATGAGGAGCACCCAGTCGTTTGTGGTCTGCTCGAGGCCGAAGCTCTTCTGGCTCCGGTAGCCGTCCCACTGGCGAAAAAAGATCTTGTCCGTGTAGCGCTTGGCGATCTCGACGGTGCGGTCGGTGCTGAAGCTGTCCACCACGACGATCTCGTCGCACCACGCCACGCTCCGGAGGCAGCCCTCGATGTTGCGCGCCTCGTTCTGGCAGGCGACAAACGCGCTGATCGGGTATTTTTTATCGCTCATTGTCCCTCGCGGAGGCACGCGGCGGCCGACTCGACCACCTCGTCGGCGGTGATGCTCGTCATGCAGCGGAAATCCCGATTGCACTCGCGCAGCAGGCACGGCGCGCACTCGCATTCTTTCTTGATGATCGTCACGTCGCCCGGTGGGGCGGTGCGCTCGGGGCTCGTCGAGCCGAAGATCGCCACGACCTTTGTGCCCACGGCGCCCGCGAGGTGCATCGGCCCCGTGTCGTTCGTGATCACGACGTGGCAGCGCGCCATGAGCGCCGCGAGCTCGCCGAGCGTCGTCCGGCCCGTCAGGTCGTGGGCGGCTTGGCCGATCTGTGCGGCGATCGGCCCGGTCACCGGCGCGTCCGCGGGCGAGCCGAAAACGAGAATCCGCGCGCCGTATGCGTCGCGCAGCCGCCGGCCGACCTCCGCGAATCGCTCAGGGAGCCAGCGTTTGGCCGGCCCGTAGGCTGCGCCCGGGTTGAGGCCGACGATCGGCCCGCCGGAGTTGAGGCCGCGCTCGACGAGGAATTGCTCCGCCCACGCGGCGTGTGTGCTCCACACGCTGACGTGCGGCGCGCCGGGCGGTGGCGCCTCGGCGAGCCTGGCGGCGATTGTGATGTAGTGCTCGCCCTGGTGCATCCCTTCCGGGCGCGGCGCGACGGGGTGCGTCAGCAGCCAGCGCCGGCACTGTCCACGCGTGCCCACACGCAGCGGGATGCCCGCGAGCGCTATCCAGAGCGCCGAGCTGAGCGAGTTCGGCAAGATCACCGCCGCGTGAAAGTGACGTCGGCGGATCCGGCCGATCGTCCGCGCCGTGTCGGCGAAGCCCTTGAGCCCTTTGCGGTGTGCGTACTCGAGCACTTCGTCCACGTGCGGGGTGCCTCGAAGGAGCTCGCCCATCGGCGCCTTGATGAGCGCGGCCACACGCGCGTCCGGATACGCGGCCTTGAGGTACTCGAAGACCGGCAGGGCCATCACCACGTCGCCGATCCAGTTGGGCATTTTTACGAGGATCGTCTCGACGTAGCGGAAGCCGCGGCGCATCCGGCCCCGGTCAAACGGCTTCCACCGCCGGTGCACCCAGAACCACTGTTCCGGCCGCCGGCGCACGCAGCGCTCAACGAGCGAGGTGAGGCGCTGCGTCATCTCGGCGACGTCGCGCTGCGGGTCCTCGGATTCTGCCGGCACGATCGGCTCGGAGAACCGCGCCTCGTAACGCCCGTCGGGCCCGAGCGGGCACATTGCCGGCACGATGGCCGCGCCCGTCTTGAGCGCAAAGCTCGCCAGGGCGGGGCTGGTGGCGCACGCCCGGCCAAAGAACGTCGCGGGGATACCGGTCACGGCGTCGTTCTGGTCAATGAGGATGCCGACGCACTCGCCCGCGCGCAGCGCCGCAAGCGTCGCGCGTGCCGCGGAAAGCTTGTCTGAGACGCGCATCCCCGTCACGCCCCGCGTCTCGTTGACAAACCGCGTCACGCCGCGCGTTCCCACCTTGCGGGCAATCGCCGAGACCGGGTAGCCGAGCGCCGCGCACACGATACCCATGAGCTCCCAGTTCCCCCAATGCGCCGAGAGGAGGATCACGCCCCGGCCCCGCGCGTACGCCCGGCGCAGGTGTTCCTCGCCCGTGACGGTGAGCCGCCGGGCACGGTAGGCGGGGTTCGCGTACAAGGGCAGGCGCAGGAACTCGATCGTCGTTTGCCCAAAATGTTTGAACACGCCCCGGGCCGTTCGGCACACCTGCCCGTATGACCATTGCGGAAAAGCGTTGACCAGATTGGCCTTCGCGACCCGGCGATGCCGCACGTCCACGACGTGCCACAGCCGACCGAACCACTCGCCCAGCACCGCCGCCACGCGATCCGGCAGCAGGCAGACGAGACGGCGAAGGAGCGTCAACGCGAGGTACACTGGGGTTATCACTCTTTCGTGAGTAGTTCCGATTCCTGCCCGAGGCTACGCGGCGAAGTAGCTTCCGAGCTTCGCACAGTAGCATCAGCGAGTGCGCCCGCAATTTCAAGGTAGTATTTGTCTCGCTCGCGCGAGCGCGGCGCGACCCGATGCGTGAGCAGCCAGTCTCGCCACCCTCCGCGTGCGCCGACCCGCAGCGGGATTCCCGCGAGCACCGCGCGAAACGCCGAGCCGAACGAGTCCGAGAGCAATACCGCGACGTGGAAGTAGCGCCGCCGCAGGTCGAGCAACGAGCGCCGCCCGTATGCGATCACCTCGTCAACGTGAGGGTTGCCCTCGACGAGGTGCTTCAACGCCGCCCCGACGAGCACCGTGAGGCGCCCGTGCGGATACGCGGCCTTGAGGTATGCATAGACCGGCCGGGACGCCTCAACCTCTTCCGGCGTGTCGGGCGCCTCGACGAGGATCGTCTCGACGTGCCGAAAGCCGATGCGGAACCGGCCCTGGTCGAGCGGCTTCCACCGCCGGTGCGACCAAAGCCACTGCCCGGGTTTTTCACGCACGCGCGCCTCGACGAACGACGTGAGCCGCTGCGTCATTGCCGCCGCGTCGCGTTGGAAATCGCCCGTGTGCGGCGGCGCGATCGGCTCATCAAAGCGGACCTCGTATCGCCCGTCGTCGAGGAGGGGGCACATCGCCGGCACCACGGGCGCGCCCGTTTTGAGCGCAAAGGCCGCCGGCCCGCGCGTCGCCATGCAGACGCGGCCGAAGAACGTCGTCTCGATCCCCGGCTCGCTCGTTGTCTGGTCAATGAAGATGCCGACGCACTCGGCGGCACGCAACGCGGCCAGTGTCGGCCGCACGGCCTCGTGCTTGTCAATGAAGCGCATCTCGGAACGCCCACGGGTCTTGTGGATAAACCGCATGAACGCTTCCGACCGGAGCTGCCGCCCGACGGCCCGGTGCGGGTAGCCGAGCGCGGCGAGCTCCGGCCCGATGAGTTCCCAGTTGCCCCAATGCGCCAGCAAGAGGATGACCCCGCGCCCGCGTTCGAAGGCCGCCCGCAAGTGCGCCTGGCCTGCGACGCTTACCCGTCGCGCGCGGTAGGCGGGGTCGGCATAGCGCGGCCGCCGAAAAAACTCGACCACCGTCCGCATAAAGGAGATGAAGGACGCCCGGGCGGTCCGGCCAACCCGGCGGTGCGACCATTCGGGGAAGGCGTTGACGAGGTTCGACTTGGCGACGCGTCGTCGGCGCCACGCCAGGCCGTACCATGCGAGTCCCGTAAAAACGGCCAGGGCGGCGGCGACCCGATGCGGCAGCACGCACACCAAACGACGAATGAAGACCAGCAACGAATACACCAAGTTCGAGGCCACCCCGTGACGCATGAAACTCCCCGCCGCCTCCCTCCTCCCGACCGGACTCTAAGGAACGCTCCCATAAAGTGTCAAGCCGCACACCTTGTTCGGCACAATTTGCCTCTTCCCTGCTATGTGTGACGTCACGGATGAAGGTACTTCTCAGAGCCCTGACCCTGGCATGAAAGATGCGCGAACACACGGCGTTGCCGCATACCAAAAGAAGAATCCCCCTATCTCCTTTGACGGCAACAAACTTGGATGTAGAGAAAGGCAAACCCGTCGCAAGGCGGGGACGCAAAGCCAAGGGTCCCATTCGGACAGCCTGGCTGCCTACACAGCGATTTGGCTGCCCGGCCCCTCCTCAAGCAGCCGGGCAGCCAATCTCTTTTTCTCCTTGAGCCTCGATGCCGCCGCGCCGATTCTTAAATATGCAAACGGAAACAGACGTTCCTTCTCAGCCATGAAAAGATCCGAATTGCCGGGCTGTTCATGCATCTTCGTTACTCGCTCCGCCGGAGTTGGTTCAAACATTGATGCCGGATGGCAAGGCAGCTGGCACGCGCCTTGTTTCGTGATGGGGCACAGTGCCGTGAGACCAGATATCCCCCTTATCTCCTCTTGTCGGCAAACGAGTTAGACAGAAAAAGGCATACCCGCCGCGAGGCGGGGGCGCAAAGCGACGGGTCTCCGTACTAAGGAGACAGCCGGGCTACCTACTAAAGGACTCGTGGCCCCCTCGATGGTTGTCGAGGGGGCCTGCTTTTTGCCCGCAAGAGATGATGAAGCGCTCGCCGGATCGAGCACGCTATGCCGGTTCTCTTGCCTTGTCGTCGGTAACGTGGTAAAGAATTCTTGTTTTCCGATCGTTCCTTTTTTTGAGGGAGACCTATGGCGCGAAAAGTTCAACGCGACACTTTCGCAAGGAGGCGCGTTCCGTTCCCCGAGTATCCAAACATCGTCAACATCTGGCACGGGGAAGCAATAGGTCCCACCGAGAGCCCGCATCACGCGCATCCCTGTGCGGAAATCAACCTCATGCTCGAGGGCTTTGGCACGTGGTACATCGGCGACGATGCGATCGAGGTCAGCGTCGGCGACGGCGTGCTGCTGAGGCCGGAAACGCTGCATCACGCAACGTGGCCCCCGGGAGTCAAGTTCGAGACGGCCTCCGTTGACTTCGTGCTCGGGATAGGAGGCAGATCTCTTTTCGGTGTCGACGAGCAGGGCCATGGCTCGGCCCCACCGTTTGGCGACGTGACCGGCCGGGTGCTCGACGCGCTTTCGCGGCAACCGTACTACCACGTTCGGTGGACGGGGTTCCCGGAGTGGTGGAAGCGGTTCTCGGACGAGCAGAGGGCACCCAGAGGCCCCTTCAGGGCGTTGCGCGTCGCGGCGGCCATGCTCGAGGTCCTCGCCCGCTTTGCTGATCCCGCTGTCGCGCAGACTCCCCAAATGAAGCGCGCAGAGTGGGAAGGCCTTGAGACGGCCCTGTGCCACCTGACTGAGTGGTTCGGCGAGCGGCCCCCCAGCATTGGGGAGCTTGCACGCATAGCCGGGATGACGCGGACGAAGTTCGCACTGCTCTTCCACCGAACTATCGGCATGCCGCCACACGCCTATGCCCGCGCCGTACGCATATGGACGGCGCAATCGGCACTCATCGGCAGCCCCGCTCCAGCAGCGACCATTGCCAAGGGGCTCGGTTTCTCATCGCCCGGGCAGTTCTCGCGGCTCTTCAAAAAAGCTACGGGGGTCACACCGCTCGAGTATCGGCGCCGCTGGGGATCCCCCTGGGTTCAGAAGGAGTAGGTTTCCACCAAGAACCGCCGCCCCACCGTCCTCTCTAAGTTAGGCCTTGCCGGCAATACCGCTCTGAAAAACCATCCTTCAGCCGAT
>Ga0180431_10007908_pt1 | contig 12279 bp, 8 predicted proteins | sample SS_ome_11_FD_132459 | JGI IMG/M metagenome (GOLD analysis project Ga0180431, IMG submission 132459) | Hypersaline lake sediment archaeal communities from the Salton Sea, California, USA - SS_1_MS_1 metaG | ecosystem: Environmental > Aquatic > Non-marine Saline and Alkaline > Hypersaline >... | reverse complement strand
GCCGATGGCGGCCAGCGAGGCCGGCAGAAGGAAGATTCCGGAACCGATCATGTTGCCGGTCACCAGCGCAGTGCTCATCCAGAAGCCCAGTTTGCGCCGCTCTGCTCCCCCTTCTGCCGAGATCACCGCCGACTCCTCTCACTGCGTCCGACACCCGATGCACGGGCGTTCTGGAACAGATCATACCCGCCCTGCGGCCCGAACCGGAACCGGGCAATGGCATTGTCAGGGTTTGTTTCCCTCCGGTACCGTGGTTTGCAGTGATGGCTATGATCCTGGCCCTGAGGGGGTGCTGACGTGAGACCGCTCCTGAGACTGCTGAGTGACGAACTCGTTGAGAGGATCCTCGATGAAGCCCGCGGGATACTGCAGAACCTGGGGGTGGAGATCCACAACGAGAAGGCGGTCAGTCTGCTGGGTGATCACGGCGCCGACGTGGACCGGCCCAAGGGGCGGGTGAGACTGCCGGGAGATCTGGTGGATCGGGCCCTGGCCACGGTCCCGTCGGGTTTCGCGCTGTACGACAGTACGGGTGAGCAGACCCATGACCTGAGCGGCAACAGGGTCTACTTCACGCCGGGATCTTCGGCGATCAATATCCTCGATCTCGAGTCCGGTGTCATGCGACGGCCGGTAACGGCCGACTACGTGCGGTATGCCCGGCTCATGGGTGGTCTGGACCATATCGCCTCGCAGAGCACGGCCTTCATTCCGACCGATGTACCCGACGAGGTGACCGATTCCTACCGGCTGTACCTGAGCCTGATGTTCTGTTCCAAACCGGTGGTGACCGGGGCCTTTACGATCGAGTCGTTCGAACTGATGAAGAACCTGCAGGTGGCGGTGCGGGGATCGATGGAGGCTCTGCAGGACAAACCGCTGACGATCTTCTCGATCTGCCCCACCGCGCCGCTCAAATGGAGCGAAGTCACTTCGCAGAATCTGCTCGATTGCGCCGAATACTCCATCCCGGTGGAATATGTCTCCATGCCCCTGGCCGGCTTCATGTCGCCGGTGACCCTGGTGGGCACGCTCATCCAGCATACAGCCGAAACCCTGAGCGGGGTGGTTCTGACCCAGCTGAAAAAGCCCGGGGCGCCGGCTCTGTGGGGAGGCTCGCCGGCGGCCTTCGATATCAGGTACGAAACCACCCCCATGGGAGCGGCCGAAACCATCATGATCGATTGTGCGGCTGCCGAGATCGGGAAGCATCTTGGTCTGCCGACCCAGGCCTACAGCGCGCTGAGCGACGCCAAACTCCTCGATGCCCAGGCCGGGCTGGAGACCGCGATGGGAGCCGCCCTTTCGGTTCTGGCCGGTATCAACAGCGTCTCGGGACCGGGAATGCTCGATTTCGAGAGCTGTCAGAGCCTCGAGAAGCTGGTGCTCGACAACGAGATCTGCGGTCTGGCTCTGCGTCTGGTCGAGGGGATCGAGCCGAAGGACGATTTTCCGGCCGGAGAGCTATTCAACGAGCTTCTCGAAACCGGACATCTGCTCATCGCCGGGCACACCCTCACCCATCTGAAAGGTGAACACTACCTTCCCTCGACGGTGATCGACCGGGCCAACCGGTCCCGCTGGCAGGAGGAGGGCAGCCTGACCCTGGGCGAGCGGGCGCGGCTCGAGGTCGACAGACTGGTCGGGGAGTGGCAACCGGTCGGGCTCGATCCGGCGGTGCTGACCGAGCTGACCGATCTCATGGAAACCGAAGCCCGCCGGTACGGTTTGGATCGACTCCCGGACAGGGAATGAGCTGATCCGAACACACACAGGCAGTAACGGAGGCGGATATGGAGATCCTGCAGGCGATCGCGAAAGCCCTGGAGAAAGGCGATCAGAAAGACGTGGCCCGGCTGACAACACAGGCCATCGAGCAGGAGAATCCGCCCCAGACGATCCTCGACGACGGTCTGATCGCCGGCATGGATGTCGTGGGCGAACAATTCAGGGCCCACGAGATCTTCCTGCCCCAGGTTCTCCTGGCCGCCCAGGCGATGTACGCCGGTCTCGACCTGCTCGAGCCCCTGCTGCTCTCCGAGGGCATTGCCTCCCGCGGCAAGGTCGTCATCGGCACCGTCGAGGGCGATCTGCACGACATCGGCAAGAACCTGGTCGGAATCATGCTGCGCGGAGCCGGATTCGAGGTCATTGATCTGGGCAGCGATGTCTCACCGGAACGCTTCGTGGCGGCCGCCGGTGAATCGGGAGCGCCGGTGATCGGCATGTCGGCCCTGCTCACCACGACCATGCCGGTCATGGGCCGGACGGTCGAACGTATAGAAAAGGAAGGCTTAACGGGGCAGGTACAGGCCATCGTCGGGGGCGCGCCGCTCTCCCGGGATTTCGCCGAGCGGATCGGGGCGGCCGGCTACGGCTACGATGGTCTGAGCGCCGTCGATCTGGTCAAGAAACTGATTTCCTGAGATCACCCGTTCCGAGCGACACCCTTCATCGGCCCGGAGTATTCACCGCCAGCGGACCTAGCCTCCCAGGATCCAGTAGAAGAGGGCGATCAGCAGGCCCACCCCGGCCCAGCCGGCGAAGAAACCGATCAGTCCGACCGCGGTCGGTTTCGGGAACTCGAAGTCGGGGTGGTCGAACCAGACCCGGCGCGGAGCCGGCTCGACTCCCGGGGGCAGGGTGAAGGGTTCGGTCTCCGGCTCGTCGGGTCCGATCGGCGTGCGCAGGCAGGTATAGAAAGAATCGAGTTGCTCCCTGGCTACCGGGCGGGTGATGAGGCTGACGAGGATCATGACCACCAGACCGACACTCAGATAGGCGACCATCTGCCAGGGCAGGCTGACGGTCTCGCCGGCGAGCATGAAAGAGGGCAGGGTTCCGGGCAGGGTGTCGGTCCAGAGCCAGACCGCGAAGCTAGCCAGGGTGGCGGACCAGGCCGCGACCGGGGTGGCCCGCCGCCAGAAGAGCCCGACCCAGAAGGGGATGCCCATCATGGCCGCCACCTTCCAGAAAATCTCCAGCCCGGTGACCACCGATTCCAGGGTGAAGGCGAAGAAGATCCCGCAGGCCACCACCACCAGCGAGGTGACCCGGCCGACCCGCATGTAGTGCCGGTCGCTGCGGCCCCGGACCAGGTGGGGGCGGTAGATGTTCTGGGTAAAAAGGGCCGAGGAACTGACCATGAAGGCATCGCACGAACTCATCACCGCGGCCAGCATCGAGGCGATGAACAGGCCCACCAGGCCCGGGGCGATGACGGGCAGCAGGCGCTGGGCCATCAGGCCGTAGACGTGGTCGATGTCCACCGTCTGACCGAGGTAGAGGCCGATGGCGCACAGCCCGGTCAGGGTCCAGGCGATGGTGCAGATCCGCTTGATGAAGATCCCCACCATCAGGCCCACCCGGCCCTCCATCTCGGTCTTACCCGCCGCGGCCATGCCCATGTTGTGGGGTTGGGTCACCCACCCGACCAGAGCATTGAAGGCGATCACCGCGATGTAGAAGGTCGTGATCCCCGCCGGGGCCACGATCTTGAACAGGTCGGGGTTCTGCACCGTCGCCTTCAGACCCGCCAGACCCCCCACCGCCGACAGGGCGAAGGGCAGGATCAGGAAGGAGAGCACAATGGTGAGCAGGCCCTGCACGAAGTCGGTCATGATGGCGGCGTTCAGACCGCCGGCGATGCCGTAGACGACGAAGATGATGGTCATGCCGGCGATCGCCAGCCCGGGATCGATGCTGCCCCCCGAGACGGCGGTGATCATGGCGCTCGAGCCCTTGAGCATGACCCCGATGTTGACCGTCAATTGCAGCATGCCGATGGCGGCAAAGAGAGCCGCCACGCTCGAACCGTAGCGGGCCTGATAGTAATCGCCGGTGGTGATGCAGCGCATGCGCCGGAACACCGGTGCGATGAGCCAGAAGAAGGGAGTCACCGGGAGCCAGAGCCACTGGTACCAGATCCCCGAAGCGCCGTCGGTGTAGGTCTTGGCCGAGACGCTCACCGCCTGGTCGGAGTGGGTCCCGGTCCCGAAGGTGAAGAACATCATCAGCAGCTTGCCGTACTTGCGGTCGCTGATGAAATAGCTGGACATGCTCTTCACCCGCCGCACCGCCCAGATCCCCACCACGGCGATACCGGCCAGGTAGACCACGATCACCAGCCAGTCGATCCAGTTGACTCCCAGCACGCGGCGACCCTTCCCCTGCTGGTGCTACTTCACAAACGCCAGCTCATCCCGGCCGGGTAGGGCGGGGAAGGGGGCGTGCGGTTCGGCCTGGTACCAGAAGGCCACCGAAGATATGTCGTCCTGCAGGGGCAGGTAGCGCCCCTCGCTCTGCCAGCCCAGGGCCTGGATCGTCACCCGCAGGTCGCGGGCGAACCGGATCGGGTCCATGATATGCCAGCGGTAGAGCCCGAACCGGCGCGGTGTCTGCCGTTCGGCGTCGGCCCGGATGACCTGGGGCATGCCGGCGTAGGGGGTCGAGAAGACCATGTAGTCACCGGTGGCGGGGTTGGAGAAACCGTACGAACCGCAGAAGTAATCCTCGGTCCCCGTGCCGCAGATGGTGGGGAACTCATCGTCGCCGTCCATGAAGAACTTAATCTCGCCCTCGCCCCACCAGCCCGGGCTGTTGGCCCCCCAGCACATGTAGGTGCCCACGTACTGTCCCTGCCCGCGCACTCCCTCCAGGATGGTGTAGTCCTGCCTGTCGGGCAGGGGGTTGGAGCGGCGGAACTGGGCGTGCAGGTAGCCGGCGTCGGCGGGGATGCGCGTCAGGGTGTAATCGATCTGGTAGTAGAGGATCATGTCCTGCTCGGCGATGTTCTCCATGGTGATGCGGCAGGAGCGCCGGAAGGGCATCGACCAGTAGCAGTTGAAGCCGCTACCCGGGTTGACGCAGACGGCATGCGAGGTCACGTGGGCGAAACTGCCCCAGCCGTTGGCGAAGAAGTCGCCCACCGGGACCTCGATCGAAGGTTCGCTTTCCCCGTCCCAGTAGAAGCGTAGGATCGAAAAGCGCCAGTTCCCGGTCGGGGTCATCCAGATGTGCTGGATCGCTCCGGGCCCGTCGATCGCGGCCAGTTCGAAAGTCGTCCCGGCGGTGATGCGCACCGAGGGGGAGACCTTCCACCCCTGACCGAGTTCGCGGGCGGCCCGGGCTCCGGTGCCCTCGGTGGCCATCCCGCCCCGGCCCTTCTCGCCGGTGAAGTTCTCGGGACTGATCGAGCGGGTCTGCGCCGAACTGAGCAGGGGCAGGGTGGAGAGGCCCATTTCGAGCCCCTCGAAGTTCTCGCGTTCGGCACAGGCGGCCAGCGCCGCGACGCAGAGTCCGAGCAGGGCCAGGTTCCCGGCCGCTTTCAGCATCATCATGGCTCCTTCTCCTTTCGCTCGCTTTCCGTGAGACCGGTCCGTAAAGCGGATTCCCGTACCTCCAGTGCTCCCGCCGGGCCCGGGGCTGTAGTCGTCATCGCCCGTCCGGTTATCGGTCGTGATCGATGAAGAGTAGCACGAGAGCAGAAAAGGATTCCATGCCCAATCAGGCCCCTGCCCGGGTGAAGAATGAGCATGAACCGGTGGGCCGGATTCAGGCGAGATCGAACAGATCCTGACAGCCGATGAACCGGACCACCCGCCCGCCGATGCGGCTCTGCCAGGCTGTCTCGACGGCAGGTGAGACGACATGGTCGGTGCCCTGCGGATAGGCGCTCCGGAACACCTTCAGGGCACCGACCTCGAAAGCGTCGGGATTGATCTTGCACTCAAAGGTGTCCACCCCCTCCCGGCCGGGCACGACGAAATCGATCTCCCGTCCCGACTTGTCGCGCCAGTAGTGAATCGACCGGGCGGGCAGGGCCGCCCTGAGGGTATCCAGCACCAGGTGCTCCCAGAGCGTTCCCAGATCCTCCCGGCGAAGCTCACGCCACCCCCGGGCGAAGCGGACGAAGCCGGTGTCGAAGGCGTAGACCTTCGGCTGTTTGACCAGCTCGCGGCGACCGCCGCCGTGAAAAGGTGACAGCGGTTGCAGGGCCAGGGCCACGGTCATCGCTTCGAGGTGCGCCTTGACCGTCGGACGGCTCAGACCGACTTCCCGGGAGAGGGCGGAATACTCCACCTGGCCGCCGCTCTGCCGCAGCATCAATCGCAGCAGATCGAGAAAGCCGGTCCGCTCGCGGATTCCGAAGAGTTCCTGGATATCCCGCGCATAAAAGCTCTCGAGCCATTCGGCATAGGCTTCCTCGGGGATCTGCCCGGAGAGGAGGTGTTCCGGGAGTCCCCCCCGATGGAGTCTCGTGGTCAGGTCCGGCGGGCCGAAACCGCTCCGGCTCTCGGACCAGAGAACGGGGGAGAGCCGGACGACGGTTTTCCGGCCGGTCAGGGTGTCACGGAATTTCCGGGTGGCGGCGAGGGTCGAGGATCCGGTCGCCAGGACGCGGAGGGTGGGAAAGGTGTCGGCGGCGATCTTCAGCAGCCGGGAGGGATCCGGGAGGCGGTGGATCTCGTCGAAGACGACCGTCGCACCGGCCGGGAGGCCGCGCAGGAAGAGTTCCGGATCGTCCAGCCGGCGGGCATCGGAAGGCAGATCACAGTTCAGATAGACGGTATCCGGCAGCATGTGGGCCAGGGTGGTCTTGCCCACCCGGCGCACCCCGGCCAGCCAGACGATCGGCCGGTGGGTCCAGGCCTGGCGGATACGTTCGATCCAGAATGGGCGTACAATCATAAACTATACTTAACAAATAGACGTCTATTTGTAAAGCATATTGTATTTATAGCACTGAGGCGGTATCTGTCGCATGAACCTGTCCGGGTATCCAGAGGTTGAATCACATCCCCGGCAGCGGGCGTTCCGGTGTCAACTCGCGGAGGAATTCATAGCAGGGAATGATCTGTATCCCTTCCCGGCGTAATCGCTCGGGACCGCGGTAGAGCAGGAGCGGGACGCACTCCGGGTAATCGGCACGGAAAGCCTTGAGAGCCCTGAGGTGATTCGAGTGAATCGTGCGGGTATTCTTCACTTCGACTGCCAGAAGACCATCCTCGCCATACAGCACGAAATCGACCTCCGTGCCGGCCGGGGTTCTCCAGAAATGAACCGTGTTCCTGCCCCCCCGGTACTGATTCCAGGCGATCAGATGTTGCAGGACGAGTCCTTCGAGGGCAGCTCCCTCGATCTCTTCTGACCGGTCGAAGGGTCCTGCCGGACGCAGAGATCTGAAGACACCGGCATCGAACAGGTAGAACTTCGGATGGGCCGTCACCCGTCTTTGCGCCCGGCGGGTGAAGACGGGAATCCGGAAGGCCAGCAGGAGGTCTTCCAGGATCGAGACATATCCCTCGACAGTCTTCCGGATGACCTCACACTCGCGGGCGACATTCGAGATGTTCAGGACACCGGCGTGCGAGATACTGACGGCTTCGAGGAAACGCGCGAAGTCGCCGATCTTCCGGACCAGGCCCTCGGCCCGGACCTCTTCCTCCAGGTAGAGTGTGACGTACCCCCTGATCGTCTCTTCGGGATTCCGGGATTCTGTAACGACCGGAAGCAGTCCGACCTCGAGGGCCTGTTTCAGATCAAATCTTTCCCCCAGTTCCGAAGCCATGAAGGGGTGCATCGTCCGGCGAATCGCTCGTCCGGCCAGCAGATCCACTCCGGCGGCTCTTATCTTTCGCGCACTCGATCCGGTCAGAATGAACTGCAGGTCGGGGTGACGTTCGATCAGGAGGTGGACCACCTCGAGCAGTTCCGGGATTTTCTGGATCTCATCGAGCACGACACAGCGGCCCCGGGGGTGACTGTCGAGCAATTCGATCAGCCGTTCGGGTCGACTCGAATACCGGCGATACGTTTCAGGATCCAGCAGGTCGAGAAGGAGAGCCTCGGGATGGGTATGATTCACCCACCAGGTCTTCCCTGTGCCGCGCGGTCCGAGCAGGAAGAAACTGGTTCCGGGATCGTGAAGATGTCGCGGGAGATAGTCCATTATTGCCCTCTTTTGGAATTGATTTTGCCATAAAAGACTCAATTGTGGCAACAACGTTTCCTTAATTTAGGATAAATATCTGGCGGTGTCGAGCGATATCTGCAGAACCCTCAGCAGCCGGGACCTGCAGTCACTACCGCTCCGGGGGCCGGATCACGATCCGGTCGTCGATCTCGACGCTCTGTTCCGAGCCGTCCTCGTACACGATCCGCAGAGTGCGGGGTGCCGGGGCCTGGTTGATGAGTACCCAGCGCCGGCCCTTTTTACGAACCTGGACCCGATCGATCCCGAAGCCCCGCTCCCGCTCGCGGTCGATGTAGACCTGACCCCAGTGGTCGAGGATGCGCATGGCCGCCTCGGCCGCGGCGCCGTTGCCCCAGTCGTAGATGGTGAAGACCCCCATGCCCTCACCCTCGGCTGAAGTGCGCCCCCCGTGGCCGTAGTTCTCCATGGTGAAGCCGTAGTCCTCGGGGCCGAACCAGGGATAGACCTTCTCCCACATCGCTTGTACGCCCGGGTTCTCGGGGCAGTACATCATCACGAAGCCGGCTTTCAGCGCCGCCAGACCCCGTTCGAAATGCGCCGGATCGCCGGTCCAGCGGTAGTAGTCGAGGAAGAGCTCGGCGAAAAGGGTCTGGCGCGAGTCGTTCCACTCTCCGTCGGCATTCATTACCCCGAAGCCCCCCAGGGCGGGCACGTAGATGAAGGGAGGCTGCCAGACCTGCTGGGCCATCGAGAGCTCGTCGAGAGTGCGCCAGCCGAAGGCCAGGTAGTGCTGCTCACCGGTGGCGCGGAAGCAGGCCAGCAGGGCCTCGGCGGTCCAGAACATCGAGAGGGTGTTCTGCTTGTGCAGGGCGTTGCGTTCGATCTTGCGATCCAGGTACTCCTCGCGGCCCCAGCCACAGCACGACCAGAAGGTCTCGTAATCGTGCCATTTGCCCTCGGGCACGATCGCGGCCAGCACCGCCTGCATGGCCCGCAGGGCCGCCTCGCGGTAACGGGTCTGGCCGGTGGCCTCGGCCAGGGCGAGCAGGAAGGTCACGCTCAGGCTGGTCTCTGGGGTCCGGTTCATGACCGGGCCGGGCTCGTGGGTCTCGGGATCGAGCCAGCCGGGAAAGAAGCCGGCCTCGTCCTGCAGGGTGAGCAGGCGCTCGCCCCAGGCGCGGGCGTAGTCGAGCAGGCGCTCCTCGGCTTCGAGTTCGTCGTACCAGCGCAGCATCAGCAGGGCCGTCCAGCTCGAGTCGAGCACGTGGTACCAGGCGTCGGTGATGCCGTGGTCGCGGGGGCAGCGGTTGGAGTTGGACCAGGTGGCCTCGCTCCAGGGGCGGGGGCGGCGGTATTCCCGGCCCTCGATCTCAACCGTCTCGTTGGGAGTGCGGATGACAGCCGGGAAGAGACCGCCGGAGACCGGGGCGGCCAGGGCCAGCTCCCGGGTCAGCCGGGCCCGGCGCAGCAGATCGTCATCGCCGGTCTTGCGAGCCCGGCGGTAGAGCCCCGAGGCGCTGCGCAGCGAAGAGAACCAGGTCTGGTTCCAGATCGAGAGGAACTCGCGCTGATACCAGATCCCCGGATAATTGGGCGACTGGGAGATGTTGACGATGAACTGCGGGGCCCCGACCAGCACGCCCTCCAGGTCGAACTCCTGCCAGACGGACTCGGCCCAGGAACCGAAGGCCCATTCATACGTGCGGTCGACGTAGGTTGCCAGGGGCGCCCCGATCGGTTCCCCGGCGGCCAGCAGGGGACTGCCCCAGCGCCGCCACAGGAACGAGGCCACCGGCGCCCAGGGATTGCGCACGCCCCAGTCGTCTTTCCAGGTGCAGACATAGAAGGCCAGCTCGAGTTCCCCCGGAGCGATCGTCATGCCTTCGGTTTTGGTGAAGAGCACGTGGGCGGGGATATCGGTCCGGACCAGGCCAAGCCACATCCGTCGGGCGGGGGCGTCGTAGTCGAGGAACCAGGGACTGTCGGGGCGCTGGCCGACCAGATCGAGGTCGGGCACCACGGCCACCGAGAGGTTCTCCTGCTGGGCGATCAGGGCGGGGGAGCGGAAGACGTGCTGGGCTATGACGTAGCCCTCTTCGGGCGCCAGGTGGGGGGCCCACCAGAAATCGGGTTCGAGAGCGACCTCGAAGGGGATCGCCAATTCGTCACAGGCGATCTCCCCGGGCACCTGCCAGCGCAGGCCGACCCGCTGCCAGCCCTCCCCGGCGACCCGCACGGTCACCTCGGGTGAACCGGCGCCGGGCAGTTCGGGGGGCGTGAAGGTGAGGCACTCCCGGTCGTTGAGGGCGACCGCCCAGCCGCGGTCGGTGCGGGTCACGGTCATCTCGTCCTGCTCGCCCGTCCGGCTGGTGGTGGTGCGCGGACCCGAACCGCAGCCGCTGAGTCCGGTCAGGACCAGCAGCAGGAGTGGCAGGACGCCCAGTCGGGACAGAACCGGGAACGACGCCGGGCGCTGGCGGGATCCCGGATGGAGGTGTTGTGAAGGGCTGAGGGGACGGTCCATCGTCATCACCCGGCAGGTTGTCGGTTGCGATCGCTGAAGAGTAGCACGGGGCCGAAGAGGGATTCCACGCACAATCCGGCCCGACGTCCTCAACGACCGGTCATGACTGGCGGCCGATCTTCGGCTGGGACCGGCCGGTTCTGCGGGAGCTGTTTACCGCCGAGGTGTTCCGGTTCCTGCGGGAGAAGGAACTGCTGAGCGCCGAACGGATGCAACTGATCCAGTCGTGGCGGCACTCGGGATTCGGGGTGCATATGGGCGAGGCGTTCAGTGCCGCGGATCTCCCGCCGCCTGGACTTTGAACTGGTGATAATGTGTCAATTCACTCCCTTTCGTTTCAGTCCTCAAAATGCCGCTCTTGACACCCTCAAAATCCCGATGTAGGATACCTCTAAATCCCGATAATAATAAACCCTGTAGGGAGAGGTCACCGTGTCCGGCATGATTGTCCGGAGAATCGCAGCCGTCGTGGAGTTTCTGGCCAGAGAAGAGCCTGTGATCGCGCTCCAGGGCCCGAGAACCGTCGGGAAAACCACACTGCTTCGGGCCGTCGCCGCTGGCAAGGGTGTTGATGTCGTGGATCTGGACGACGTGGCTATCCGAGAAGCTGCGACCGCGGATCCTGCAACCTTCGTATCGGGTCCGCCGCCCGTGTGCATTGATGAATATCAGCACGTCCCTGACATCCTGGACGCCATCAAGGCGGAGTTGAACCGGGACAGCTCGCCGGGACGTTTCATCATCACCGGATCCACACGCCACGATGCGCTGCCCATTGCAGCCCAGGCGCTGACCGGCAGGTTGCACGTGGTAAGCCTCTATCCATTCTCACAGGGAGAGATCGCGGGAATCCGGGAGAACCTGGTTGATGTTCTCTTCGGAGAGGCCTCCAGGTTGGTTACTCCCGAGGTGTCGTCGACGAGCCGCGAGGAGTATATCCGGCGCGTTGTCACCGGTGGGTTTCCCCTGGCTCTCGGCCGCAATGAAACTGCCCGGAATCGATGGTTTGACAACTACATCACCCTGAGCCTCGAGCGAGACGTGGCCGAACTGTCGAAGATCCGGCAGAAACGGGCGCTACCCGAGCTCCTGAGGCGGCTCGCTGGCCAGACGGCCCAGATGCTGAACATGGCCTCGGCCGGGGAAAGCGTGGGCCTCAAGGCCGACACCGCCGAGAACTACACCAGATTGCTGGAGGCGGTCTTTCTCGTGCATCGGCTTCCGGCATGGGGCAAGTCCCTCCGGGCACGGGCAGTCGCGACCCCGAAGCTTCATGTGGTGGATTCAGGGTTGGCCGCGCGGCTTCTTCGGCTCTCTCCCGGGAAACTGGCTCGCCGTGAACCTGCGAGCCTCCAGGAGTTCGGTCATCTGTTCGAGACGTTCGTAGTTGCCGAAGTCCTGAAGCAGGTCTCCTGGATGGAGAGGATCGCGGGCTGCGGTCATTGGCGAACGCATGATGGCTCCGAAGTGGATCTGGTGATCGAACGAGACGACGGAAGCATCGTCGGGATCGAGGTGAAGGCCGGCAGTCGGGTACAGGACAAGGATCTTTCCGGGCTGCGAATATTGAAGAGCGAGCTCGGTGATGCCTTCGCTGCGGGAGCGGTGCTCTATACCGGAACCCGTGCCTACATGGTGGAGGAGCGAATCCACGTGGTACCGGCGGATCGATTGTGGACCCGGATCGAGTAAAGGGTCCGTTCAAGCAGCTCAACTCGGGGATGACTTCTCTAGCGGTACGTGCATTACTCTGATTGGGCTTCTTCACCAGGCCCGGATTCCGGTGCAAATCGATATTGGATTCGGTGACGTTGTCACG
>Ga0180431_10007907_pt1 | contig 12281 bp, 10 predicted proteins | sample SS_ome_11_FD_132459 | JGI IMG/M metagenome (GOLD analysis project Ga0180431, IMG submission 132459) | Hypersaline lake sediment archaeal communities from the Salton Sea, California, USA - SS_1_MS_1 metaG | ecosystem: Environmental > Aquatic > Non-marine Saline and Alkaline > Hypersaline >... | reverse complement strand
TTTACATTTGGGCTGGCCAAAAACGTCACCATTGGTATTGACTACTATAAGTCCGAACAGATTGATAGAAAACCGACCATAGAGGAGGATCTCGTCCAAGTGGACCTTGTTCTGAAATACTAAATTCCATTAATCAATACTATTTCCAGAAATGAGGGGTGCGCTTCAGTCGCACCCCTCTGGTTGTATTAGGAATTTTATTTCAAAGGAGGTGAAAATAAACGGCTAATAGAATCCTAATATTATGCTAACAAAATCGTAACAAAAAAAACTTAGATTTAGTTATTTAGTTATATTTATGATAAATGGGAGGTAAAAATGAGTATGAAAAAAATAAGTATTGTATTAACTGTCGCCTTTTCAATTTTTTGTGTTGCCGGATTTGCTGCTGCAGGCAACATTGTCATCAAGGGGTCTACAACGGTTCTGCCCATCGCTCAGAAAGTGGCGGAGGCTTATATGAAAGCAAATCCCGATGTGGCTATTTCCATTTCCGGCGGCGGGTCCGGTAACGGTATTAAGGCAATCATTGACGGTACCACCGATATTGCGGACAGCTCCAGGTTTATTAAAGGAAAAGAAGTCAAACTCGCCGTTGAAAAAGGAGTTTATCCGGTTCCTTTCCGAGTAGCCTACGACTGTATTGTGCCTGTGGTACATCCCAGCAATCCCATGAAAGATATTAGCATGGATCAGCTAAAAGCAATCTATATGGGCCAGGTAAAGAACTGGAAGGACGTCGGCGGCCCGGATAAAAAGGTCGTGGTGATATCCCGTGACACGTCTTCAGGGACCTATGAAGTCTGGCACAAAAAGGTCATGAAAAAGGAAAAGGTATTTCCCGGCGCCCTGCTTCAAGCTTCCAACGGGGCCGTGGCTCAGGCTGTAGCAAAAAATAAATACGCCATCGGCTATATCGGTATTGGATATTTAAATAAAGACGTAAAGGCCTTATCCGTGAGCGGAATAGTTGGGTCCGAAGAAACAACTCTGGACGGAACATTCCCCATCAGCCGACCGCTTTTTATGTTCACGCAGGGTTGGCCCAAAGGCGATACGGTCAAATTCATTAACTACGTACTCCACCCCCAAAAGGGTCAAAAGCTGGTTGGAGCGTCAGGCTACGTACCATTATATTAATTTACGCTAAAAAAAAGTTAAAAACAGTGACGCACAATGAAAACATTGTGCGTCACTGTGTTCATAGAAAACAGCACAAAAGATTCACAGCTTAGAGAGAGGAAACGAAAAGGAAAAATGGCAAATATCCGCCAAATTAAAGAACGATGGATGCATTATCTGTTTTTATTTATTGCGACGGCATCCATTGCGATTCTTTTTATGATTTCCATATTTCTTTTCATGGAGGGCTTGCCGATCTTCAAGCAAGTTTCCGTGAAAGACTTCATCTTCGGGGAATTCTGGTATCCCACCTATGATCCACCGGAATTCGGAATATTTCCGTTGATCATGGGATCTTTGGTCGTCACTATTTTTTCCGCTATTATTTCCATTCCGTTGGGAGTAATGACTGCTGTGTATTTGGCGGAAATGGCCACGCACAAAATCCGGGAGATTGTTAAACCCATTGTGGAACTTCTTGCAGCACTTCCCTCGGTAGTCATCGGTTTTTTTGGAATGATTGTGGTGGCGCCGTTTTTACAGGAGGTCTTTGATATCCCGACCGGTTTGAACATTTTCAATGCATCCATTATGCTGGCCTTTATGTCAATTCCCACCATTTGCAGTATTTCAGAGGATGCCATTTACAGTGTACCCACCAATCTAAAAGAGGCTTCATTGGCGCTTGGGGCGACCCATCTGGAAACCATTGTTCGGGTAATACTTCCAGCTTCGATTTCCGGTATAAGTACAGCGGTTATTTTAGGGATGTCCAGGGCAATCGGTGAAACCATGGTCGTGCTGATGGTTGCAGGTGGCGCCGCCATGATACCCGGCTCAATTTTTGATCCGGTTCGGCCAATGCCGGCCAGTATTGCTGCTGAAATGGCTGAAGCGCCGTTTCGCGGCGATCACTACTATGCGCTATTTGCTACCGGGATTGTGCTCTTTATCTTTACGTTTATATTTAATATCATAGCTGAGCATATCTCCCATAAATACCGGCAGGTTGGGGAGGCATCACTTTAGGCACAGACATTATGCAAACAACAAGAGTCAAAGTTATGGACGGTTTTCCGCTTTCCCATTTAAAAACAAAATCTGACGAAATCGATCAATCCAAAAGCGAAATTTCGAAATCCGCTTTTTCTTCCATAAGCAGGCGTAAAACCATACAGAAAATCGTTTTTGGCATTTTCCGTACCGCCGCCTGGATTAATGGTATTGCGCTTGTGATTATACTATATTTCATGATTTTTAATGGATGGAGTGCCATAAGCTGGACATTTTTAACCCAGCCGCCCATGGATTCCATGACCAAGGGAGGCATCCTTCCTTGTATTGTGGGTACCATAGGTCTTAGCCTGGGGGCCATACTCTTCGCCTTTCCCATCGGTGTGGCCTCGGCGATTTATTTAAACGAATATGCCCGTCCCGGACGGTTTCTCAGAATTATTCGCCTGGGGATCAACAACCTTGCAGGGGTTCCTTCCGTTGTTTTTGGTCTTTTTGGCCTGGCATTTTTTGTCATCTACCTGGAATTTGGCGTCAGTCTTCTTTCCGGAGCACTCACTTTGGGTGCAATGACATTGCCCGTTATCATCGGTTCCGCCGAAGAAGCGCTCAAGGCCGTACCGGATACTTACCGTGAAGCTTCCCTGGGTCTTGGCGCTACCAAATTGCAAACCATTTTCCGAGTGGTTCTTCCTGCGGCGTTGCCGGGTATATTGACCGGTGGTATTCTGGGAATCAGCCGTGCCGCCGGTGAGACCGCACCCATAATGTTTACAGCCGCGGTATTTTTTTCACCGCGCCTACCATCTTCCGTGTTCGATGAAATAATGGCATTGCCATATCATATATATGTTCTGGCCACTGCGGGCACGGAAATTGAGGCCACGCGCCCGCTTCAATATGGCACGGCCCTGGTCTTGATTGTACTGGTTCTGGGTTTAAATTTAATCGCCATCATATGGCGCTCCCGACTGAGGAAGCGCATGCAATAAAAGATAGGGATATGGAAAAACCATTGAAAATGGCTTCAGAGCATTTGAATTTTTTTTACGGTGACTTTGAAGCGTTACATGACATCTCTCTTGAGTTTTATGAAAAACAGGTCACGGCCCTTATCGGTCCGTCGGGTTGCGGCAAAAGCACGTTTTTAAGATGCATGAACCGCATGAACGACCTTATACCAAACACTCGTGTAGAGGGACAACTGTTACTCGACAGCGCGGATATTTATGCACCTTCAGTTGACGTGGTGTCCTTGCGCAACCGAATAGGCATGGTATTCCAAAAGCCGAATCCTTTTCCCAAGACCATTTTTGAAAATATAGCATATGGTCTGAAGGTAAATGGGGTTAGGGACAAAAGCCTTATTAAAGATCGTGTGAAAGAAAGTCTTGTTCAGTCGGCGCTCTGGGATGAGGTTAAAGACAGACTGAACGATTCGGCGCTCGGCCTATCCGGCGGGCAGCAACAGCGTCTTTGCATTGCCCGAGCTCTTGCTGTAGAGCCTGAAGTCCTGTTAATGGATGAGCCCTGCTCCGCACTGGATCCCGTCGCGACCCAAAAGATTGAAGAGCTTATCCACAGCTTGAAAAAATCCTTTACCATTATCATCGTTACGCATAACATGCAGCAAGCGGCCAGAGTCTCAAATGTCACCGCCTTTTTTTACATCGGCAAGCTCATAGAGGTGAATGATACCGATACGCTATTTACACGGCCGCAACTCAAGCAGACCGAAGACTATATTACCGGCCGTTTTGGTTAGAGGTGAATTTTATGCCCAAGCATTTTCATAGAGAACTGGAAAAGTTAAAAAAGAGAATCCTTACTCTGGGAGCCATGGTGGAAGAACGCGTCTATATGGCAACAAAAGCCATCGAAAATAGAGATTCAGACCTTGCCGACAAGATCATAAAGTCCGACTACGAAATTGATGAAGTGGAAGTTGATGTGGAAGAAGAATGTTTAAAGATTCTGGCGTTGTATCAACCCGTTGCCGTGGATCTTAGATTTATCACTTCAGTGATCAAGATCAATAATGACCTTGAAAGAATCGCTGATGAAGCCGTGAACATCGCCGGGGGGGTAAAATATATCGCAAAGGGTAAAAAACTGCATTTCGATTTTGACTTTTATTCAATGGCTGAAAAGACCGAAGCCATGCTCAAAAAAAGCTTGGACGCCCTTGTAAACCTGGACGTGGATCTTGCTTTCAAGGTATGCCTTCTGGATGATGAAGTTGATAAAATCAACGCGGAAGTTCACCGTATCGTTAAGGATGGCATTAAAGATAACCCGGATCATGTAGAATCTTTTATCAATCTGCTTTTAATCTCCCGTCACCTTGAACGTATTGCAGACCATGCAACCAATATTGCCGAAGAAGTCATCTACCTGATAGAGGGCGAAATTATACGGCATCGGGAAATTGTATAGTTCATCATAAGCTAAATAATTATGAAGCTTAAGCGTTTCGTACTCACATATCCGCCGAATACTCTGCAAGTATGTGGTCAGGTATATTATCGATGAAACGGGAGGGGCGATTCAAGATCATTCCCGAGCTTCTATCATAAACTTGAACCGGATATGTAAAAATCAAGTTTTCTTTAGCCCGCGTTGAAGCAACATACATAAGCCTCAATTCTTCCTCAATTTCCTTTTTTTTGTGAAAAGCATGTATGGAAGGAAATCGTCCCTCAAGAGCCCATATAATAAAAACGGTATGCCATTCAAGACCTTTGGCCGAGTGTATTGTTGAAAGAATGAGTCGGTCCTCATTCTGATCGCCGGTAGAAAAAGAGTTATTAAGACTTGTATTTGGCGGTTCAAGGGCCATATCGGTCAAAAACGGTTCGATATTTTTGTACCGTTCCATGATGGTTACCAGATGCTCAAGATCTCTTCTGCGTTTCGGATGATCATCATATTTTTCTTTTAATATGGGAACATAGTAATTGACAATAGCGTCACCCATTTGGGAAGCGGACATGGGTTTTGAATCAATGGTTGAAAAAAGATCTTTTAATCTTACCATACCCCTTGATCGTCTCGATTTGAGTTGGACAGCAAAAATTCCGGTATATCCTGCTTTTTCAGCCAGGATTGTTTCATAAATATCCATAGCGGTTTTAGGACCGATATTATCCAAAAGGAGAAGTATTCTATACCAGCTTATCCTGTCAAGGGGATTGGAAAGAACTCTAAGATGGGCCAGGATGTCTTTAATGTGTGCGGATTCGGTGAATTTAAAACCACCCACTTTGATGAAGGGAATTTCATCTCTGCTCAGTTCGATTTCAAGATCAAAGGAATGAAAACTTGCTCTAAAAAGTACTGCGATCTGGTTTAGAGGAATACCGTTACGATGAATCTCTTTAATCTTTTGAACCAAAAATCGCGATTGGCTGTTTTCACTCCGGGTATTTATAAGCAACGGTAAGGACCCGCCGTATTTTCGAGTAAAAAGAATTTTTGAATATTTTTGGGTAGCCCGTTCGATAATGACATTGGTCAGATTTAATATGGGTCGGACACTGCGATAGTTTTCTTCCAGTCTAATTATTCGAGTGCCGGGAAATACTTCAGGAAACCTCATGATATTTTCAATATTAGCACCCCTGAACGCATAAATACTTTGTGAATCATCCCCGACAACCATGACATTTTGTTTGATACCGGCGAGAAGATATATGATTTCCGCCTGAATCTTATTGGTATCCTGGTATTCATCAACCATTATATAATGGTATACTGAGCAAATATTATCACGAACGTCAGAGTGGTTTTTCAAAAGTATTTCTAAATATATTAAAAGGTCGTCATAATCAAAAAAATTGTTTTCGGCTTTTTGTTTTCGATAAGCATTGGAGAGTGCAACTATGGCTTCTATATGAGGAGCAAAATGAGGATAATCAGATAAAACCACATCTTCAACGAATAGAACTTTGTTCACCGCTCGGCTGAAAATATTGGCCAAGGTTTGTTTTCTGGGAAAAGAATGGTTCTTTGAAAATGGTCCCATTTCTTTTCTCAACATACTGATGATCTGCTCGGTATCCGTACGGTCTATAATGGAAAAATCGCTGTTGAATCCTATTTTGGAAGCATATTTTCGCAGAACCGTATGGGAAAAAGAATGAAAAGTTCCCCCGGAAACCCTTTCACATCGATTGTCAAGCAACTGTGCGGCCCTTGTCAGCATTTCCTGGGATGCTTTGCGTGTAAATGTCAGTAGAAGAATAGAGCCCGGAGATATGCCTTCTTCTACCAGACGTGCAACCCGGTAGGTTAAGGTTCTTGTCTTTCCGCTTCCCGCCCCTGCGATGACAAGAAGCGGACCTTCTTTGAAATTGACGGCTTGCAGTTGGGAAGGATTCAATGCTTTTTTGTAAGGGATGGGAGAATTATTTTTCATTTAAAATATGTTAATAAACGATTGGGTTGGGGAGTTTTTTATTTCATTCAACATTCGATGTTGGACGTTCGATGTTCAGCTTTTTAAATAAACTTTCCACGGTCCTTCCGGTGCAAAAAAAACTTGGCGAATATGTGACCTGCCAATTACCATCTTCTGGCCTGTCCCGATACGACTGCGGATAGCTGGGGGGCAGGCGGAGTTAAAAAACGAAATCAGTTCGAGCAAATTTATCTTTCATACAGTGATTATCTTGTCAACAGTTGTATGATTTTTTTTATATTTTATTGACTTTTAAAAAAAAGATATATAGTAGATTACAAAAATGTATTAACGGTGCTTAAAACAATAGTGATCAAGGAGGAAATTTAAATGAAGAAATTAAAAGACCAATTAAAGACCATAAGCAAGTCTCTAACTTCCCTTTCCAAGCAAGTCGAAAAGATCACTAAACAGGTTGATAAACTTCAGGCAAAGAAGGCAGGTTCTGCTATCAAAAAGACTGCGCCGAAGAAGAAAGTGGCTGCAAAAAAGGCTCCAGCCAAAACGCCAACGGTTATTGATACCATACTAAATGCTATTAAAAAGACCAAGAAAGGAATTACCGTAGCCCAGCTTAAAGAAAAAACCGAATTTAATTCAAAACAGCTGAGCAATGCGCTTTATAAACTGACAAAGAAAGGGAAAATTGAAGCAAAGTCGCGAGGTCTTTATGTGAAAAAATAAGGATTAAGCAATATATCGACGGAGTTTTACATTTTAAGTTCCAAAAAAAGCCTTTGGTATGTCTCATAAATAAGACCGAACATACTGAAGGCTTTAAGTTTTTACCCATACGTTTCTCCATTTATCCGTTAGTACGCATGAAATTCTACTGGTGTCCATCCATAAATGGTCTTTTTGTCCAATCTCTGTGTGACGATTAAAATTTACTCACTCCAGGAGTGTGATCATGGTTAAAAAGTTTTCCGGTTATTTTATTACAACGCTTTTCATATCTTTTGCGATAATGGTTATTCTATTTTCATGTGCTTTGGTTGATCAGCCTGATCCGGGCGGAAGAAAAAGTGCTAGTGAAAATATAAACGCTTTTGTCAAATGGCCTCATGAGAAATGCGATCTTCTTCCAGATCCAGCCCTTATATTTGGAAAACTGCCGAATGGTTTCAGGTATATATTAATGAAAAATCACAGACCCAAAGACAGGGTCAGTATGCACCTGAATGTTCAGGTAGGTTCACTGCACGAGTCAGACAATCAACAGGGATTGGCGCATTTCTTGGAGCACATGCTTTTCAACGGCTCAACAAATTTTAAGCCCGGGGAACTGGTAAAATATTTTCAGAGTATCGGGATGCAGTTTGGGGCCGATGCAAACGCCCATACCGGATTTAATGAAACCGTTTATGACATTCTTTTGCCGAAGGGTGACAGGAAAAATATTAAGAAAGGTCTGACGGTAATCAAAGACTATGCTGAAGGTGCGCTTCTCTTACCATCGGAGATTGACAGTGAACGGCGGGTGGTTCTGGCCGAAAAGCGAACCCGAGATTCTGCATCGTATCGTACATATGTTGCGACATTGAATTTTGAATTTCCTCATGCAAAAATATCTAGAAGACTTCCCATTGGCAAAGAAGAGATACTGAAAAAGACTGATCAAAAGCGTTTAAAGGCGTTTTATGATACCTGGTACCGGCCGGAGAAAATGATCCTTGTCATGGTGGGAGATTTTGATACCCAATCGGCGATTTCACTAATAAAGGAAGATTTCTCCTCATTATCGACCCGGGCACCTCCGATGCCCGATCCCGATTTTGGAAAGATAAATCACCTGGGTATAACACCTTTTTATCACCTCGAAAAAGAAGCGGGCAATACAACGACAAGCATTGAAGTTGTGGAAAAGGTTTCCAAGAAACTGGATTCTTTTGCTTTTCAAAAAGCTAGATTGATCGAAAATATTGCCAATCGCATTGTCCAACACCGACTGAATGCCAGAGTCAGAAAAGCGGGCACTCCCTTTACTTCGGCATCCATCCGATCAGGATATTTTTTAAATCAAATGAAATATGCCGAGATCACCGCCGAGTGCAGCCAGGAAAACTGGAAGAGATCTCTTTCTCTTATCGAACAAATCTTGAGAAAGGCATTGAAATTCGGGTTTACTCAATCAGAATTAGACAGGGTTAAAAAAGATTATCTTTCAGGGCTTGACAACGCAGTAAAAAAAGCTTCCACACGCAACAGCCGGCATCTGGCACGAAAGATAATATGGAACCTTAATGCAGACCGAGTTTTTTTGTCGCCCCGACAGAAAAAAGAACTTTTTACTCCCCTTATCAACACATTGACCTTACAAAATGTGCACGATGCCTTCAAAGAGATCTGGTCGCCGGGACACAGGCTTTTACTTGTAACCGGCAATGCACAACTGACAGGTACGGATAAAGACCCTCTTTCGCAGATACTTGGCGCTTATCACAAAAGCAAAGAGGTAAAAGTATCAAGACCATCTGAAAAGAAAACCTTAGCGTTCCCATATCTTAAGGAACCCGGGGAAGAAGGGTCGATTGTCCGGACAAAAAAGATCCCCGACTTGGGAGTTGTACAGGTTGATTTCAAAAACGGTGTCCGGCTTAATCTGAAGAAAACCGATTTTAAGGCCAATCAAGTGCTGATTAATCTTGCCTTTGGCTCGGGAAGAGCTTCCGAACCCTCAGAAAAACCCGGCCTTGCTGAACTAAGCACAAAAGTAATTAACGAAAGCGGACTCGGAGCCTTAGACAAAGATGGGCTTGAACGTGCCATGGCAGGAAAAAGCACGGATGTTTTTTTCGATGTTGAAGAAGACCGTTTTATATTCAAAGGGGAAACCGTTAGCCAAGAATTACCGCTGTTGTTTCAGCTCATTTATGCACATCTAGTTGATCCGGGGTTTCGTGAAGATGCTCATACGCTTTCCATGGAACGGTTCAGACAGGAATATCTGGAACTTTCGGGCTCGATCGATGGCGCGATGGTACTCTCAGGGAACCGTTTTCTTGCCGGTGGAGACAGCCGTTTCGGACTTCCCTCTTATGAAGAATTAAAGCAGTTGACCCTTGAGCATATCCGGTCTTGGATCGAGTCATCATTAAAAAAGGATACCATGGAGGTATCGGTAGTTGGAGATTTTGATATGGATTCGGTCATAAAATTGACTGCTAAATATTTGGGCACCCTTTCCCTGCATACCGAAATCTACAAGTCATTAGAGGCGAGGTTGCCTGAATTTCCTGTGGGCCAATTTCGCAAGATATCTGTGATGACAAAAATTCCTAAAGGCATGGTCATAATGGCCTATCCGACGGAAGATTTATGGAATATAAGCAGGACCCGACGTTTATCCGTACTAGCGGATATTATATCAGACAGGATGCGTGAGCAGATACGTGAAAAGCTTGGATCCGCTTATTCCACATTTGCATTTAACAAACCGAGCCGGGCTTATCCGGGATATGGGGTTTTTCAATCGAGGATTTATATTAATCCCAAAGAAGCAAACAGCTTAGTCAATAAAGTAAAGGAGATCGTATCGAGCCTTGCTGCTGATGGCGTTACTCAGGATGAATTGCACCGGGCTTTGTACCCCACCCTTAACAGTATAAAAGAAATGATGCGCAAAAACAGCTACTGGCTGAATACAGTGCTTACGGGTTCCGAAAAACATCCCCAACAGCTCGACTGGAGCCGCACGATAATGAAGGATTATGCTTCTATCACGAAAAAAGAGGTGTCCAATATGGCGAAGAAATATCTGGATAACGGAAAGGCGGCGACGATTATAGTGAAACCTAAGTAGTGCCTGAACGAAAACTGTCTTTTTCGCCAATATCTGCGTCAGAATCAAATTTTAATCCTCGAAATACTGAATGTATGTCTGTGGTTAAAATTTTCGTGTTGACTCGGGGCATGGACACCCCGAGTCAAATCAAGGAATTACGCGTCCCGCCCCAAGGCGGGAACAAGTAATTCCGCAGATTGACCCCAGAGAAATAGGCTCCGCATTTCACGGGGCAGGCGCAGAGATTGCGGAAAAGGGCAATTTCTGGATGGAAACTAAGTAGGGTTCAAATTATTACTCAGTTTAACAAATTCTTCTACAGTAAGTGTCTCCGCTCGCCTTAGAGGGTCAATGCCCGACCTTTGAAGTATATTTTTGGCATCACTTGCATCAATATTCAGTGCGCTTGCCGCAAGCGCGTTTTTAAGAATTTTTCGTCTGTTTCCAAAAGCCGCTTTGATGACACTGAAAAAGAAGGTCTCATCATTAGCGGGATATGCTAATTTTTTTTTAAATCTAAATTCAAGAACTTCGGAATCTACTTTGGGTTTTGGGAAAAAAAGAGAAGCTTTAACATCTGCTATTTTTTTTATGTCGGAACAGTACCTAAGCATCACGGTGAGTCTTCCATAATCCTTGCAGCCGGGTTGTGCAGTAATGCGCTGAGCCAGTTCCTTCTGTAGCATAAAAACCGCCCGGGTTACCGCCTTTCTGGAATGAATCAGTTGAACAAGAATCTGAGAAGAGATGTTGTAGGGAAGGTTGCCCATGATCACTATTTTTCGTCCGACGTTTTCTGCCAGCGATTTAATTTCCATCTTCAGTATGTTTTCTTTTATGATAACAACATTTGAAAGATTACTTGCAAGAATTTCTGTTTTCAGAATATCAGTAATTCTGCGATCTTTCTCAACCGCAAAAACCTGCTTAACTATTCGGGCTACAGGAATTGTTAAGGCACCCAGGCCGGCGCCTATCTCCAGAACAACGTCCTCCGGTAAAATTCCGGAACGATTCACAATCATCTCTGCAGTCGTCTGATTCGCTAAAAAATGCTGCCCCAGTTGTTTTTGAGGTCTGATATTATGAAAAATTAGTAGTGTTTTCGGCGAGGTCATCGCTTCATGAAAATCCAATAATGGATGAAAAAAAAGATTAGCGCCTTGCTGCTTTGCGCGATCGCATGGTTGAAATAATTTTACGCGTTATAAAATATGAGGTAAAACCCGGAAGAATTCCCAATATTATTCCTCCGACTACCATTGCCATAGTGACATCCGCTCCAAGCTTTAACAGTTCTAAAACCGATTCGTATTTTTCGTCAAAGGGAGCTGAACGGCCTAAAATAAACATTCCTGCCTTGTAACTTCCCAAGTAAAAAAAAGGTGCGGAAATAGGGTTGCAAAACCATACCCCAATGGCAGCGGCGGCTTTACTTCCACGGAAAATAAAAGCCAGAGCTACGGCGATAACCGTATGAAACGGCATGGTAGGGGTTATGCCCACAAAAACCCCGATGGCCATACCCATGGCAATATAATGGGGATCACCCTCGAGTTTTTTGACACGCTCCACAAGCTCACGTATATTATACTTTTGTAACCGTCGTCCTGTTTGTTTTGAAGAATGTTGTTTTTTTGCTTGTTTCATCTGGGTGTTGTTCATGAGACCTGTAATATTGCTTTAGATCCTAATCGAGGCAAAATTCGATCATGCGTTAACAGGAAACCTTTAATTATGTGTCTTTGTTCAATCATGATCAAATTATCATGAAAGGTTCTTATTTTCAACGCTTTATTACTATATACTCATGCTTTGTATTCTTTTATCTTCTGAATTTATCATAAAAATGGTAAAACTTGACTAGTATAAGCAAAATATCAGCATTAAAACTATTTGATA
>Ga0180431_10007903_pt1 | contig 12290 bp, 11 predicted proteins | sample SS_ome_11_FD_132459 | JGI IMG/M metagenome (GOLD analysis project Ga0180431, IMG submission 132459) | Hypersaline lake sediment archaeal communities from the Salton Sea, California, USA - SS_1_MS_1 metaG | ecosystem: Environmental > Aquatic > Non-marine Saline and Alkaline > Hypersaline >... | reverse complement strand
GTAGATGTCCGGGTCGTAGATCGCATCACCCTCGACCAGCTTGTAGTAGTGGCACGCGGGGTGCACCGTGACGGCGATATTGGACATATCGACCTTCTGGTGCGCGGCGATCTCGTCGCGGATCGCGTAGAGCCACTCCGAGTAGTGCACGATCTCCTCGGGCAGCACCAACGGCTTGCCCAGCTTGTCCATCACCTTGCGCACGTCGGCGCGCAGTTCCGGGTGGGCCAGCAGCTCGTGACGAACCTCCTTGTAGTGCCCGTAGGAGGTGCCGCAGTGGATCATCGGGAAGAACCCGGTCTCGTAGGCCGCCGCGAAGTTGCGCACCGCCACCGCGGCCTGGGCGGCGGCGTTGGAGGTGGCGCTGGCGTAGTAGTTCCAGGCGGTGCAGGAGGTCTGGTCCTTGGGATCCTCGTAGTCCAGGCCGAGTTTGCGCATGATCCAGAAGATCGACGTGGAGTAGCCGGGGATGTGACCGCACTGCCCGCAGGACTTGTGGTGCCACAGATGGCCCTTCTGAATCATCTTCGGCCGGCCGAACTTGGTGGGCACCTCGATGGCCTCGCCCTCGACGCGCTGGACGACGATCTCCCCGGCGTCGGCGAGATGCTCAAGTTCCTCGCGGAAGTCGGGGTAGCGGCCTTCCGTGCGTTCGAAACCGGCGTGCTTCTTGGACCGGATGGCTTCAATCGGGATGGTCATACTTCGATCCCTTCGTCTTCGAGCATCTCTTCCATCAGCTCGGAGAGCATGGCGTGCAGTGACTTGTCGATCTCGGCGATCATGTCCAGAGAACCGGTGGTGATCCAGATCAGGTAGAGCTCCACCAGGGTGCGATCCGAGATCTCCCACCCGGTGGACGTGGTGTGCAGGGTTTCCGACGGCAGAGCGCGCCGCCAGAGGTCGAGGTTGTCCGACACGTCGCCGGTCTCCGGACCCCAGTCCGGGAAGGCGTCGCGCTGGAGCATGTCCGGCGACACCTGGGTGCCGGTGGACATGATCTTGTAGATGATGCGGGAGTAGCCGGCCAGCGCCTCCTTGGCCGAGGCCAGCCCGTTGTTGACAGCCACCTCGCGCATGATGGTGATGACGCCGCCGGGATTGTTCCCGCGCGGGCAGCGCAGGCAGGAGAAGCACTGGGAGCACTCCCAGATGTCCTCCTGCATCTGCTGGTAGATCAGTTCCACGTCCTCGCGGGCCGCGGCCTGGGCGATTCGGCGCGGGCTGAAGTCGTAGAACTTCGCCGACGGGCAGGCCGCGACGCAGATGCCGCACTCGTAGCAGCCGTAGAGGTAGTCGTGATAGCGGACGTCGGCTTTGACCTCGTCGAAGAGTCGCTGCTTCTCCTCCAACGGCACGTCGGTGTAACCGGCGACGTCGGGGCGCTTGTAGTACGGCGACGCCTTCGCGGGTGCGGTCATCAGAAGCTCACCACCGCGTCGGCCTCGACCGCGAGGTCGTTGAACGCCGCCCCGCCGATCATCTCCACGCCGTCGATCAGGCGGTGCAGTTCGAGGTCGTTGAGGTCCAGAGAGGGCTGGCAGACCAGCAACCGCACGCCGAGACTGGTGGCCTGATCGATGAAGTAGGACAGCTTCTGGCCGCGTTCGCCCTTCGGGCCGATCTTGTCCACGACGTCCTTCTGCAGGAGTGTCGCGCCGTACATGGTGAAGTAGATCATCACCTCGGCGTCCATCGCCGCCGCAGAGGCGGCCAGGAAGAACGGCGTCGCGCACCGCGAAGGGTCGTTGACCCCATGGGTCATCACGTAGAGGATCTTCGACTCGCCCTCATCGGTCCACACGGTGTCAGCCCGCCTTGCGGATCAGCACGTGGAAGACATCGCCGTCCTTGGTGATGCTCACCAGTTCGTTGCCGGTGCGCTTGGTCCAGGCGTTCATGTCAGGTTCGACGCCGGGGTCGGTGGCCAGCAGCTCCAGCTCGTCGCCGGCTGACATCTTCTTCATCGCCTGAGCGGTCTTGACGACCGGCAATGGACACTGCATACCCTTGCAGTCGAGGACTTCCGCCACGTGTGACCCCTGTCTTTTTCGGTGTGGAGATGTGACTCAGAACGCATCTGTATGCAGAGATTCTCATATAGGATCGGTTGCGTCAAGGAAATGGAAAGACCGGGTCGATGACGATCTCCAACCTGAAGTGCGATCACTGCGACGCACTTCTACCTGGGCTTATCCCGGATGCCGGGATCGGCCGGTCGGGCGTGCGGTTTTCCTACCATCCGGGCGACCCGCGGATGCGCGACGACTCCGGGGTGGTGTGCGCGCAGTGCTGGGCGTCGTGGACGGACCGGCTGGGCCAACCCCGCCCCCGGGTCTGTGCGGTGTGCGAGACTCCGCTGGCGCGCACGGGGAGCCTGTTCCTGACCCGGCTCGGTGACGGGCCGGCCGACCGGCAGACCTGGCAGCTGTGCGCCCCGCACGCCGCAGAGCTGCTGAACCGGCTGCGCACCGTGGAACCGAAGTTCGACCCCGCAACCTTCCAGCTTCCGCTGGCACGATCCGAACACGAAGGAGTTCTTGATGGGAGTTCTCGATGAGTGAGTCCGCCGGAACCACTGCCGGGTCCACTGCAGTGGCGACCGCGGCGACCGAGGAACAGGTCCGGGAGGCGCTGCTCGATGTGATCGACCCGGAACTGGGGATCAACATCGTCGACCTGGGCCTGGTCTACGGCGTCCGGGTCGAGGACGGGGTGGCGATCCTGGACATGACGCTGACCTCGCCGGCCTGCCCACTGACCGACGTCATCGAGGGCCAGGTGTTCAGCGTGCTCGACGGGCTGGTGGCCGACCACACCATCAACTGGGTGTGGTCCCCGATGTGGTCACCGGAGATGCTCACCGAGGAAGGCCGCGAACAGGCCCGCGCGATCGGACTGCGGATATGAGGTATGGCTTCGCGATCGACCAGCGCACCTGTATCGGCTGCCATGCCTGCACGGTGGCCTGCAAGACCGAGCACGAGGTGCCGGTCGGCCAGTTCCGCACCTGGGTGAAATACGTCGACCAGGGAGTCTTCCCGAACTCCACCCGCAATTTCGGGGTGATGCGGTGTAACCACTGCACCGACGCCCCCTGCGTGACGATCTGCCCGACCAAGGCGCTGTTCAAGCGTGACGACGGCATCGTCGACTTCGACAACACCCGCTGTATCGGCTGTAAGAGCTGCATGCAGGGCTGCCCGTACGACTCGATCTACATCGACGAGAACACCCACACCGCGGCTAAGTGCAACTTCTGCGCCCACCGCATCGACAACAACATCGAACCGGCCTGCGTGGTGGTCTGCCCGACCCACTCGATCTGGGTCGGAGATATCGAAGATCCCACCAGCGGGATCTCCAAGCTCATCAACAACAACCCGGTGACGGTCCGCGCACCCGAGCAGAACACCAACCCCAACGTGTTCTACCTCGGCGCCGACCGGGCGGTACTCAACCCGCTGGCGGCTCCGGTGGACAGCAGCTACATGTTCTCCACCCCCGACCCGCACCGGCTCGAGGTGGCCAAGGATCTCAAGGGCGACGCGATCAGCGGGGCGCGCACCACGATGAACACCGCCCATCCCCGGCCCTGGGGCTGGCGGGTGACCACCTACCTGTGGCTCAAAGGGCTCGGCGGCGGGGCGCTGATCGTGGCCGCGCTGGCCTACCTGCTGGGCGTCGACCTGGGCATCCTCACCACCGTGGTCGCTCCCGCGCTGGCCGTGCTCGGCACCGGGCTGACCGGGGCGCTGCTGGTCTGGGATCTCAAGCGCCCGGAGCGGTTTCTCTACATCCTGACCAAATCGAATTTCAAGTCCTGGCTGGTACTCGGCTCCTACGCGCTGGCGGCCTTCGGCGCGGTATCGGGGATCTGGTTGCTCTACGGCCTCGGCGTCGAGACAGGGATCATCGAATCCCAGCCCGCCCTCCTCAAAGCCCTGGCCTGGCTGGCGTTGCCGACCGGCTTCGGGGTGGCCGGGTACACGGCGTTCCTCTTCGGCCAGGCCGAGGGCCGGGACCTATGGCAGTCGCCGCTGCTGCTGTGGCACCTGCTGGTGCAGGCGGTAATGGTCGGCGCCGGAGCGCTGGCGATCGCCGCTCTGATCGCCGGAACCCCGGCTCCCGGAGTTCGGCTGATCGGGGCGGCGCTGACCATCGCCACGGTGGCGCACCTGCTGATGCTGCTCGGTGAGTACGGGGGCAAGCACGCGTCGGCCGGGGCGGCCGCCGCGGCGCACATGATCACCCACGGCCGGTACGCGGGCATGTTCTGGGGCGGGGCGGTGCTCCTGGGCGCCGTCGCGGCGGTCGTCGCCGGATTCGGGTGGGCCGCAACGCTGGCCGGGATCCTCGCGATCGCCGGACTGCTGGTTCAGATCGCGCTGCTGTGCTACGAGTCGGTGTTCGTCCGGGCCGGTCAGGACGTTCCGCTCTCATGAAACCCACGAACCCACTTCCCCACCACATCGGAGGCGCACCGCGATGACCGACATCAGCGACCAGACCCGGACGGCGAACTCGCTTCCCGGATTCCGCACCCACGAAAATCTGCGCAACTATCCGCCGGTCTCGGAATGGGACAACTACGTCGAGTACGACGCCAAGGCGCACCCGCGCAAGGTTCCGCACACCTACATGCTGGTTCCCACGACGTGCTTCAACTGCGAGTCGGCCTGCGGCCTGCTGGCCTACGTCGACAAGGAGGACCTGTCGATCAAGAAGGTCGAGGGCAACCCGGCGCACCCGGCGTCCCGCGGCCGCAACTGCGCCAAGGGGCCGGCCACCGTCAACCAGATGGACGACCCGGAGCGGATTCTGCATCCGCTGCGGCGCACCGGCGCCCGGGGTGAGGGCAAGTGGGAGCGGATCAGCTGGGACGAGGCTCTCGACGACGTCGCCGGCCGGATCCGCAAGGCCATCCTCGAGGGCCGCAACAACGAGGTCATGTACCACGTCGGCCGGCCCGGCGAGGACGGCTTCGTCGAGCGGGTGCTGCAGGCCTGGGGGGTCGACGGCCACAACAGCCACACCAACGTCTGCTCCTCGGGGGCGCGGCTGGGCATGACGCTGTGGGCCGGCTACGACCGCCCCTCGCCCGACCACGCCAACTCCAAGGTCATGCTGCTGATGTCCAGCCACCTGGAGACCGGCCACTACTTCAACCCGCACGCCCAGCGGATCATGGAGGCCAAGCAGAACGGCGCCAAGCTGATCGTCATGGACCCGCGGCTGTCCAACACCGCCGGCCACGCTGATGTCTGGATGGCCCCGTGGCCGGGCAGTGAGGCGGCGATCCTGCTGTCCGTGGCCTCCTATCTGCTGCGCACCCGCTCGATCGACGAGGACTACGTGCGGCGCTGGTACAACTGGGAGACCTATCTGGAGAACCGGCACCCGAGCGCGCCGCGGACATTCGAGGCCTTCCTGGACGCGCTGGAGGCCGACTACGCGCAGTACACCTTCGAGTTCGCCGCAAACGAGTCCCAGGTCGCCCCCGAGCAGATCGAGGAGATCGCCAAACTGGTCGCCGGCTGTGAGGGACGGCTGGCCGGCCACGTCTGGCGCTCGGTGGCGGCCGGCAACCTCGGTGGCTGGCAGGCCGCCCGGGCGCTGTGGTTCGTCCTCGGCCTGACAGGTTCCATCGGCGCCGTCGGCGGCACCAACCCCAACGGCTGGGTGAAGTTCATCCCGCACGGCCCCGATGTGCCGCCGGTGGAGAGCTGGAACGAACTGTCCTGGCCGCGGGAGTACCCGCTGACCTGCAACGAGGTCTCGATCCTGCTGCCGCACTTCCTGCAGGAGGGCCGCGGCCGCCTCGAGGTCTACTTCTCCCGGGTGTTCAACCCGATCTGGACCTACCCCGACGGGTTCACCTGGCTCAAGGCGCTGACCGACCCGAAGAAGGTGGGCCTGCACGTCGCGCTCACCCCGACCTGGTCGGAGACCGCGGAGTTCGCCGACCTGATCCTGCCGGTCGGGCACGCCACCGAGCGTCACGACACCCAGTCGTATGAGACCCAGGCCTCCAAGTGGCTGGGCTTCCGCCAGCCGGTGCGCCGGGTCGCCATGGAGCGGCTGGGCATGCCCTTCGAGGACACCCGCGACGCCAACCCTGGTGAGGTGTGGGAAGAGAACGAGATCTGGTTCGAGCTGTCCTGGCGGATCGACCCGGACGGTTCGCTGGGCATCCGCCAGCACTTCGAGTCCAAGGACCGGCCCGGCCAGAAGGTCACCGTCGACGAGTACTACCAGTGGATCTTCGAGAACCGGGTCCCGGGGCTGCCGGAGAAGGCCGCCGCGGAGGGCATGACCCCGCTGGCCTACATGCGCCGTTACGGCGTCTTCGAGGTCGCCACCGACGTCTACCGGATGGACGAGCGGCCGCTGACCGCGGCGGAACTGGACGGCGCACTGCCAGACGCCGCCGGCGTGCTGCGCAAGTACACCACCGACGAGTCGGTGCCGCCGCTGATCGGTGAGGCCGGCGCGGTCGGGGTTCAGATGGACGACGGCAGCAAGGTGTTCGGCTGGCTCACCCCGAGCCGCAAACTGGAGGTCTACTCCACCTCCATGCGGGACTGGGGCTGGGAGGAGTACGCCACCCCCGGCTACATCCGCTCGCACGTCGGCCGCCGCGAGATCGACCTGGAGCGCGGCGACCTGGTGCTGGTGCCGACGTTCCGGCTCCCGACGCTGATCCACACCCGGTCGGGCAACGCCAAATACCTCAACGAGCTGTCCAACTCACATCCGTTGTGGCTCAACCCGATCGACGCCAAGCGCCACGGGGTGTCCTCCGGCGATCTGGTCAGGCTGAACACCTCGATCGGATACCTGGTTCCGCGGGTGTGGGTGACCGAGTCGATCAGGCCGGGCGTCTGCGCGATGTCCCACCACATGGGACGCTGGCGGCTGTTCGGCACCGAAGGCAGCCGGTGGTCGCAAGGCCTGGTCGACATCACCCACCCGGACGGCGAGGACAGCTTCCTGCTGCGCTACCGCAAGGGGATCGAGCCGTTCGAGTCCAGCGACCCGGACTCCTCACGGATCTGGTGGACCGACCCCGGCGTGCACCAGAACCTGGCCTTCGGTGTGCAGCCCGACCCGCACTCCGGAATGCACTGCTGGCTTCAGAAGGTGCGGATGGAGAAGGCGCACAAGGGCGATCACTACGGCGACGTCTACGTCGACACCGCCCGCTCGATGGAGGTCTACCGCGAGTGGCTGGCGATGGCCCGCCCAACGGTGGGACCGGGCGGGATGCGTCGGCCGGAGTTCCTGATGAGGCCGGTCAAGCCGCGCCGCAAGGCGTTCCGGATCGACTCCGACGGCAGTGCGCGCTGACGCCGAGTCGGTCCGCCGGGCCGCAGCGGCGGTGCTCGACCCGGAGATCGGCAGGCCGCTGGGCGAGTTGGGGATGCTCGGCGAGGTCTCGGTCGGCTTCGGCGGTCGGGCCCGCATTCAGCTGCGGCTGACCACCGAAACCTGTCCGCTGGCCGACTCTCTTCGCGCAGCGGTGGATGCCGCGGCGGGTTCGGTCGCCGGCGTCCGTTCGGTGGACGTCGAGGTCGTCGCCATGCCGGCCCTGGAGCGGACCGAACTCGCCGAGCGGCTGCGCCGCGAGGCCACCCCGCTGACCGGTGGGCTGGGGGGCGGCCGGACGGCGGTGTACGCGATCGCCAGCGGCAAGGGCGGGGTCGGCAAGAGCACGGTTTCGGCCAACCTCGCGGCGGCGCTGGCACGTTCCGGCAAGCGGGTGGGCCTCCTCGACGCCGACGTCTGGGGGTATTCGATCCCGCAGCTGTTCGGTGTCCGTCGCGCACCGGTCGTCCTCGGTGAACTGATGCTGCCGGTGCCCGCCTACGGGGTGGCTCTGATGTCGATCGGTTTCTTCGTCACCGAGGATCAGCCGGTCGTGTGGCGCGGCCCGATGATGCACAAGGCGATGGAGCAGTTCCTCAACGACACCTACTGGGGCGAGCTCGACGCGCTGCTCATCGACCTGCCACCGGGCACCGGGGATGCCACGCTGACATTGCTGCAACTCATCCCCGACATCACGCTGGTGGCGGTCACCACCCCGCAAACCACCGCGCGGATCGTGGCGACCAGGGTGGCCAAGATGGCCGCCGAGACCGGGGTCCCGCTGGCCGGGGTCATCGAGAACATGTCGGCCTCGGAGTGCGCGCAGTGCCACGCGCATACCGCGGTTTTCGGCACCGGCGGCGGGGAGCAACTGGCCGCCGAGGCCGGCGCCCCGCTGCTCGGGCAGGTGCCGCTGGATCTCGCACTGCGCGACGCCGCCGACCGCGGTGTGCCGGTGGTCGTCGACGCCCCGGAGGCCGGGTCCGCCCGCGAGCTGATCCGGATCGCGGGCAGCCTTCCCGCGGCCCGGCGGCCGAGCATCGCGGGCCGGTCGCTGCCGCTGGCGGTAACGTGAGACTCCGATGACCGTCGTCACACTGGGCCTGCCGTCGGTGGCCCGATCCGAGCCGGCCCCGGCCGGCGGCGGCCTGCGCGACACCTACGGCCGAGTCGCCACCGACCTGCGGGTGTCGCTGACCGACCGGTGCAACCTGCGGTGCACCTACTGCATGCCGGCCGACGGCCTCAAGTGGCTGCCGAAACTCAACCTGCTCACTGCCGCCGAACTGACCCGGGTGCTGCGCATCGCGGTGACCCGGCTGGGCATCACCAGTGTCCGGTTCACCGGCGGTGAGCCGCTGGTCGCCCCGCACCTCGACGAGGTGGTTGCCGCGACCGCAGCGCTGGAGCCGCGACCGTCGATCGCGTTGACCACCAACGGGATCGGACTGTCCGACCGGGCGGCCGGGCTGGCCCGGGCCGGACTGGACCGGGTCAATGTCTCGCTGGACACCCTCGACCGCGCCCGGTTCGCCCAGATCACCAGGCGGGACCGGCTGGCCGACGTCCTCGCCGGACTGGCCGCCGCACGCGAGGCCGGCCTGGGGCCGATCAAGGTCAACGCCGTGCTGCATCCCGACGGCGGCCTGAGCGACGCCGTGCAGCTGCTGCAGTTCTGCCTGCGGGAGGGCTACCAGTTGCGGATCATCGAGCAGATGCCGCTGGACGCCGGTCACCACTGGCGGCGGGAGGACATGATCACCGCCGAGCAGGTGCTGGCCGCCCTCGCCGAACATTTCGAGCTGGCCCCGGACCCGGAGCGCCGCGGTTCGGCGCCGGCCCAGTTGTGGACCGTCGACGGCGGTCCGGCCAAGGTCGGTGTGATCGCCTCGGTCACCCGGCCGTTCTGCGGAGACTGCGACCGAACCCGGCTGACGGCCGACGGCCAGGTCCGCAACTGCCTCTTCTCGCAGCGGGAGACCGACCTGCGCGGCCTGTTGCGCGGCGGTCTGGACGATGACGCCACCGATGCCGCCATCGAGACTGCCTGGCGGGAAGCCATGTGGGCCAAGGCCGCCGGGCACGGGATCAACGATCCCGGTTTCGTGCAGCCCGGCCGGCCGATGAGCGCGATCGGCGGCTAGCCGCTCCGCCGGACCGCCCTTCAGCTGCCGGGCGGGACGAGCATCGACTCCCAGGTCTTGTCCCCCGTCACGGCCAGTTCGCCTTGGGTGTAGGTCCGGCCGTCGGGGCCGGTGTACTCCCCCGTCGCCGGGTCGTAGGGCGCGAAGGCCACCGGTGCCGGGGCAGCGGGCGGCGCCCGATCCGGCAAGGCGGCGCCAGTACCCATCGGCGGCGGCAGCCGGGGGTCGGTGCCCGGCGGGTATTGGGGGACACCCTGACCGGAGAGCGTCGCGTTGGGGTCGCCCTTCCAGTTGTAGCCGTCGTTGAGCGGGATGTAGACCTCGTCGCTCTCGCACATCTCCACTGTGGGCGCCCGCTTGGCGGGGTTGTTGGCGCACGGGATGTTGCGCACCCCACGGACGTTCATGTCAGAGTCCTGCGGGATGCGGCAGTACAGGTCGCCGGCGGGCCGCTCGGGGTAGTCCACCTGGGACGGCACCCGCTGCTGGTTGACGGGCAGGAACCCGGTGTTGCACGGCGGCGGAAGGTTGAGGTTGAGGTTGAAGTCCAGATAGATGCCGCGGTAGTCCTGCTTGGTCCCGGCATTGGCGACGGTGATCGCCGACATCACGGCGGTCCCCTGGGGAAACAGCACCAGCAGCTGCTCAAGGCTGTCGTGGTAGGTCACCGCAACGTCACCGAGGCTGATCAGATTGGTCAGCAGCACCGGCATCGCCGGAGCGAAGCGGTCGAACAGCGCCCGGCCCTCCTCCAGTGCCGGGCCACCGGCCTCGAGCAGCTCGCCCAGGGCGGCGTCCTCCGCGGCGAACTGACCGGTGATCGACGCCATCCTCGCGGCCCAGGCCGCGATCGCATCCGAGGTGCGGACCTGGGAGTCCAGCACCGGCGGCGCGTCGTCGATCAATCGGGTCAGCGGGTCGATCGCCTGGCCGGCCTCGATGGCCAGCGACGTCGATCCGTCGATGATCCGGGACAGTTCGGGCCCCAGGCCGCCGACCGCCTTGGCCGACTCGTCGATCACGGTGCGCAGGTTGCCCGGGGGGATCGCGGCCAGGGCCTGGTTGGTCGCGTCGAGCAGATCGGCGATATCGGGCGGAATCTGCTCGGGACCCACCGTGATGGTGTCCCCGTCGGCCAGGTTGCGCGGATCGGTCGACCCGGCGACCGGGGTGAGGTCCAGGTACTGCTCACCGATGCCCGAGCGGCTGTGGACCGAAGCGATGACATCGGCGGGAACCTTGATGCTCGAGTCCAGACTGAGCACGGCGCGCACCCCGTCGCGGGTGACGTTGACCGACTTGACCCGGCCGACCTGGCTGCCGCGGAAGTTGACCACCGACGTCGGATACAGCCCGCCCGAGGCGCTCAGATCGGCGATGACGGTGTAGCGCCCGACCCCGAGCAGCGCCGGGACCTTTGCGTAGCCGAAGGTCATCACCGCGCCGGACACCGCGGTGATGGCGGCCAGGATCGCCAGCTGGATCAGGACCGGCCGCGGAAGCCGGAGCCGCTGAAGCCGCAGCATCATCAGTAGCCCCCGAAGTTGTAGGGCGCGATCAACGGGTTGACCGCGGTATAGGGGCTGGGCATCTGGCCGATGGTGCGTCCCCACTGCATCTCGAGTTCGGTGAGGTTGCCCTCCCACCGGGTCCCGGTGAACAGTCCGCTGTCGATCCGGCTCAGGGTGAGGTCGATGACCAGGGTGATGTTGGCGAAGTCGCCGCGGAACCAGTTCGGGATGTTGCTCTTCACCCAAGGATAGGTGGACAGGAAGTCCAGCCCCCGGGTCAGCGCGGGCCCGGCGTCGGCCAGTTCGCGCAGCGGCGGCGCCAGACTGCGCAAGTTGTTGACCAATGACTCCTTGGTCTGGTCGACGGTGGTGGCGGCGATCGCGCCGAACTTGCCCAGCGCGTCGATGGCGTTGGCCAGTTTGGTGCGCGAATCGGCCAGCACCGCCAGCGCCTGCGGGAACGTGGCCAGCGCGCGCTCCACCGACTCGTCACGGTCGGCGAACTGTCCGACCAGCGCGTTGAGCTTCTCGTTGGCGGTGATGATCTCGTCGGTCTGATCGTTGAGCCCGGCGATGAAGGTGTCGAGCTGGGTCAGCAGGCTGCGCATCTGGTCCTCGCGGCCCTCCAGCGCCTTGGCGAAGGCCTGGGTGATCTCCTGGAGCTGGCCCAGCCCGCCGCCGTTGAGCAGCATCGAGACCGACGCCAGGGTCTGCTCGGTGGTGGGGTACATCCCGGACCGGGACAGCGGGATCAGCGACCCCTCGGTCAGCCGGCCCTCCGGCGGCTCGTCGGTGGGCGGGGCGAGTTCGATGTGCATCGAACCCAGCAGACTCGTCTGGCCGACCGTGGCGGTGCTGTTCGCCGGCAGTTCGACCTCCGGGCTCAGCCGCATGGTCACCAGCGCATGCCAGTCCTGGACCTCGATCTTGGTGACATGGCCGACGTTGAGGTCGGCCACCCGGACCCGGCTGTTCTCCTGAATGGTGACCACGTCGGGCAGCTGCGCCTGAATGGTGAAGGACCCCTCGCCGCTGCCGGTGGTCCCGGGCAGGGTCAGCGAGTTCAGGCCGCGCCACTGGCAGCCCGGCACCGCCGCGAGCAGCACGGCGGCCAGCAACCCGGCAAGCAGCCGCCTCACGATCCACCCCCGTGCGGGACCATCATCCCGGTCAGCCCCAGCCCGGGATCGGTGGCGACGGGCTCCACCGCCGACATCGTTCCAGCTGGGTCGGCCTCCGCCGACATCGTTTCGGCCGGGTCGGC
>Ga0180431_10007898_pt1 | contig 12298 bp, 9 predicted proteins | sample SS_ome_11_FD_132459 | JGI IMG/M metagenome (GOLD analysis project Ga0180431, IMG submission 132459) | Hypersaline lake sediment archaeal communities from the Salton Sea, California, USA - SS_1_MS_1 metaG | ecosystem: Environmental > Aquatic > Non-marine Saline and Alkaline > Hypersaline >... | reverse complement strand
TACTCTGAACTCAAGTAATTGCACGCATTTCCGCTTTAATTTTCTTTATTGAATACACGCCCCATAATCGGCTTCATCAGAATAAGGGTATTTAGGTGGATGGCTTTATTCTCCGGCCCGACCCCGGGTTTTCTCTTTCCATTGCCTGTCTCGTTCCCGATTTTTAGGCCCGACCCCATTTTCCCGATCGGGATTTTCAGGCCCGACCCCGATTTTTTATTCATACTTAAGCGAATCGGCGGGTTGGTCAGGGCAGCCTTCAGCGTCTGATTGCTCACGGTCAGCAGGACGACCACCAGCACCGCAGCCGCCAGGAACGGCCACACTGAAATCCCGCTTTTATAGGCGAAATTCCGCATCCACCTGTCCATGGTGAAATACACGATCGGCCATGCGATCACGTTTCCCAGAACGATCCATTTCGTGTACTGCTTGGAAAGCATCACGACCACCCCGCAAACCATCGCGCCCAGCACTTTGCGGTTCCCGATCTCTTTGGTTCACTGCCCGGTAATGAATGAGGCCAGTCCCAGCAGCCCCAAACAGGCGATGATGACGGACAGCACCGAAAACGCGACAAATATCCGCTGCGTCCTTCCCTCCGCTTGATAGATTTCCGCGATAGGATTCTCTAAGTGACGGGCAAAACGAGATGTTTCGTGTATATCATTTTCGAATCCCCAACGGAATAGAAATCATCGACGACCGCGTCCAAACGATATCCGTTTTTCTCATAAAAGCGCTGGGTCGAGCCATATTTTTCCTGTCCCGAGGTTTCAATGACGACCATTCTCCCATCGCGGCGCAGGATTTCATTCTCTGCAAACCCAAGCAGCCGGGCGCCGATCCGATGCCGCTGGTCTCTGGGATTTACAACAATCCAGTACACATCGAACGTTCCCATGGTACACGGAGTAGGACCGAAACAGATCCACCCCGCAACGCGCCCATCCATTTCAGCGACATAAGACAGGTAGGAACCGCATTCCTGATTGCCTGACGTGTCCGTGAAGACTTCGGCGGCGACCTCCACTTCCACCGGACGGAAAAAACCGGTTTCTTTGATGATTTCGATCACATCCGGCATATCGCCCATTTCCGCTTTTCGCAGCTCTATTTTCATTTCCTCATTCATGAACGTATTCCCGCCTTGTCAATCCCCTCATGCAACAGCTTTTTCCAGCCTCCGGCCGGCGTTCGAAAGCATGTCCCGCACAAAGTCCCCATAGGAAATCTCTGCAGCCCGCAGCGCAGCCGCAAATCCAGCATCCGGTGAAATATCGGGATTAGGATTTACTTCAAGAATGTATGGCCGGTCCTGTTCATCGAGTCTGAAATCCACGCGGGCATAATCGCGACAACCCAGCGTATTCCAGGCAGACAAGGCCAATTCTTCGATCCGCTTCCAATCCCTCCGATCGAGATCCGCCGGGATTTTCCTGGGAGTATTTTTGAATAAGAAGGAGTTTTCATCCCATTTCGCACTGTAATCGACGATCCGGAGCCGGCCCTCCTCAAATGCGGAAAAACTGATTTCCGCGATTGTGAGGACCTCGACACCATTTTTTCCATCCATAAGAGAAACATTCAATTCCCTCGACGCAATAAACCGCTCCACGATGACGGGTTGTTGGAATCTCCGGTGGAGTTCTGACAAGAGATCTTGGGCTCGATCCTTTTCCGAGGGAAGCGAGACCACGGAATCGCTGGAAATCCCTTCGCTGGCATCATTCCAAGCGGGTTTCAACACATAGCATCCCGCCGGCAGGTGCACGGCATCCAGAGTTCTTCCCGGGCGGATTTCAGCCCCGTCCGGACACGGCAGCCCGGCGCCTTGAAGAAGCGCCTTGGCTTGTCCCTTTTTTTGGGCGATAAGCAATGTCGGGGTATCGCATCCCGTGGCGCTTTTTCCAAAGGCGCGACAGATCGCCGGCACATAATTCGCCTGCTCGATCGAGCCTATAAATTCCTCGATCAAGTTGAACACCAAGGACTGCCGGCATATTTTCAACAGCTGTATAAGGTGGTTCAGGTCCTCGATCGCCGCCACTTCCGCTTCCATGCCCAATGAATCGAGCGCCCGCTTCACCGCTCCGACCTGGTCCATGACTCCTATGCGGCTGGCATACAGGGGATCGTCAGGTGAGCCGAAGCTGTTGTGCAGGATCAATATTCCGTCCATGATTTCCTCTCCAACCTTACGCGTACCGGGACCGGGCCGGTGTGGATCCCGTGTTTCGGCAGATATCCCAACTCTTTCTCCTCTTCTTCGAAACCGAAGCTTGTTTTCGCTGATGTCTTGAAACCGGGAACGCGGTTCTGCCTCACTCGTGAAAATGCGCTATCGATGATGGTTCCGATCAATTCTTCATAGCGCAGGCCCTCCTGAGTGGCGATCATGGGGAGATCGGAATGGGTCGGATGCAGTCCCGGAAGAGGATTGATTTCCATAAAAGAAGGTTTTCCCTCGGCATCGCATCGTATATCCACACGCCCGCCGTCACGGCACTGCAGCACCCGATAGGATTCCAGAGCGAGATCCTCGACGTGTTCTTTCAACCGGGGATCATCCAGCAGCGGACGATAGAGGATACGGCTCTCGCACTCTTCCTTGTTGGTATATGAATAAACCGCCGGTTCGCGCTTGCCGCGAATTTCGATCTCCATGGTTCCCAAAACCCAAGCCTTCCTGCCGCAACCCAGGATCCCGACGGTAAATTCCCGTCCCGGCAGATATTCCTCCACTAAAACCGGCTGGGCGTACTCCTCGAGCATATCCGCGCAGATCCGCTCCAATTTTGAAGGATCGTCGATCAGCGAATTGTGATCGACACCCTTGCCGGTCCCCTCAGCAAGAGGTTTAGCAAAAACCGGGTATTTCAAATTCACGTCATCGATGTCGGAGACATCTTCGATCACATGAAACGGAGGAGTGGCGAGTCCCCGCTGAGCCACAAGTCTTTTGGCAATGCTTTTATCCAGCGTAGCGGCGCAAACGAGGGGATCTGAAAAAGTGTACGGCACCCCGAACATTTCCAGCAGCGCCGGAACCTGCGACTCTCGACACCTCCCACCAAAGCTTTCGGAGATATTGAAAATCATATCCCAACGCCGCCCGTCGATCAGCAGCCGGCAAAGCCTTTCTCCATTGCCGATTTTTTCCGCCTTATACCCCAGCCCCTCAATCGTTCGCTGCAGGGCATCGATGGTGTCCGCCGAATCGAATTCAGCGACATCCTTCTCGGACCAGCCCTGTTCCAAATAATCGGTTCTCAGGTCATATACGATACCTACCGATGTCATCTTTGCGTGTTTTTTTTGTTCCATGATGATTTATCCATATTCTTCAGAGTATCGGCGATGCCGCCGAAAAAAGCGGCCGCGCCGGATTTCAGGTTTACCAAGCTGTATCCCCCTTCCTGGATGACAAGAATCGGAAGGTTGAGCGAGCCGATCATGCGCCCGGCCCGCTTCATGCCACCGGGCCGCAAATCGAAAGAGCCGGTGGGATCTCCCTTCATGACGTCGAAGCCAAGGCACACCACAAGGAATACCGGAGAAAATTGCCGTATCCTTGATATCGACTTATTCAGTGCCGCCATGAACTCTTCCTCCCCGGCCTTTCCGGACAAAGCGAAGTTGATATTGAAGCCCTCCCCTTCTTCCTCGCCCGTTTCATCGGGAAATCCGGAAAAATAGGGATAGGCGATATTGGGATGCCCGTGGATTGAAACCGTAAGCACATCGGAGCGTCGGGCAAATATGGACTGTGCGCCGTTGCCGTGATGATAGTCGACATCCAGTATCGCCACCTTCCCGTAACGACTGAGAAATTGAGCCGCTATGGCGGCGTTGTTGAAATAGCAGAAGCCGCCGAAGACTTCACGTTCGGCATGGTGACCCGGAGGGCGGCACAGAGCATATGCCAGGGAACGTCCCCTCAGCACCTGATCGGCCGCGGTCAAGGCGACGTCCACCGCCGATTCGGCGGCGGTAAACGCATTCCTGTCCAAAGGAGTAAAGGTGTCGATGCAGTAATATCCCGCTCGAACCGCCAGGTCCTTGGGCCTCCTTTCAGGGTGCCTTATCGGAAAAACATAAGGGTATATAGGGCGACGGCTCCCCAGTTTGCGGCATACGGCCTTGAGATACTTGCAAAAGGCCGCATCGTGCACCTCAAGAATATGTTCTTGTTTGAAGCTCCGGCTCATCATGGACTGAAACAATCCGGTTTTCTCCAGGCTTTCCCGGATAGCTCTAACCCGTGCGGGACGTTCGACGTAACCGCGCTCATGCACATGATGAACTTCATGAGCATTGCCGCTGACCATGACGAAAGCTTTTTCCAGCCGTCCGCCGTATTTCAGAGGCGCCTTTGCATCTTTATTTTTCAGGTAGCGGGGTTCACGGATATGGACCGGTTCTTCGATAACCGATTCGATAACCCGTTCGATATAATCCGGGGTGACCAGATCGCTGTATTTTTTGGTCAGGATGGTGCGCATGACCGCCCGGCACTGAGAGCGGCGGAGAGTCCGGCTTCGACCCAATCCGTCGAAAAGAAGATAGGGTGGTGATGAAGATCCGATGGGGGTTTCATATTCCGTCCCTACGATAGGGCGAACGCCGAATTGCTCATAAAACCTCAGTCGCCTTTGATTCTCCTTCAACTCCGCGGGATCCTCGACCAAACGGGGATCATCCGGCAGGACTTCCATGAACAAGGCCAAACAACCGGACTGCATGAGATATTCCCGGCTCGCTTCATACAGCATCCCCCCCGTTCCGCTTCCATGTCCGGGGCGGCGCACGGCAAGGAAATCCAGAAGAGCACTGCGGATATTCGGGAAGAGCATGACAAGTGAGAATCCCGTCACCCGGCCCAATCCGGTTTCACTTACCAGCAGCACGGTGGTATATCCATATTTGATAGGATCGTTGAGAAGCTCTGGGATTTTATCCGCGTAATCCGCTGTGTCCGCGAAGTTATCACGAAAGATATCTTGTACCTGCGTCAACCGCTCACGCTCGATGGGAAGCAAGGTCCTGTGGATCCGCCTGATCCTGATCATACTCCGCCTCCATTTTCATCGGAGATCATATAGACGTGCTTATCATCACGATTCGAAAAGAAATACCCGGGAATCGCGTTTCGCTCCGTCAGCGGGGTTTTCTTTACGCCGCAGCATACGATGACTTCGGGCCGGTGCGATGAATTCGGCTTGACCGCCGGCCAGCTCCCAGACACCAGGGGCCCTTTCCGTGCACGAGCTTTTCGGATCCGAGATCACTCCTGGTTCCGGGTAATTGACCAGTAGCCCCTCATAATTCCGCAGAACGGTATGCGTCGTACTCATGGATACGATATAACTGGGCAAGATGGGAATTTTCCCCCCTCCGTGGGGAGCGTCCACGACATATGTCGGAATCGCGATACCACTGACCCGACCGCGCAGATACTCCATGATCTCAATTCCTTTGCGAAGTGATGTCCGCAGATGTTCCACTCCCTTGACGGGGTCACATTGGTATATATAGTAAGGCCGCACCCGGCTTCGCACCAGCGCTCGGCAGAGTTGTTCGATGGTGCGCACATCATCGTTTACTCCCCTCAGCAGGACAGACTGATTGCCCAAAGGGATCCCGGCATCGGCAAGCAGAGCACACGCCCGACCGGCCTCCGCCGTCAATTCGACGGGATGATTGAAGTGGGTGTTTATCCACAAGGGATGATAACGGCTCAGAATACTCACCAGATGGGAAGTAATCCTCATGGGAAGCACCACCGGAACCCGGGTTCCGATACGGATCACCTCCACCGTCTGCACTGAGCGGACGGCCGACAGGATCCGGTCCAGAGCCGCATCCGAAAGAGTCAAGGGATCTCCACCCGAAATAATCACATCACGAATCTCATCGTGATTTTTCAGATAATCGACAACCCGTTCCAGCCGCCTGTTTGAGATGGAGCTTTCCCGCATGCCGGCGATGCGCTTTCGGGTACAGTGACGACAATATGTCGAGCACTGGGTCGTCGTTATAAGCAGCGCCCGGTCTCGGTAGCGGTGGATCAGCCCGGGAACCGGCATATCATCATGCTCTTCAAGCGGATCATCACTCAGGCATGGAAGGTCGAACATTTCCCGAATGTCGGGAACGCTCTGTCGATAAATAGGATCAGATGCATCCGGAGTGACGATCAGCGAGGCGTAATAGGGCGTGATCGACATGGGATATCTCTCCATGACCCGCTGCAGATCATTCCCGGAGGAATCCAGGGGCAGGTAATCCGCCAGCTGTTCAACCGTTCGAATACGGTTGCGCATCTGCCACCGCCAGTCATGCCATTGGGAGATTTGAACCGCGGGATGGATTCCCGTTTCCGGACTTGCTGCTTTGATTACGGGAGGGCTTCCGAACGCACCAGGAGGTTCGGAACTTTGTTCATCAGACAATTCGTTAACAAAACCAGTGCTTCTTTGAGTCATTTTGAATTCCTTCATCCTTTGTTTTTTGGTTTCTTCTTGAAGATTCTATTTGACCAAAAAAATGGACAAGCTTCGGACGAAGCTTTGCCGCAGAGGCTTTATGCCGGCTTCGATTTCTTCCTGATCCATTCCGATCATGGCAAAGGAAAAAAAACCGAATACGAATCCAGCGACCGCACAGGCAAGGCGCCGGATCTTGATGAGATCGATTTTCTCTCGCATAAAAGGGGTCAGCAGGCTCTCGATCTCTTCCAGGTAATGCAGAAAAGGCTTTTCCAATTCTTCGGGGGTTTCGCGCTCCAGCTTCAGAAGCAGACGCCCCTGGAACAGCAGGACGAAACCTTCGTTGTTCTCCATGAAATACCGGTAATGAACATTCAAGATGTGCTCCAGTATTTCTTCAATGGAATTCGGTGGGGATTCAACATTCCTCAGCTTGGTGATCAGGTGATTTATGGAATTTTCTATAAGGTGCGTCGTTATGTCGAGTTTATCCGAGAAATAGCTGTAAAAAGTGCCCTTGCCCAGATCGGCTCTTTCTGTGATGTCATCAATGGTTGACGCGTCGACACCGTCTTCGCTGAATACGCTCATCGCGGCATCCAAAAGCTTTTTTCTGTTCCGAACGGAACGTTTTTGGGCTCGGCTGAGCGGTGCGGACTTCCCCCTCCGGCTTGTGATGCTTTCGCTTGTTCTGCGATCTTTCATTTCTATACTTGACCATATAGTCGACATCGACCGGCTTGTCAACACTTTTTTTTCGTGTCATATGATTTTTTTCTGTTTCCATCTTCTTGTCAGTTGTCCAAAGGCCTTGTGTGTGATAGTTTCATTTCACGGCGTCCCGGATTTCCGCCGTTCGTATCATCTCGTATAAGGAGCTTATCATGCATAAGATGGGAATCGTTTTGCTTTTGATCTCAATAACCGTTGTCCTCTCATGCACACCACAAAACAAATCTCCGGCATTACAGGGAGAATACCTGGGGCAGAGTCCCCCCGGTGACGATCCCGTGCTCTTCGCACCGGGGATCATCTCCACCGGCATGAACGAACGCGATATCGCGATAACTTCGCAAGGCGATGAGATCTATTTCACGATCTCACTCGGGCGGTCCGTTTACGCCATCGCCGTGTGCCGATCGGACAACGGGATCTGGACACAGCCTGAGATCGCGCCTTTTTCAGGTCGAAAGGGCATCCAGGATCTGGAGCCTTTCATTTCCCCCGATGGTGGGAAATTCTATTTCGTATCCGACAGACCCATCTCCGAAGGCGAAAAGAAAGGCAATATGGACATCTGGGTCATGGACCTCACCGAGACGGGCTGGGGCGAACCCTATAATATCGGCGCTCCCGTCAATTCGGAGCTGGGAGATTTCTTCCCTTCCGTAACCAAGGACGGAACCCTCTATTTCACACGGAATGAAAAAGGCGGATCGACGGCGGTATACCGATCCCGTTTAGCGGAGGGCAAATATACCGACCCCGAAAGACTGGGGGAAACGGTCAATTCCACCCGCGGCGTCTACAATGTTTTCATCTCTCCGGATGAAGATTATTTGATCGCCCCCATTTTCGGTAGAGAAGACAGCCTCGGCGGCACCGATTATTACATCATTTTCAGAGATCCCGACGATACGTGGCATGAACCGATCAACCTGGGCGAAAAGATTAACACGAAATTCAATTTCGAATGGAGCCCCTACGTCACCCGGGACGGGAAATACTTTTTCTTCATGTCCGACCGGGTCGCGCAGGAAAAACCCGAAACACAGCTCACCTACAAAACCCTCACGGATCAATACAACCGGCCGCAAAACGGGAATACCGATATCTACTGGGTCAGCGCTTCATTCATTCAGAAACTGAGAACAGAAAACCGATAAAACGAATCGATCCCGCTTCTCACCCCGCTCACGGCGCAAGCTCCGCTCCCGCTGTTGACCCCGTTGTTTGAGGTATGATAACGTCATACCCTTGATAATCTGCGGCATCCGTTTTGCCGTTGATAGTCAATTTCCCTGAAAGGTGCATACCATGAAATTTAAAAAACTCCTATTATTCATTTTGATCCTCTCTTTTGTGATCGGAGGAACGTATCCCCTTTTCTCTCAGAGCGAGGTCGATCTCAAAATGGTTGAAAAGATACGGGACGAAGGATTCCACTGTTCGCAGGTGATGGAGCTGCTCTGGCATATGACCGATGTCTACGGCCCCCGGCTGGCCAATTCCCCCTCCTATACGCAAGCCGCTGAATGGGCCAAGAATAAATTCGAGGAATTCGGCGCCGAAAACGTCACGCTCTTCCCCTTCCCGGGCTCGGAATGCATGCCCTGGGAATGCACTTTCAGTTCACTGACCCTGCAAACTCCCCAGTACATGCCCTTGATCGCCTATGTCGTGCCCTTCACCCGCGGGACGAACGGGAGGCTTCGCACCGGAGCCGTCATCGTAAACACCCGCGAGATATATTCCGAAGCGGACCTGAAAAAACATGAAGGAAAACTCGAGGGAAAAATCGTTCTCATCGCCCCCGAAGCGCCTATCGCTCCCGACTTCACTCCCCGAGCCCAACGCATCTCCCGCGAGGTCCTCGCGGAAATGGCCGAGACCGAGATCACGCACAAACCCGACGAGGTGACAATCCCCCGCACCCATTATGACGAACTGCTCAAGGGCAGGCACCCGAAACCGCCGCTGTCTTCGGAAATCGTCAACGATTTCTTTGAAAAGGAAGGTGCCGCCGCCCTGCTGGCTCCCAGCCGGCGCAGCATCAAGACCGGAGTCTGGGGACCTTTCGACAAAGGGATCGTCGAGATCGGCCGCATGCATCCCGTACCGCTGGGAGGGCATAAGCCCATAACGCGGATCATGATGGCGGCGGAGCATTACAACCGGTTGTTTCGTCTGCTCGATCGAGGAATCGAAGTGGAGCTGGGACTCGAGGTGCGGGCGGTCTTTCATGAGGACGACATCCAGGACTACGATGTGATCGCCGAGATCCCCGGCACCGATCTCAAGGACGAGGTCGTCATGATCGGAGGCCATTTCGACGGCATGCCGGCCGGCACCGGAGCCGCGGACAACGCCTCGGGCGCGGCCATGGTCATGGAAGCGATCCGGATCCTGAAAGCCGTGGGCGCGCGGCCTCGTCGCACCATCCGCGCCGCTTTGTGGGGAAGCCATGAGATCGGCATGTACGGATCCCGGGCCTACATCCAGAAAACGTTTTACGACTACGATACGGATACGCGTCTCCCCGCCTACGACAAGCTGACCGCCTATTTCAACTCCGACTATTACGGTCGCATCGTCGGCGTCTACATGCACGGCAACGACCATGTCCGTCCCATTTTCGAGACCTGGAGGGCCCCCTTTGAAGACCTCGCCTTCACGCACCTCGTCGCCGGAAACAGCACGGGCTCGGATCACATGAACTTCATTAAGGCCGGACTCCCCGCCTATAAATGGATCAACGACACGATCGAATATTTTACCACCATCCACCACACCAACATGGACCTCTACGACCGGATCGTTCCCGAGGATGTGATGCAGGCGGCCGTCATCAACGCCTGCTGGGCCTATTTCGCCGCCATGCGCAACGAGATGCTCCCGCGGTCGCCGAAACAGATGAAGAACAACCGGAGAGGTCATACGCCGTGACCGTGAATCCGAGCCCTCTCCGGGATTGATATCTTTGCATCCGATCGCGTTTTCAGCCCGTGCCGTTGTCTTCACGTCATCCGCTGTTCCGCTTCCGGACCTCCACCCCACTTGAAATCCGCATACGGTTTTGACCATTGAAATCGACTGTGATATAAGCAGAGCGAGGCCTGTCCGGGCTGCATGGCCTGGAGAGACCAGGGAAAATAGCCACAGGAGGCATGCAATGATCCATCGTATGCGCATCACCCTTTTATCCATGATACTGACAGCCATCTTCACGGCGGGCTCTTTCACCTTCGCCGAACCGGTCAAGGGGTACTATCGTTTTCCCGCTCTGCACGGCGATGTGATCGTGTTCTCCGCCGAGGGAGATCTTTGGACCGTGGATGCGGGCGGCGGAGTCGCGCGGCGCTTGACCACGCACCCCGGTGAAGAATCCCATCCGGCCGTATCCCCGGACGGGAAAACCCTGGCCTTCACCGCCACCTATGAAGGTCCCTCCGAAGTCTACACCATGCCGCTTGAGGGAGGCGTTCCCACACGCTGGACCTATGAAGCCGATGCCTCTACGGTCGTGGGTTTCACTCCCGACGGCCGTCTGCTCTACACCACCCGGGCCTTCTCCACCCTGCCCAATCCGCAGCTGGCTTGCCTCGATATCAAGACCGGACAAACCACCCTTCTCCCGCTCAGTCAGGCATCGGACGGATCCTACGACGGTTCGCTTCGAACGCTCTATTTCGCACGCCCTGGCTTCCACAACAACAACACCAAGCGCTATCAGGGAGGTACGGCGCGGAACATCTGGAGATATACGGAAGGCGACGCGGAGGCCGTCAACCTGACCGCCGATTTCGCCGGAGAAAATTTCGCCCCCATGTGGTGGGACAACCGTGTGTATTATGTATGCGACCGCGACGGTACCTGGAACATCTGGTCGATGGATCCCGAAGGAAAAGACCTCAAGCAGCACACGTTCCACAGCGGATGGGAAGTGAAATCCCCTTCTCTCGATCGAGGAAGGATCATTTACCAGCTGGGCGCCGACCTGCATGTCATCGACCTGGAGAAGAACGATGGAGGCGTCGTTCCCATCACATTGGCCTCCGACTTCGACCAACTGCGGGAGAAGTGGATCACCGATCCCCTGAACTATCTCACCTCCGCCAATATTCATCCCACCGGCGAAAGCATCGTTTTGACCGCTCGCGGCCGTGTTTTCACGGCTCCGGTCGAAGGAGGGCGTCTCGTAAGGGTTTCCCATAAAGAGGGCGTACGCTATCGGGACACGGTTTTCATGCCCGACGGAAAAACACTGCTGGCCCTCTCGGATGAAAGCGGTGAATTCGAATTCGTTGAAATGGCGGCCGACGGGGTCGGGCCCGAAGAAAAACTGACCGATAACGGCACCATCCTGCGTTTTCGGGGAGTTCCCTCCCCCGACGGAAAACGGATCGCCTTTACGGATAAAAACAATGATCTCTGGCTCATGGAATCGGACGGGAACAATCAAAAAAAAATATCATCCAACCGGGAGGGGGTGTATGATATCGCCTGGTCCCCCGACAGCCGCTGGCTTGCCTTCAACCAGCGCGCCTTCAACAGCTTCGTCCAGATCCATCTCTACAGTCTCGAGACCGGGAAACAGGTTCCATTGACCACGGACCGGATCAACAGCAAAAGCCCAGCCTGGAGTCCGGACGGCCGCTTTCTTTATTTTCTTTCCGACCGCAACCTGCGTTCTGTGGTCGGAAGTCCCTGGGGGACGCGGCAACCCGAACCGTTTTTCAACGCCCCCTTCAAGATCTACGCGCTTTCCCTGCAAAAAGGAGTGGCTTCGCCGTTCAAACCCGACACCGAGCTTTCTCCGCCCGCTGAAAAAGCCAAACGCGCCAAATCCAAAGCTGCAGGCGCCGTCAAGATCGATCTCGAGGGGATCCGCCGGCGCATTCGGGAAGTTCCCATAGCTCCCGGCAATTACTCACATCTTCAGTCAAACGAAACCGCTCTCTTCTGGGTCGAATCCGGGCACGAATACAACGCCCCGGCCGCGCTCAAAGCCGTCAAGATCTCCAACCATGATATCGAGCCTGCCGTCGTCATGGAAGGGATCCGGGACTACAACATGTCTTTGAACG
>Ga0180431_10007896_pt1 | contig 12301 bp, 9 predicted proteins | sample SS_ome_11_FD_132459 | JGI IMG/M metagenome (GOLD analysis project Ga0180431, IMG submission 132459) | Hypersaline lake sediment archaeal communities from the Salton Sea, California, USA - SS_1_MS_1 metaG | ecosystem: Environmental > Aquatic > Non-marine Saline and Alkaline > Hypersaline >... | reverse complement strand
TATAGAGCGACACTGTAAGCCGCAAACATAGCGGCCCACAGAAACCCTCAAGAAAATGCCAAGACGAGCCAAAGACGCCGCCTTGAGCTGAAGGTGAGGCATGACGTGGCACACGCAGAACATGGCCAACGCACGCGTGCTGAAATTATAGCGGCTGCCAGGCGACTCGTTGCCATACACGGCCTCGCCGCCACCAGCCTCTCAGATGTGCTCGACGCGGTAGCCATCAGCAAGGGCGCCTTCTACCACCACTTCCGCAGTAAGGATGACTTGGCCCACGCCGTGCTCGCCTCCGTCCGAGCCGACTATCAACACACCATTTTCGACACGGTCCTTCAGGCACCCCAGCCCCCAGGCCTGCGCTGGCGACTCTTACTCGAACAAATCGTCTCCTTGAATCAGTCCGGACAGTGGGACAATTGCCTACTCATGGCAAAACTGGCACAGGAAACCGCTCAACCCATCGGTGGCGACCTCGCCCTCCAAGTCACACAGACGCTCGACTGGATCATCGGCCAATGGGCCCGCGCCCTCGAGATCGGCCAATCCGCCGGCACCGTCCGCAAGGACCTCCCTCCACGACTCATGGCCGAGATGATCCTCTGGACACTCTACGGAGAAGTCACCTGCCGCGAGCACCAGCACGACCTCGCTCACCTCGAAAACACCGCTGACGCCTTTGTCAAGCTGCTCTCACTGTGACTGCCCCCTCTGCCTCAGTGCTTAAAGTGCCGCTTGCCCGTGAACACCATCGCCATCCCGTGCGCATCCACTTCCTGAATCGACAGATCGTCACGCTTCGAACCGCCCGGTTGCACGATAGCGGCAATCCCTGCCTTGGCCGCCTGTGTGACATTGTCCGGGAAGGGAAAGAACGCATCCGACGCCATAACCGACCCCTTCGCCTCGTCTTTCGCCTGACGAATCGCAAGCATACCGGCGTCGACACGATTCATCTGACCCGCACCGACCCCCACCACCGCACGATTCTTCACCAGCACAATCGTATTGCTCTTGACGTGTTTGGCAACCACCCAAGCCAAGCCCAGATCGGTCAGTTCCTCCCCGCTCGGCTGACGCTTTGATACGATCTTGATCTGGCCGCGCTCCCAACCAACCAAATCACGTTGCTGAAGCAGCATACCCCCAACCATGCAGCGAATGTCAAATTCGCTCTTGTCAAATTTGTCCCGGTCGATCGAACCTGCCTCCAACAAACGAACGTCCTCGCGGCCCCAACGCTTACGCGTGCGGATAATCTCAACCGCCGCCGCCTCGAACGAAGGCGCGATAATCACCTCCGCAAAGAAACCGCCCGCCCCAAGCTCCTTACCCCAACGCTGATAAGATTCGCAAATCGCCTCCGCAAGATCCTCCGTCACCGGCCGATTGAACGCCAAAATACCTCCAAAAGCACTCACCGGATCCGCCACGTACGCCTTGCGGTACGCTTCCGTAATATCCGCGTCGATCGCACAACCACACGGGTTCATGTGCTTGACCACCACCGCCGCCGGATCGTCGAACTCCTTAACCAGCTCAAACGCCGCGTCCGTGTCCATCAAATTATTAAAGCTGATCTGCTTGCCCCCCTCCAGAATCCGCGCACTAGCCACACTCGGCTCACCCGACGCCTTGGCTAAACGATAAAAGGCGCCCTTCTGATGCGGATTCTCGCCGTAGCGAAGCTCGTTGCCCCGTGTCAATGCAACACTGAGCTTCTCCGGAAACAGCTCGCCTGCTTCACCTGAAAGATAAGTGCTGATGGCAGCATCGTACGCCGCCGTAAGAGAAAATGCACGACGCCCACAAGCACAACGAGTCGCCGCCGTTGCGGCCCCATCGTGCTGCTTCAGTTCTTGAACAATGCCCTCATACTGGTCCGGACTCGTCACAATCGTGACAAATTTCTGGTTCTTCGCCGCAGAACGAACCATCGACGGACCACCAATGTCGATATTCTCAATCGCGTCCTCAAACTTGCAACCCGGCTGAGCCACCGTCTGCTCAAAAGGATACAGATTCACACACACAAGATCAATCGGCGTAATCCCATGCGACTCAAGGGCCGCCACGTGCTCCGCCTTGTCACGCAACGCCAGCAGCCCTCCGTGGATCTTCGGATGAAGCGTCTTCACACGCCCGTCCATCATTTCCGGAAAGGCCGTCACCTCTTCGATGGATACCACCTGAACACCCCCCTCCTGCAACGCCCGCGCCGTACCACCCGTACTGATGATTTCGACGCCCATTCCTGCTAAGGCTCGCGCGAATTCGACCACCCCCGTCTTGTCTGAAACAGACACTAACGCACGCTTGATCTTAACCAAGTCGCTCATGGAACCTCCATCGATAGAAACTCTGCCTGCGTAACAATTCTTTACCGCTTCGGTCGGCACTCGCCTCAATCAGCCTGGCCTGAACCGACCTGCTCGCATCACAAGCCCGACTGCTCTGCTCTCACGCCTTGCCCGGCGCCACCTTCTTCTTCTGCCTCTCTCGCAGAAGTCACCTCCTCCGCCTCCAACGCCTCCTCCGAAATCCTCCCCGAGCCAATCTGCTCCCCCACAGGCTTAATCGCCACAATCACACCACCTTCCGAAGCCATATAAATAGCCCCGTGTTCATTATTCTGCGCAAAGAAATCCATTGCCGGAACAAAGAACCCCACCTGACGAGCCCCGCTGTCACTGTCCACCACCGTCAGTTCGTGAGCATGCGTCATCACATACGTCTGCTGCCCGTGCTGCGACAGAAAACACTGACCCTTGTCAACTTCCCAACGCAGCGGCGACCCATCAACATCATTCGGGTCACGCTCCCGATTCAGACACAACAACGACTTCTGAAAAACCGGCTGATACACAGCGTCAGCGGTCACCGTCGGCAACTCCCGCAGACTGCCCCCGCTCAGATATTTCCACCGAACACGACCCGAGTCGCTCTCAAGACAGTACAACGTCGTGTCTTTGCTCGGCACGAAACACTCTGCACCATCCACCACAACACCCGGCATGGCTCCATTGGCGGCAAAATCCCACACCAACCGACGCTTCTTCAACGCCGACACAAAAAGCCGGTTTTCCTGAGTAACAAAATACACCTTCTCCCCCGCTATGCTCACCGACCCGCTAGGCTCACCCTGACAATGATTGTTCCACAGCGTAATCCCGTCTTGGTAGCGAAGGCAGTAAAACTTGTCGTCCGTGCTGCCCACGAAAATCCGGTCCTCGCTACGCGCCGCCGTCGTCGCCACCGGAACCTTCAGTACCATCTCTTTCCGAATTACGCCATCCCCCTCACTGATCTCCATGAACGTATTGCCCACCATGAATACCAGACGATCCGCGTAAAACTGCGCACGAGGCGTACTAAGGTGAGGCTCACCCAACCTCACCGACCACAAAATCGTTCCATTATTGCCACTGAGCGACCAGAGAACATTCGCGCTGTCAATCACATAAACACGCCCACGATGGAAAAAAAGCTCCGCAACCCCAACACCACCACCCAACGGTATCCGATAGAACCAGTACCCCTCCAGACCCGCCTTCGTGAGCATCTCCGTGGGAATACCCGCCACGCGAAACACTCCATCTGCCGACCCTACCGACCCCGTCTCGCTCTCCCAACCCCTACCGGCCGCCTCGGATCCCTGCCCCGACGCCCCGCCTGGCCAGAAACCACAGCCACCTGTAAAGCATAACGCACACGCAGCTACGCTCAGCGTCACAAACCTGAAATAACTGGAAGCAGCTCTTGCAGTACGGTCAATGTGGGCCATTTTTGGCAACTCCAACAGAGGTCAACGCCCCGGCAAAACAATAAGCCTCCTGCCCTGGACGATCCAAAGCAACTGGCCCCGCAACGTCCAACCCTCGGGTCGACACGCCCGGCCAGCAGCCGCAAAGCCCCCTTCAAACGCCTGGCGGTCGAACATACTCCGACAGCCTCACCTTATGCTCGGCCTCAAACGCCTTCAATTTCTCGATCCGCACAATATCGTCTTGGATACGGTGCACCAACTTGAAAATGTAAGGCTTGCCCTCAAGCCGATTACGCAAATCCTTGAGCATCGCCTCCCAAGAGCCATCATAAAGCTCTCCCTGAAGGATAATCAGCATCCGCTCCTGCTCGCTGAGTTGAGCGGCAAACCCCTCGGCAATCTCACGTACTTCTTGGCCCTCCTGGCCTCCGCTGTCGTCACAACCTACGCTCATGCTCGGCATACGCCTGATCGATACGGCCCGCCGGGCTCGCCTTCGGCCTGACTCTCCCGGCTCGAACCTAAACTCGCCACCACCGCCCTTATGAGAGCGACACTCCGGCCACCACCCCGTCTCACCGCCGGCACATCCCTTGCCAAACCTCCTTACGCGTCTTTACTTCGCCAGTATCCTACCAGCGGACCCCGCCCTTTTCAACCAAAATTCACCAGCCTCCCACTCCCCTACCTCAGCCCACGCACGACAACGCAAACCAACGTCCCATAACCCACCTGCCTGCTGCCTCTCCCCAACAAAATCAGCCCGCTTCGTCTCCTCGAGCGACACCTACCCTCGACCACCACCTTTAACCCCTTGCTGCCACATCGATTATATCGGCCAACACCCCCTCCACCACTGGCAATAGCCGCCCCCCCACTCCTCGCACCCCTCACCCAGCCACTCGGGCCCAAAAAACATTGCTCAATCCCTGCCCAACCCCCTCAATGTCTCGTCAGGCCACACCCCTGGCTCACGCGACAATCGCTCAACAGCCTGCCCGTGTCGATACAGCGTGTTCCGGTCCATCGCCAGACGGTGCCCCCTGTCTACGACTTCAAAACTCCCCGAATCAGCTCCCGGCACCTTCTCACTGAAATAGAACACGTGGTGCAAATCTCGCGAGTAACCGCCCCCAAGGACCTGAAACGTCCTCGCTTCCGCCCCACGAATCCGAAAACGGCCACAAAAAACCTCTCCCCCCTGCTCTGAATACAGCCGCCGCCAATCCCCTAGCCCGCATGCTTCAGCAGTGCTCGGTGCTCTCGCCATGTCACCAGACCCGTGGGCTGATGCGATCTCTCATGCCAGAAACAGTCGAAGCCCACCGTCAGGCGTCCAGCCCAACCACGCCACAACGTTGCCCCAACAACAACATCAACCGGCACGCACCTCATACCTGCGTCACGTTGCCCATCAGCGAATTCACCGTCGCCCGCATCTGCGGATCGTTATCACACGACTTGTCCACCGTTCGGCAAGCATGCATCACCGTCGTGTGATCACGCCCACCAAAATGACCACCAATCTCCTCCAGACTGTGGTTCGTCAGCTCACGCGCCATGTACATGCACACCTGACGCGGCAACGCAATCGACCGCGAACGCCGCCGCCCCTGCAAATCCGAAAGCCTCACACCGTAATGCTTGGTCACCACGTCGATAATCTGCGAAATACTCACCTGGTGACGAGGCGACGCCGGCTCCTCACCCAACGCCTGACGTGCCAGCTCCAACGTGATCTCCCCCTCGTCCAGCATCGCCATTCCGTGCACCTTCGTCAACGCGCCTTCCAGCTCTCGCGTGTTGCTCTCCACCTTCCGAGCGATAAGAGAAATCACCTCACCCGGTGGATCAATACCCCGCAACTGCGCCTTCTTATGGATGATCGCCATCCGCGTCTCATAGTCCGGCGCATCAATCCGTGCCACCAAACCCTGATTGAAACGACTCACCAGACGATCCTCCAGCTTGGGAATCTCCGCCGGACTACAATCCGCCGACAACACAATCTGCTTACGCGCCTGGTACAACGTGTTGAACGTATGAAAAAACTCCTCCTGCGAACGCTCCCGCTCCGACAAAAACTGCACGTCGTCGATCACAATCATATCTACGTAACGATACTTATACCGAAAATCATGCAGCTTGCCCCGCTCCACCGCTTCAATAAAATGATTCACAAACTGCTCGCACGAAAGATACGTCACCCGCACCTCACGCCGCTGCTCCATCAGGGACTGGCACGCCGCCTGCAACAAGTGCGTCTTGCCCAGCCCCACCGATCCATGGATAAACAACGGATTGTACGCATGACCCGGCGATTCGCTGATCGCCACACACGCCGCATGCGCCAGACGATTGCATGGCCCCACCACAAAATTGTCGAACGTGTAATCCGGACTGAAATAGAAACAGTTCTCCACCTGCAACCCCACGTCCCCACCCAGAACCTGCTCCAACTGATCCTGATCCGTTAACTCATACTCCAGCGTCACTAGGTGACCCGTAATCTGCTGCGCCGCCTCACGAAGACTCTCGTTGCACTCCTGCTTGAGATACTGAAGGTAACTAACGTCGCTCACACCGATACGAAGGCAACCGTTCTCCAACGAAATCGGCTCGACCTGTTCAAACCAGTTACGCCACTGCTCGCTATGACGACGCTGCAAATGCCGCAGCACCTTGTCCCATATGTCAGCCAAAACGTCCGTTACCACTACAAACTCCCCATGCTACAATCCCACGCCTCTCGCCAACCCCCGGTCGTCATACCCCCGAAACCCCCATACCACGCCGTAACCCCACGGCGCAACAACGCCCTTGGCACGCACCAGCCTCCGCCGATACGCTGCCCGCAATAGGATAGCTCTCTGCTCCTGAAAAAACAAAAACTGAGCTTGAAAAGCCCAGGATAATGCTCAAAAACACCTTACTATGGCTGCCCGCTGCCCCTGCCTGCCGCTCGCCAGGCCATCCCGAACAACGCCGGTCAATGTAGCGGCCGACCGCTGCCCTGTCAATCCCTATATTCCCTCATTGCCACCACATAAAAACACATCTGCTTGCCTCCACCTGTTTTTTTTCTAACGTCCCCTCGTCACTCGCCTCTTTTTCAATTAGATAGACGCTTGACAGCCGACACTAAATACGGTGTCTATAGGGAATTGGAAAATAAGCACTCTAGGAAAGGGTCTCTCATGATGACAAAAACGACAAAAGCGTACTTCCCAACCAGAGCCGCCGCCCTGGCCATCCTGGCCGCCCTGGCAATCCTCGCCGGCTGCGAACAACCCCTCGCCGAGGGCGAAACCTACCACAAAAAAACCATTGCCTGGCCCATCTTCGACATCGAAAGATCCGAAGGCGTCACCGACCAGAACGTTCACTGGAAGAAAGAAAAAGGCGATGCTGCCGCATGGCTCGCCTCCTGGGAAAAAGAAGAACACTTCGACAACGAAGGCTTCCGCGTCTATCGCAAAGAACGCAGCACCTTCTTCCCCCTCTGGAACGCCGAAGTCGAGGAAAGCGAAGAGTTTAAAGCAAAAAAAGGAAATGTCCTCGTCTTCCCCTACGAGTCCTTCCGCAAGAAAGACCTCGATGAGCAGGACAAACCCGTGCGGTAGGCCCTTACCACCCCCCAAGCCGTCGCCAAACCTCGTGGACCGGCCGCTTTGGCTCGCCAAGGCGGCACGGCCACTGCCCCCCCCTCCAGGCCACACACTGCCCCCCCAAGGGCCGCTAAGTCCCCCCCGCAAACAACTTTACGGGGCCGACCAGACCCCCAGACCATCACCCGCCCACCCGAAAAACCCGTTGACTTGTCCCACCCAACCCCTTAGCATACAGCGTTTAGCCCACACAAATAATTACCTCAACCACTGTAACTTAATATGTTTGCAATCATTAGCGACGTACACGCCAACTTGCCGGCCCTAAAGGCCGTCTTCGATGACATCGACCAGCGAGGAATCAAAGAGGTCTTCTGCCTTGGCGATATCGTCGGATACGGACCACAGCCACGACAATGCCTCGACCTCATTCTCCAACGAGGCGTCATCAGCATCATGGGAAACCACGACCAGGCCGTCTTCTACGAACCGACCAACTTCAACACCGGCGCCGAAAGAGCCAGCTATTGGACCAGACAAACCCTCGAGGACGAACCCGACAAAGCAAAAAGAAACCAACGCTGGTCCTTCCTCGGTAAAATGCCCGTCCGACTCGAAATGAAAGACATTCTCCTCGTGCACGGCGCCCCAAGAAGACCCATCACCGAGTACCTCTTCCCTGACGATATCTACACCAACACCGGCAAGATCAGCACCAACTTCGAACGCGTCAAACACCTCGCTTTTGTCGGCCACACCCACGTCCCGGGCGTCTTCCTCGAAGACCCCGACTTCTACGGCATCGACGAACTCGAATACCGCTACCCCGTCATCGATTCCGAACGCGCCATCATCAACGTCGGCAGCGTCGGCCAACCTCGAGACCAGGATATTCGAGCCAGCTACGTCGTCGTCTCTGACGACCAGGTCGAGTTCGTTCGCATCGCCTACGACGTCGAAGCCACCATCGACATGATCCTCGCTAATGAAGCCCTCGACAACTTCGAAGCCGAACGACTCAAGGATGGCCGCTGAGACTGCCCACACCCGCTCTGCCATAGTCGCCTTGGTCCTAACCCTCTACCCTCTTAGGAAACGCTCTTAGTATGGACCCAGAAATGAGAAAAATAATGGCCATCACGGCCCTCTGCATGCTCGTCCTCGTCGGCTGGCAATGGTACAACGCCTCTAAGCACCCCACTGTCCAACCCGACACCACCGTCGCCACCGACAGACACGCCACACCTCCCTCCGACGTAACCTCCACCCACAACGACCCCGCCCAGACCAACGCCGACAACACCCAAACTGCCCAAAACCCCCAGAAACAACCTGCACAACAGACCGCCCTCGCCCCTGACAACGCCTGGCACGTCAAAGACAACGCCCACCTGCCCGCCGAACCCATCGTCATAGGCCAACCCACCTACTCCCAAGGCGCCTACAAAGCCCAAATCGAATTCGACCCCGCCTCCGCCTCCGTCGCCACCGTCAGGCTCGCCGAATTCAAACTCAACGCCTCCGACCAAAAAACCGGCTATCCCCTACTGGCCCCCTGCACCGACCGCAACGGCAATAGCCTCAATACCCTGCAGATCGGCAGACTCAAATTCAAAAACCGCCGCGAAACCTTCCACCTCCGCAAAAAATGCTGGGAAACCGCAGGACTCGCCCGCGAAGACGACGGCACCGCCTCGCTCACCTTCATCGCCCACATCGTCGACCACAACGACCAACCCATCGCCGACATAACCAAAACCTACCGCTACAGCCCCGACCTCTACGACCTCACCTTCTCCCTCGGCTTCGTCAATCACACCACCGAACCCCTACAAATCGATTGGCTCGAACTCTACGGCCCCATGGGACTACTCCGAGAAAACCCCCGCGACGACTCCCGGCGAAAGGTCATCGCCGCCTACGCCAGCGACCAGAACGAACCCTCCACCAAGAACGTCGACCTCCAAAAACTCGAAAACGACAAGCTCGCCTACATGCCTCTAAAACACTCCGAAGTCGACGCGATGACTTGGTTCGCCGTCTCTAACAAATTCTTTGTCAGCATCGTCCGCCCGTTGCCCGCCCCCGAAAACGGCATCGATTTCCTTTCCGTCAAGATGGACGAATCCAAGGAAAGAGCCGAAGTCTTCGCCCTCAACCTCCTCACCGATTCACCCCGCGGCAAAAAAAACCGACAAGCCGTCCCCGGGGCCTTCGTCCGCCTCCAAACACCAAAACCCATCGAACCTCAGGCCCAAACCTCCTTCGACTTCAGCCTCTACCTCGGACCCATCTCACACGAAATCTTCGCCCAGCCACAATACGCCAACCTCCACTACCAGAAACTCTTCTCCAGCAGATCCTGCACCTTCTGCGCCTTCGACTGGCTACGCACCCTCATCCTCAAAATCATGAAAGGCATCTACGCCGTCACGCGTAACTACGGCATCGCCATCATCATCCTCGTCCTCATCGTCCGACTCATCCTGCACCCCGTCACCAAACGCAGCCAGATGAACATGATGAAAATGGGCAAGCTCGGACCACAAATGGAGGAACTCAAAAAGAAATACGGCGACAACAAAGAAGAAATGAGCCGCCGCACCATGGAACTCTACCGCGAACACGGCATCGCCGGCAATATGATCCTGGGCTGCCTGCCTATGTTCCTCCAAATGCCTATCTGGATCGCCCTCTATACCGCCGTCGACGGCAACGTCGCCCTGCGACACAAAGGACTCTTCCCCGCCGCCTTCCACTGGCTCACCGACCTCTCCGCCCCCGACCGACTCGTCCCCTTCTCATGGTTCGGCAGCATGCAACCCATCAGCATCCCTCTCGTCGGCGACGTCGACGCCTTCAACCTACTGCCCATCCTACTCGGACTCGCCATGTTCCTACAGACCAAGTACAGCTCACAGGCCTCCATGGCACAAGCCAACCCCCAGGCCGCCCAACAACAAAAAATCATGCTCTACATGATGCCCGTCATGATGCTCGCCTTCTTCTACTCCGCCCCCGCAGGACTCAACCTCTACATCATGGCCTCCACCTTCGCCGGACTCATGGAACAACGCGTCATCCGAAAACACCTCAAAGAACAGCAAGCCCGCGATGCCCAGGTCAAAGTCGCCACCACCGCCAAAGTCTCCGACCGCTTCGGCGGCAAAAAACGTAAAAACCGCCCCCCCCGAAAATATTTCCAATAGTCACGCCGGGGACATCTGGCATGTACTTCTCCACTGACGAGACCATCGTGGCCCTTAGCTCCGCCCTCGGACCCGCCGCGCGAGCCATATTACGCCTCAGCGGACCCCATGCCCTCATACTCGCCCAAAACGTCTTCCACTCCATCAAACAGCCTCAACTAGACGACTGCACCACCGCCCAACGCCTCACCGGCTACGCACGCCTACCCCACGCCATCTCCCTCCCCGCCGAACTCTACCTCTTCAAAGCACCCCACAGCTACACCGGCCAGCACCTCGCCGAACTCCACCTGCCCGGCTCACCCCCCCTCCTCCACTGCCTCCTTGAAACCCTCCAACAAGCCGGCGCCAGACCCGCCCAACCCGGCGAATTCACCGCACGCGCCTTCCTCAACCACCGACTCGACCTCAGCCAGGCCGAAGCCGTCGCCGAACTCATCAACGCCCGCTCCGACGCCCAGCTCCGCGGCGCCGAAAGGCTACTCGACGGCGCCCTCCGCCGCCATACCAAAACACTCGCTGACGCCTTAGCCAACCTCCTCGCCCTCGTCGAAGCCGCCATCGACTTCACCGACCAGGACATCTACTTCGCTTCACCCAGACAACTACGCCAACAACTCGCACCCCTCCGCAACACTCTCCAACGCCTCCTCAACGACAGCATCTCCTGGCAGCAACTCAATCACCTCCCCCAGGTCGTCCTCGCCGGACCCGCAAACGCCGGAAAAAGCAGCCTCACCAACGCACTTACCGGCATCGACCGCAGCATCGTCACCGCACTCGCCGGCACCACCCGAGACCTCCTCACCGTACCCCTCGCCCTGCCCGCAGGCGAATGCCTCCTCATCGACACCGCCGGCCTCGGCCAAGTCAACGACATCCTCGCCGGCACCACCCAATCCCTCGCCCGCCACGCCGCCCAGCAATCCGAACTGCTCATCTACCTCGTCGACGTAGCCGACTCACGCACCATCGACCAGATCAAAAACGACCTCAACCTCCTCCACCAGCTCCGCCCCATCGACCACCTCGTCGTCCTCAACAAAATCGACGCCTGCGCCAATTGGCCCCACCGAAAACAAAACCTCGCACCACACCTCCCCCCCGACTGCCTCCCCGTCAGCGCCGCCACCGGACAAGGCCTCGACCACCTCAAGACCAACCTCGCCCAACGCCTCCACACCACCGACAACCTCGCCAGCGAAACCCTCGCCCTCACCACCCGCCAACGACACGAACTCCAGGCCGCCCACGTCTGCCTCGAACAAACCCACACCCTCCTGCAAACCGACACCATGGACCAGATCGAACTGATTGCCCTCGAGCTCAGAAACGCCCTCGACCACCTCGGTGCCGTCAGCGGGGCCCTCGTCACGGAAGAAGTCCTCAGCCGAATCTTCTCCAGATTCTGCATCGGCAAGTAAACTCAGAAACCGCCCCAAGTCCTGTCTCAACACACCTTTACGCTCACCGCCCACCACCGGCCCCGCCACAAACATGACACCCTCACCGCTTTCTTCTTGCACCCCAGCCAACCCTGCCGTAAACTACCACCACATTTTCCTCCTCCTTTGGGCGAGAGAGAGTTGAGAGACTCATCTTTTTCTCGCTCTTTTTTTGCGCGCTTACCACAGCGAACGCCATCCCACTCTGTATTAAACGGGGTTAATTGGAAACGTGCTGTGAGAGGCTTCTTTTGATAGGATGCGTTTTGGTTC
>Ga0180431_10007895_pt1 | contig 12303 bp, 14 predicted proteins | sample SS_ome_11_FD_132459 | JGI IMG/M metagenome (GOLD analysis project Ga0180431, IMG submission 132459) | Hypersaline lake sediment archaeal communities from the Salton Sea, California, USA - SS_1_MS_1 metaG | ecosystem: Environmental > Aquatic > Non-marine Saline and Alkaline > Hypersaline >... | reverse complement strand
TAAAACATAATCGGTCTACATTTTTTATTTTTTTGTTAATAGTTGTCTGAATATCAAAGTGGTCATCGTTTACATAGGTGAGTAAAACTTGGTATCCATGTTGCATACAAAAAATATTAATTTTCAGAAGGGAGTGCAGTGTTTTCACTGTTATCGACTTGTTTCTTGTCACTAAGATGACCCCTATTTTCATCTTTGTTTTTATTAGTTTTCAAAACCTTAAGCCTTTCATGTAAACATCCCGAAAATGGAAGATTGCCCACGTGTCCCAAGGTTGTATGAATGTCTGCGTAGATCTTTCCGCCCATCTGTTGCCACCGTCTACAAAAGGCATAGTCCTCTGACAGGTACCTCTTAGTCACAGGATCAATCATACAATCAAACAGGGCACAGTACCTATCAAAGTCTCTGTTTTGGTGATCGTTCACACACCACAGTTCGGGATATTTTTCCTCCATCTTTTTAAAAACTTCCCTCTTGATGAGCATAAATCCCGTTGGACCATCTAAAATAGGAATAAATCCATTCTCAACTTGAATTGTACTTGCGCCAAAATTTACAACTAAACTTGATGATAACATGGCCATGTTTCTGGTGTCACCCTTCTTGGCGGCATCTTCCGCCTGTTTCCAATCCACAAACTTTTTGGGGTAACATGCAACAGAAACATCATAACCAGATTTTATGAGACGCACAACAGACTCGGGATCAAAATGAATATCCGCGTCTATAAACATGAAATAATCAGCATCAGACTTTTGCATGAACCTACCCACCGAAACATTGCGAGCGCGGTGAACTAAACTTTCATTTTCAGTTGTGTCTATGAAGAGCATGATACCCTCCTTTATCAGGGTGACTTGAAGATTTATTATACTTGATGCATAATGTTCTAGACATAATCCACCATAACATGGTGTACTCAAAAAAACCTTTGTCATTGTTTTTTAGTTATTTTTTGAGTGTATCCTCTAAGTGTTTGTTCACTAAGATTTCAATTTTGTTAAGAGTTGGCATGCTGATTCCACACTTTTGGATGATATCATGCTTGGATACTGTGTCCCCTATGACCTTGTAGATCACAACTGCAGCCACACTATTCGGGGTCTTACCCATGAGAGGTACACAATCATCCAAGAGAGATGCAAATTTCAGACACTTGACCCTCCACTTTCGGCGATCTTCGCCAAGTTCGAATTCATTCAACATACGATGAATAACATGAGCTGGACGTGTGAGCTGAACTGTCGGCTCCGGACGTTCGGACTTGCCAAAGATGGTATCCTTGAAAGTCTGTGAAGTTCTGCTAATGTCCTTTGTTGGAATACCAAAGGCATCTGCAATCTCCTTGGTGGTACGAGGAATGTTATTGGCTTTACATGCGTAAAACACACAATTTGCTTTGATACCCGTACGAACCGCTCCACGTGTGAGCACCTCTCCGTTGAACTTCCTGTACATGATCTTTGCATCTCTGACGACTGACTGAGGAAGTTCAAGATTGTTCAATGCAGCCTCATCTATATCCTTGTAGGCATGGAAAAGAGCCCTGTCCCTGTGATTCATGGAACTGTGGAAGTTGATCCGAGCCATTTTCTTGAAGTGATACGATGTACCACGGTTGGAACTTATAACTGTACCAGAACCCCAAGCATCCGAAAAGAGTTCAAGATCCTTGGGCATACCACACCTAGAGGGATCAGATGCCACTCCATCTTCACCAACTCCAGAAGTCCACTCGGGACTATCATCTAAATAAAATGATTCTACTAATCCACACGAAGTGCAAACTGGTAGATTATCATAACCAAAAACTTTTGTGCCTCCACAGACACATGTGTAGTGATCGACCTTTATAACCTCCTTGACTTTAGGAGGTGGGTTAGTAGCTTCTATAGCGGCTTCAAAGTCTGCCCAAAGTGCCTCTTCCATAGTGGTCAATCCTTTACCATAGGTAGGAAAAATACTTGAGTAATTTTTACACACATTTTTAGACACAATCAAAATCTAAGTTCATCCTCCTGATGTCTAGCGAGTTGTTCTATACGGTCAACAACAGCCTTGAAGTTTCTGGCTCCAGGTGTTGGTGGAACCCAATTGTTCCAAGATTGATCAACTTCTGCAGAGTCAGGTGGTGGTACCCAAGGTTCGGTGCCGTCTGGTACCACAAAATCATCCTCTTCCTCTTCTGAGTCAGACATGTCCTCAATCTCAGAGTCAGATGCATCGCTCACGACTTCCTCTGGGACATACACCATGTCTCCTTTTTCTTCAAAAGGTGAGGTATCTTTTATGTAATGTTCCGTGAGTGATTCCTGAAGGATCCCATCCTCTTCGTCGTCAAGTCTGTAAAGAGTTGCACCTTTGTAAAGTTTACTGGTAGGTATGTAATACTTTACAAGAAGGGTTGTTTCGAGAGGTTCAATGACCTTTGCAAACATCTCTTCTTCGATTTCATCATATATAGTGCGAATCTTCACGATGTCACCTTCTTTGATCTCATTAAAAATAATCATAGTTAGAAATTACCCACAAAAAATATTTATACATATTACTATGAAGGTCACTATTTTGTCAAAAGACGGTTGCGGTATGTGTGACGTAGCTGAACAAATTGTACGAGATAATAACATATCGTACACAAAACAAAACGTATCAAAAGACACACTTCACAAGATGTGTGGTAAGAATGTATCCACGTATCCACAGGTACTGGTAGACGGTCAGCACATAGGCGACAACTTTGCACTAGAGGAGTACATAGAGGAAAACTTCGAACCAATCCTGGAAGAAAATAACAATAGGTTCACAGTGTTCCCTATCAAGTATGACAACCTTTGGGAACTTTATAAAAAGTCACAGATGTCCAACTGGACTGCGGAGGAGATAGATCTCAGTAAGGATATGGACGACTGGAAGTCACTTTCGGATAACGAACGGTACTTCATCAAGATGATCCTGGCCTTCTTTGCAGCTTCGGACGGAATAGTTTTTGAAAATATCAGCATGAATTTTGCCAGTGAGGTTCAGATCCCAGAGGCCAGAAGTTTCTATGCCTACCAGGGTCACAACGAGATGGTTCACGGTGAAACATACAGTCTACTGATTGATAAATACATTACAGATTCAAAAGAAAAAGATGAAACTTTCAGGGCTATAGAAACCATTCCTTGTATAGGTGAAAAGGCCAATTGGGCACTGAAGTGGTTTGACAAGTCTCATTCATTTGGGGAACGTCTGGCAGCCTTTGCATGTGTGGAGGGTATATTTTTCTCAGGATCATTCTGTGCCATATTTTGGTTGAAGAAACGTGGACTCATGCCTGGACTGTCTTTCAGTAATGAACTAATCAGTAGGGATGAGGCTATGCATCTTGAGTTTGCGGTTGAATTGTTTGGGATGTTGAAAAATAAACCCTCACAGGATATTATTCACAGTATAGTTTCAGAGGCGGTTGAGAATGAAAAAAAGTTTATTTTGGAAGCTCTTCCGTGTGCACTCATAGGTATGAACTCCGGGCAGATGTCTCTGTACATAGAGTACGTTGCTGATCGCCTCCTTAAACAATTGGGATACGAACCCATCTGGAACTCTCTGAACCCCTTTGATTTTATGGAGAACATAAGCATGGATGGGAAAACAAACTTTTTTGAAAAGAGAGTGGGTGAGTACGCAAAGTTTACAAACGAAGGATCAATCAACTTTGATGATGACTTCTAGAAGGGACACTGTGTAGCCGTAAATTGTGCTGTGCACATGTCATTGCAAGATGTGATAAATGGAGCACTTTGTGACTTTTCTTGCAAGCAATAATTGTCTGCGTTGTACACAGGATCATGTACAAATTTATAACATTTTCCTTCTGTATCTTTGTATATGTATTTTGTACAATCTGCGCATGTCATGTTTGGTTGAGTGGTAACTAGTGTTCCGTCGTTTTTGTAAACCATACTATTGTATATATCTTCGGCTTCAAATTCACATTTTTTATTTTGATCTGGAGTGTCTTTCACATCATCTGGAATTCCATTGTCACCGTCACCCTCGTCGTCTTTAATCACAAAGAATTTTTTTAAACATGTCAACATACTATCATCTGCACTAGTGGTTATAAAACATCGAACTACTAAAAAAACAAAAATAATGCTAACAATACCTATTATTGTTTTTACAGCATTGAAAAACTTCATATTAATATTAATCATTAAAAAAAATATTTGTTAATATTAAAGTGGATACTCTTCAGAGAGCCGTGGTGCTGGATATTGCTTGTCGACGTCATACAGGTAGGTCTATTCCCATTGATATATTGGTTTTTATAATGAAAAATTCACATAGGAAGGGACGTCCGCGACGAGAACGTCGTAGACAAGAAGCGCTATTACCCGAATATGTTGAAAGGGGTGCAAGAGTGAAAAAAGTAAAATCTAAAGTGCGTATAAAAAGGGCATGGAGATTTAACAATTCATAAGAGCCCAGGTGATCAAAAGGAACACCAAGGCGTGCACTAACAGACCAGTAGTCGAGGGACATCCTGCGGCATTTGCTATGCCGTCGCCAAGTAACTCTCTAACCACTAAGAAAGTCTGAGGATTCGCCACTATAAAGAACAATGCAGCAGACATCAAAGATATCATAAACTTCTTTTCCTGCTTCTTACCGTCACAGCCACAGCCACAATCTTTGAACATTCCCATGTTTACTTTGTACCAAGAAAAAAATCAGTTAAAGACCAGCCGCTATAGTAGAGTATAATAAGAACAAACATGGCGCTTTCGATTCAGCTTTCGACTGACTTCTCTCCTGAGGCCGTTAACTTTTCCAAGCTTCGTAGGAACAAGATGGGTGGTAAGGCTGTGTACCTTTCTGGGTCTGGAAATTCTAAGCTCTACGTTCAGCTTCCCTTCATGAAGGCTCCCTATGGTCTCGGATCCTACACTGATGAGAATACACACAAGACGACCTATTCTCTTGACCTTTCTCTGGATACCAGCGATCCTTCCTGTGTGGAGTTGGAGGAGAAGCTCCAGGCCTTTGATGAGCTCATCCTGGACACTGTGGTGGCCAACTCTCATGAGTGGCTGGGCAAGAAGTACACTAAGGCTGTCCTACAGGAAGCACTTTTCAAGCCTATGGTTCGCCCTAGTAAGAATGGGGACTATCCTTCCACCATCAAGCTCAAGGTGCTGCAAGATGGTAAGTCCGGAAACTTCATTCCTGAGGCCTACAATACCCGCCGCGAACAGGTGCCTCTGGACTCCATCGAGAAGGGTCAGAAGGTCATGGCAATCATTGATATCAATCAGATTTGGTTCATTGATAACAAGTTTGGTGTGACTGTTCGCCTTCAGCAGTGTCTCCTTGAGCCTTCCAAGAAGCTTCCTGCCTTTGCATTCCAGGGTGTGGAGGCTGAGACCGAGGAGGATGAAGAGGTTGAGTACGAAGAGGTTGAGGAAGAGGAAGTGGACGCTTAGATTGATTTGTAATTTTTTACCCCGTTTGCCTTGTTCATACTCAATGATTTCATGAATTTTCTAAAATTTTCTAAAACTTCTTCATTTTGAAAAATTTCATATATTTCAGCTACTTCAGCAATATCTTCAACCTTTTTAAAATCAGATTTTGCCATCTTTGATGTGTATCTTACAACCTCCGAGGGATCATTGCTCTTGTGAATTGCCAAGATATACATCAAAGCTCTGTAAACACATGTACCCTTTATCCGTGAGGGACACGGTATGGGTGATCCCACGTACACCTTCATCTTGAGACCCCTAAAGTATCCTAAGAGGGTATTGTACAAAGGGTTCTTTAAGTTATCAACCTGTGGCGCCTTAAAGTATCCGTAGCCGTTGTAGACCGAATCGGGTTCTGGATTCCAAAAGTCTCCATTGGGATCGAACAATATGAGTTCACCATATCTCCACCACCCCACCATTGCATGACTCGTGAAAGTTTCTTTGAAGCTGTTGGCAAAAATATAAAAACAAAAATTTTCTTTGGGGTTGAATGTATAATCGAAATTCACACCCTTTGTGGCTTGGAAGTACGGTGCTTTCATGATTAAATTTGGTTTGTTTTTTGTGCCAGAACTACTCATTATGAAAGGCTTTTCCTTCAGTTTGGGTAAAAACATTGACAGTCCCTTAATAGTTTTCTCTGCGTTAGATTTCCCTGAACGGTCATTCATGAAAAAAGAATCTCCAGACATAATAGTATACTATGATTGTAGAAAAGATTGGAGAAGGTGGTCACGGACAGGTCTTTTTAGGGTGCTTTAACAAGGCTTGTGTATACAAGTATGCCGCGAAGAAATCAGATATTGAAAATTTGAGTATGGAATACAAAATCAATACACTTATACACGCAGTTGCACCAGAAGGTGTTGTGAGACCTATTGGGTTTGTTAATGGCATGATACTATCCGATTATGTACCATCAGAGGGAAAGATTACTGTGAAAAATTTTGAGAAAATTTTAAAAAAACTTGTAAAGACTCTTATCACTATTAATAAAAAGTATCCATCTTTCAGACATAATGATCTAAGCTGGAAAAATATTTTTATAACCAAAGATGATATTCCACTGATAGGTGACTTTGGATTATCAAATATACAACTAAAGGGATACAAGAATCCAATGATTCAATCAAATGAGTTTAAATATACATATGGTACATATCCAACAAACGATCCCAAATTTGACATTCATTTCTTTTTGAATTCAGTGTATGTTGACATGCCCGAATTGCGTTCAGTGGTGTCCAAGTATCTCCCTCCCCAGTACAGGGGGGTCGATACACCAAAAGTAAAAAATGCTAGACTTCGATATGGTGTGTCTCATGCAGGAATGCCCTCACTGAGACAATTATTTTCTAGGTTAACAGTAAATGAACAGAAACATAGAAGTGGCTTGCGGAAAAGCTCAAAGTAAAACTCAAGAAGGAATCAAGGGTATGAGTCTGGGTGATATTGAAAAACTCATATCAGAAGCTGTTGCGTCAAATAGCAACCTCTCATCGGAATTTGATCGCATAAAAAAGGGCAAACTCGCAAAGGGTGTTAGCAGACGTCTTCTGTACTGCAAGTTTATTAAGACCAAACTTGGTTCCAAGTGGGATCAGCTCACCGGGAAGAAAAACAGCCCAGCGGCGGCCAAGAGCCCTCCCAAGGGTGCGGCCAGGTCTCCAATAATTAAACAGTTTAACTCCCAAAATTTTCCATTTGTTTTGGAGACCGATGAAAGTCCTTCGGAACCAACCAATGAAAATAATAAACAACCAGAAAACATTTACAATGGTGGTGAATTTGAAGCTCCTCCCTTTGTCCCATATGTTAGAGAGAGCCGCCGGAAGGAACCGGATCCTCTCGCGGGTAAGCCATCACGTACCATGATGGTAAAAATCGATGCCGCCATAAGACGCGCAAAAAAATCTGGACAAACTGTTCCTGAATTCAAGAATACAAGAAACAAATTAATGTGGTTTCAGACATTTAAACCTAAAAATGGTCCACCCAAACCAGCCAAAAAACCAACAATTAAACGCAAGGCGGAACCACGCCCTATGATGGCTCCGGTTTCACGCATGAAGTTTGCAGGTGGTAATGCACGCATCCCAACACGGCAAAAGATCGTGTTAGCCGCAGGAACCAAACTAAGCAAAACTGAGGCTAAAGAAGCAACCAAATTAGCCGAACAAATTACCAATAAACTTGTCAAGATGAACAAGTCAAATGTAAATGGTCTGCGTAAGGTTCTTATGAACAGATACGCGGCTGGAAATGCCAATGTAACTCTCAAGAAACTACAGAACCTATCTACTTTCAACTATGCCTCTATAAGAAATGTCATACGTGGCATGGAATTTGAACGCGCAAAGGTGCTCAAAAACCTTGGTGCACCCGTCGCTCCCCCATCCCCCAAGAGAGAAGCGAAACCATCTTTCAGCATGATGCCACGGGGAACCAACATAAAGGAGATTGCCCGCAGAGGGCGGTCAAAGAAGGTTGCCAAACAGACCACTGAAGAACGCCGCGCCATCAGATTCGTGAATGCCCTCGGCGAAATGAGGAAGGCCAACTCCAAGGCTTATCAACCGGCTGTGAAGATGTTCGTGACCCAACGCGCACCTAATCTAAACTCCAACAGCAACGATGAAAACATGAATGGTATTGAGGTTAAGAGTGTGGGTTCAAGTGCTGGATCCAGCGCGGGTTCAACAGGTGGATCACCCAAGAGAGTGTCCCCCAAGTCCACCGTCCCCCGTATGGTTCGTAACATCAAAATGGGTAAAGTCAAACTGGAGAACCTAAACAAAAACAAACTGGTGAACATAGCCAAGCAGGTCTACGCCGTTGCCAGACCTGGTAACAAGATACCCTTCGAACAGGCCAACAAAAACAAACTCCAGAAGTTGATCCAACTGGGAATAAAAAAGTTGTAGATAATAAATGAAGAGAATTATACAAATTGTTTTAATTTTAGTTATTTTGTGGACACTTTTCAAACCCAAAGGAAATGGAGGTTCTTGGAAGGTATACGGTTCCATGGGGTGTGGGTGGACTAAAAAACAAATTGGCCACCTCAAATCAAAGGGTATTGATCACACCTTCATAGACTGCACCAAACAAGACTGCAACGGCATCAACGCGTTCCCGACTCTCGTCCACTCTCAGTCAGGTGAGAAGATAGTAGGATACACTGAAAAAATATAAGTATAAATTAGAAATGAACAATTCTAATTTTCTAAAAAAATTAGCCACATTGAAACCAGTGGCAACATCAGTGTGTGGAAAACACCTCAACAGCCTGGGAGCCAACAGAAATAACAAGGGAATCGAAACAGAAGCCAGATTCGGAAAATTCCAAGGAACGCGTTTTATTCCTGGTGTCAATAAGAGACAATATGATGAAATCGCCGCATACTACGAGTCCAAAGGGTGGACTAAAAGCACATCAAAGGACAAGATTACTTCCAGATCTCTGAACCCCAAACAGAATGTACGGAAGATGGAAACATCCAACGGTGTCAAGTACCAATTGAAAGAAAAACTTATGGTTGTGGATGTACAACCCAATTATCGTCTGGCAAAGTCAAAAGAACGGACAAGTGAGGCTTTTGAAGATGTTTTTAATGAGGCGTCAAACAAGGGACAGTATGTCACCACAAGAAAAAGAATTACTTTCAAGAAAGGTACTGTGCAGGTTGATCTCACTGAAACTGATAAAAATCTTCAAGTGGAGATTGAATTCAAGGGAAATGCTTGCAAGGAAATTGAAACCATCTCTCAACTTCTCATGGATTCACAAACCAAGAGTATGGTATTCAATGAATACAAAAAACTTTTGGGTTCTAGATTTGCTGGTCCACTTCCACAGACACTCACTCTCGAAGCTTTCAAAAAGAGAATTCTCACAAAACAACCTTACTCAGTGACTGAAAAAGCTGACGGTGAAAGATACCTCTTGATGGTTGATAGCAAAGGTGGTCTCAGTCTCATATCACGTGGTATGGACATAACTCTTCTGAAGGATACAGGTGACAAACCAGAGTTTGCGGGTACGGTGATGGATGGAGAACTCTATAAAGGTAAATTTTATACTTTTGACATTCTCACTGTGAAGGGTACAAGTGTGCAAAACAAAAAACTTCCAGAGAGACTTTCTATACTCTATGATGTGTTGATGAATATGAGAGTGAAGATGCTCAAAATGAAAAACTTTTTGGTGGATGACGGAAAGAACATAGTAGAGTATCCCTCCAGAACCCCCACTGGTCTCAAAAATATTTACGATGCAGCCAAGGCTGTGTGGTCACGTAAGGATTCTTTTCCGTATCCTCTGGATGGTCTGATATTCACACCCACAAATGACGTGTATTCATCTAGAGGTATACTCAAATGGAAGGATGAAAACACAATCGATTTTTATTACAAGGGTAACAAACTCCACTTGGCTGGGTTCGATGGAAGTGGTAAAAGCTACATGATTTTACCCTTCGAAGGTTATGATGGTAAGGGTACCTTCAAAACAAAAACCAAAACAGTGGTCAATCAGATATTCGTGGACAAAGAGGCACCTGAAAATGTTCGTAAAGGAATCCTACCGACTGCCATCCCTGGATCACCTGGTGTGGGTGAGTTCAAATTCGAAAACAACACTTTCAAACTCATTCGTAAAAGACCAGACAAACAGTTTCCAAATGGCGTGGAGGCCAGCAACCAGGTGTGGGAATCTATTACCAATCCTCTTAACATAAAGGAACTCTCAGTGGGTCCAGGTGCCATGCGTGACTTTCACAGTGAAATAAAGGCCAAACTCATAACCAAGTATGCATCTGGTAAGAGTGTCATTGACATAGGTTCTGGGAAGGGTGAGGACGTTGGTAAGTACGTGAAGGCCAACTCAAAACCTGTTGTAGGATTTGATCTTGTCAAGGAAGAGTACCCCCACCCCAATTACATGACCTTCCACAAAATGAACAATGAAGTGTACACAATAAAAAATTATGTAAAACAAAAATTTGATGTCATCAATATAAACTTTGCAATTCATTATTTTTTCAAAAACAGAAAAACCTTTGAATCATTGGTGATGAATATTCATGACAACCTCAAAAAGGGTGGTGTGGTCATGGCGACTGTGTTGGATGGCAAATTGATCTACCAGGCTCTGAAGGGCAAGAATAAGGTGAACACCAACAAGTACACAATGACTAAAAAATATAACAACTCTACAAATTTCAACAGTCCCAAATTTAAGATGTTGGGTCAAGAAGTGGAAATGTTGGTAAAGGGTACCAAGTATTTCAATAAACCCATTTCTGAATTTTTATTCAACTTTGATAAATTCATGAAAATCATGGAACAGATGGGGTTCGAATTGGTTGCCAAGGGAAACTTTAAGGAATTTTGTAGTGAAAGTGAATGGTGTCGTCGGTACATGACTGATGCCGAAAAGGACTATTCATTTAAAAATATTTACTTTGTATTAAAGAAGAAATGAAGCAACCCCCCACAAATGGACACGAGATTATGTTCACATTGGAACCCTGGGAAACAAAGGGAAGAAGATCCAATAACTGTTATGCATATGCGGTAAATGACTTTGAAACTTTTAGATTTCAGAAGAGTGTTCCTGGATCCATGGTGGGACGTAATGGTTTTCACACGTACACACACTGCAAAGGTATAGCTGACAGAGTCATTGCTGATAATCCCAAAAAAGTTTACAAAACCAAGGCTATGACTAAATGTAGACCTGGTTTTTATAAGATCATGATGGTTGTTGCACCCACCAATAAATATGGTAACAAAACTGGTGACTTTCACTTTTACAAACAGCACAGTAAAATTCAACACATCGTGAAGGCTGGTGATACATGTGCTAGCATTGCCAGAAAGTATAATGTTCCCTATAGCAGAGTTCGTAAAGTGTGTGCCGGTAAGCGTTTGGTTCCTGGTAAAAAGTTGGTAATCCCTGTAAATCTTTTCAGCCATAAGCAGGGGTGGGCAACTGGTCCACTTCTCAAGGACTCTTGTGGAAAACTTATAAAGGATCCGAGAAAGGCCTGCAGAAAGTATGGATACAATTACAGCAAGTACTGCTCATCATTCTGTGTTAAAAATAAGGGTGTCAACGTCGGGCAATCCGAGCTCACAAAGCACTTCTCTAAGCTCTTCTAGGTTGTCCACATCAAAATTTATTTCAGTAGAAAAATTTGCCAGGTCTCTGTCTCCTATCTGGAGTTGTTCAACCATGGATCTTATTGAATCCATTGGTAACTCGTACACATTAGATGAATTATTATTTAAATTTTCTATGGTGAGTGTCACTCGGTACTCAGCCCCACTGAGTTGTTTGCGGCAAATGGGACAGGTCTCTCCACCCTTGTCTTCCCAATCCTCCAAACACCCAGTGTGGAATATGTGACCACATTTGAGATCTGGTGTGTTACGAGTCTTACGTACTGGGTTGAGACATATTGCACACGAGTCCATTGTTGTACACGTATTTTTAATTTTGGTATTATCTACGCGTTACCACCCATAGCTATACCGTAACCCATAGTTTGAAGTAGAGCAAGTGTGGATGTAACATAGTACTTTTTGTTACTTACATATTTTGGAAGGTTATTGCCAATTATGTTTCCGTTTTGTTTATATGTCCATATCTGTTTAGCACCTTTGTTTTTTCTGTTTTGAACTACATTATTATTAAAAGTGAAAGTTGCAACGTTTTCATTTTCTATCATTGTAGGTATTTTTGCTTCAAAATCAGTTGGTAATACATTAATAATATGTT
>Ga0180431_10007894_pt1 | contig 12304 bp, 9 predicted proteins | sample SS_ome_11_FD_132459 | JGI IMG/M metagenome (GOLD analysis project Ga0180431, IMG submission 132459) | Hypersaline lake sediment archaeal communities from the Salton Sea, California, USA - SS_1_MS_1 metaG | ecosystem: Environmental > Aquatic > Non-marine Saline and Alkaline > Hypersaline >... | reverse complement strand
TTGAGAATCCTTTACTTCAGCAAGTATATCCTTTATCAATCGAGCATCAAAGGTGCTGTCCTCAATCAATAAAACTTTGATTGTTTTTTTAGCCATCTTTCACATCCTTTTTTCATATTAACCTACCCCAGAAAACGAGTACGTGTTATTGCACTGCGCCGGATAACGGTATCGGGAGGAGTTGTTTCTATTATAAAACATTTTTCCCATTTTTTCAAAAAAAGATGGGCATTGAGGATCATTGAGGAGCATTGAGGAGTAGACAGGGGTAAAAAAACACCTTAACATTGAAGCATGTGGATAGAGATATCCAAACCTCATTTCATCAGGCCGGGGAAATGGTTCTCCGGCCTTTGTTTTTTTTCAGGGGCAGAAATGAATTCTTAATTTGATGTGGGAAAGAAAGCTACAAAGAAGGAGATCCAGGATCGGGTCGATTTCATTATCTCGCTCATGGCCGAGGGGGTGCGCTCGAGCGATATCCTGCAGAATGCCGCAGTAAACGGCTGGGGGGTACAGGAAAGTCAGCGAAATTGTCATTAGGAACTATTGAAAACTGACTAAAAAACAGGCAATTTACTATGACTACATGACTACTGCAAATGTGATAATGTAGAATAAACTGTGGAATAAAGGGGGGTAAAACGGGGTATTTTGGGGGTTATTCGGGTATTTTTCTTTTAATGAAATCGGGCATTTAGCTAATGATTACGGGAGTTTGGAGTTTCTGATAACACTCCTGGGGGTCATGGGGTCGGAGGTTCAAATCCCCTTGGGGACGCCAGAAATTTTAAAAAGGATCGGCGGTATCGTCGATCCTTTTTTTTGCCGAAACCTCAACGATAAATAGCATTAAAACAAGGCCAAAACAACCGCCTATAAAACTTAAACAGGAAGTATCATCAACTATCGCCTCAGATCCATTCCGGCTCCTCGACGGTTCGATTGTCCGTTATATCTCCCGTGTTTAGCGTCCCCTTCGGCTCGATCATCATAATCCAGCTCTCGTTTTCCGAGACCGGCATGTGCTCTATTCCCCTCGGGATTGTCACAAACTCCCCCTCGGTGAGCGAGATATCCCGCTCCTCCGGGTCCCTCACCCTGATGGTCAACTTCCCCTTTACGATGAAAAACATCTCGTCCTCGGCCTCGTGTCTGTGCCAGATGAACTCGCCCTTCAACTTGCCGATCTTGACGTGGGCGTCGTTCACCTCCCCCACGATCTTAGGGCTCCACAGCTCCGAAAATAGCCCGAACTTCTCCTTAAGATTGACCTTTTCTATCACCTCTTCATCTCCCTTTAATACTTTAAATACAAATAAAAACTCTTGAATTAATCCATCCGAATGGCGCAAAAAATGTAAGTCATCACAAACAACATCACTTTTAAAACATGGCGAGTAAGATTCTTTCTCCACAACCTATTAAATAAAATTTCTCTTTCCTCCCCCCCTTAACCATACTCGTGCGTGCCGAAGTAGAATCATTCTCCCTCTTACTCAACAACTCCTCCCCAGCCTCCCGGGATCTGTCGCGTAATTCTGGATCCATTCTACTACTTTTTTAAGCTTGGTTTCAAGCTCTTCCAATTCTTGTATTATTGATGGTGGTATAGAATTTTTAGGAAGCCTGGCTTTCAAGTCGTCTATTTTTCTTCCAATTCTTTAATTTGATAACTCTCTGCTTTTCTAAAATTCAAGATGCAGCCGGAAATAAGGCTGTCGTCATGGCTCAATGTGTCATAATATTCTTCTTCAAAATGGAAATTTTGACCTTCTATTTCTTTTAATACATCATTTGGAACCATATCTTTTAGTCCCCAACCAGGACTATCTAACTTATTGTGTTTTGGATAGACTGAAAATAGGCCGTCCTTTCTCAAAACCCTGTAAATCTGCTTATACAGCTCTTTTCTATTATCTATTAAGTGCAACACATCATAGGCCAAGACCACATCTAAAGAATTATCTTCCAAATTAATCTCTAAACTTCCATTAGTTTCTAACAATACTATATTTTCAAAACCATTTTCTTCTACCCTTTCTCTCAAAGTCTCTAACGAATCAGCATCTTTATCTAAGGCATAAACCAATCCATCCTTATCAACGATTCTTGCGGCAGGTATGGTATAATTGCCAATCCTGCATCCGAAATCTAAAACAGTCTGTCCCTTTCTAATTCCCACTTTTTTTAAAAAGACCGTCCCCTCTTTTTTTATCCAGTCTAAAATTTCTTTCTCCATCCTATTTTACCTTTTACGGGTTCAACTCTTTAATTCAACAGGTCGACTAAAGAATACTTCAAGAGGCGTCTTAAAATCAAGACCGGCCCACTACACTACTTTATCCTGATTATACTCATTACGCCGTAATGGTCCGAGGGGTGCTGACCGCCCACTTCCCGATCAAGGACTACTTTGCTTTCGACAATGTCGTCTGCAACAATCCCACCCGATACGAAGATGAAATCGATTCTGTATTGGGTCAGGTTGTCAAGCCTGTCCACGGGGTTCATTTCCCCCACCCCCGGACTGTAATATGTTATTATATTCAAGTTCGTTTCCGGATTCCATGTCAGACCCGGGGTATCGGGATTCTTCTCAGCGAAGGTATCAATGAAACCGAAGTCGATAATTTGTCTCATCTCTTCTGTATCGACCTCGGCGTTGAAATCCCCGGCGAGAATGACAGGGGCGCCCTTCGGAGCTGTCTCTGATATCCAATTTAGGATTCTCACTATTTCGTTTTTTCTCCGCTCTGCTCCCTTCACAATTCCGGCCTTTGCCTCTGTAAGTTCCTCTTTTGTAAGTTTACCCTCATCATAAAAAGCGTTTACCTTTTCCATAAAGGATGGCTTGTTCGGGAGGCTCGGGTGGATGTGCGTATTAAAAATGTATATCTTTTTTCCGGCAAAATCGACAATTCCCCCCATCACCTGACGGGCCTCGGACAGGTGGAACGTGAAGAAATTTGTAATTATTCCACCGCCGGATACTCTTTCTTTCCCAAGGGATTTCAGTTTAAGTCCCTTCTTTGCCAGGATTGCATCCCCGTGTCGAAGGTTTACGGGGATCCCCACACAACCGATATGTATTCCCCCAAGGTTTATGTATTGAACGTAATCCATCTTCAGGTCCCGGGCCAGTTTTCTGGCGAAGCGGGGAAGGGGATTCGCCTCGTTGATGCAGATTACATCCGGGTCGAGTTTTCCAAGCTCACTGACCAGAAGTTGGTACCTGTTATTCCTGATCTCTTTTGTTTCATATCTCCCCATCTTCAGGGTACCTTCGTAGTCAAGGCCGGACCAAACATTGATGGTCACAACCTTGAGTTCCTCACAATACGCCGAAACACCAAAGAAAAGGTTAAAGATCAATAGCAATATAATCAACGCCGGTGCGACCGTCTTCCGTTCCATGATACGCCTCCATAAAAATATAAACTGGAAAAGTCAAATACCTTCCGAACAGTTCATCCTCCAGGGGCCTCCTCTTCAGGCGGCTTCCTTTGGTTTTTTATTTCCCCTCCTCCTCCTCTTCTTTTTTAAACCTCTCTATCTGCTTACGGGCTAACCTTATGACCTCTCTTATATTCTTTTTGTCCTTATCCGTCAGGTCCTTGAATTCCTTCACAACTTCCTCAAAGAGATCTCTGTCGTGAATAGAGAGTTCCTTGAGGAACTCGTCGTATTCGGAGTCTGTATCCTTCGCCACTTATTTTTCGTCTTTAAAAAACTCGCTTATTGGAATGCCGAGGGCCTTTGCAATTCACTCGAGGGAAAAGGGAGTGCTACCATTGCCGCAAGGGCGATCAAAACGACGTATATCGCTCCGCCCCTGAGAAACGACTACCTCATTTCTGTATCAGATAAATGATTCTACCTCCTCCTGCCGAACAGGAGGCTCAGAGGGAGGGAAAAGACAACCGCCCCGATAATGGCCCAGATTATCGGGAAGTTTGTGCCGCCCACCTTGAAGGTCAGGAGGATCGGCAGATTGAGGAGCCCCGCGAGATATGTGCCCAGGATAGCGCCGATAAAGCCGACCGCTATCGAGGCCAGGCACCCCTTCTTGTTGTAGCCCACGAGGGCCATTCCGATGGAGCCGCAGACCGCCGCGATGATTATAAGCAAGACAATCCTGATAACCATTCTGTTCTCCTTAAAAAGTTTTTACCTATTATTTTCAACCCGGTAATTTAAGCCAAAAGAACCGCCCAAAAAGCCAATTTCAAGAAAATCGAACTAAAAGAAAACCGAGACATTAAACCGCGTCAACTCACCAATGGATTTTTACCAAAATTAAATCCGCCTTAAAAAAATTGTCTTCGCTCTCCTTTATTCCACAACATCTTGATCTCCCTCCTCCTCTTCATCTTCGTCAGCCTCCTTAACGAAGCCGGCGTATACCGCCGCACCCAGAATCCCGGACTGGAAGTTTATCAAGAGGTCTTTCATCGAAAAGTACCTCGACGGTATAAAGGCCTGCACCAATTCGTCCGCACTCCCCACAACAAGCGAGGCGACAACGGTAACCATAAACGAAGACAAAAGAGAGAGCCCGGAAACGGAAACCGCCCAGAAAAAAAGCGCACCGAAAATGGAGTATTCGATCAGGTGAACCTTTTCTATGGGAAAAGTGAGGTATTCCTTCAAAAAGAAAAAGGCGATCAGTATTAATATTAGATAAACGTACCGGGCGGGACGTCTCTCCCTCTTTATTGAGATAATATAAAGCGATAGGCCTAAAAAGAAGATATAGGGTGAAATGTTCATAATAATATTAAATATGTTGCCCAATTTGCTCTCGGCAAAGTCAACAACGGCGACGACGTCACCCAGAGTAGTAAAAATGAGGATGATATATAGGAGCACTACCGACCAGGCGGTTTTTTTCTCGTTTGGAATCTCGATAAATTTCATCCACTCATACTATCCGGGAGGGCCGGACATGTCAATATATAAATATATGGTATCTGTCTTGACAAACCCTTCAAGTTAACTTATTATCAAAAGAAACAGGTCTCATATTTTTTTGGAGAATTTCGATGGTCGATATTGAAAAGAGGAAGGTAGGGGTGGATCGTCTTCGCTGGAAGTGTGACCCTAACGTATTTACGTTCAAGACAACCGGCGAAATCGAACCCTCGGACGAAATAATAGGCCAGGACAGGGCGATCGTGGCTCTGAAGACGGGCCTCGAGATCGAATCTCCCGGTTATAATATCTTCGTCTCCGGGCTTACGGGAGCCAACAGGACCGAGCTTATAAAAAAGACAATGGAGAAATTCATAAAGCCTGGTGATCCCCCCGACGATATATGCTACGTACACAACTTCAAGGACAACGATAAGCCGGTCGCCCTGACCCTCCCCGCGGGCATCGGGGGGAAGTTCAAAAAGGGAATGGCGGATCTCGTCGCCAACCTGAAGGCGTACATTCCCCAGGCCACACAGAGCAGGGATTTCAAAAACAACCTCAAGAACATAGCGGAGAAGTACGGAAACCAGCAGAAGGAGCTGGTGAACCGGCTGAAGCTGAAGTCACAGGAGGAGGGCTTCTCGATGGTTCAGGTCCAGATGGGTGCGGTAACCCGCCCGCTGCTCGTCCCAACGCTGCAGGACGAGCCCACCTCTCTCGAAAAGCTCGACAGCATGGTGGAGGCGGGGGAGTTCCCCAAGGAGCGCTATGAAGAGCTGAAGGATAAATCCTTCGCCCTGAACACGGAGCTGGACTCGGTTCGGCGCGAGAGCGTGGAGCTGGAAAAGAAGATGATGGAGGAGATCAAGAATCTCGAGGCGGATACGGTAAAGCCAGAGATCGAAAACCAGGTCGAATCCTTGAGGGCGGATTTCAAGTTCGAGAAGGTCTCGCTCTATCTCGACGATGTCAAGGCGGACATAATCGAGAACACCTCCTACTTCAAGACGGAAGAGGCGCCCGAGACCCCCCAGATGCCGTTTCCGATCCTCGGGCTCGGCGCCGAGAGGAGCCCCCTCTGGCGCTACGAGGTCAACCTGCTCGTGGATAACTCGGATGTAAAAGGGCGCCCCGTAATCCTGGAGACGTCCCCCACATACGCAAACCTCTTCGGCAACATAGAGCGAACCATAGACAGGACCGGGTCTGTCCAGACCGATTTCACGAAGTTGAAGCCGGGAAGCATCCACCGGGCCAACGGCGGCTACCTGATCATGAACGCCTTTGACCTATTGACCGAGGCCGGAAGCTGGCACTGCCTGAAGAGGGTCTTAAAGAACAAGAAGATCGAGTTTCACTGTATCGAGCCGATGTTCCTCTTCGCCTCGCTGACTATAAAGCCGGAGCCGGTGGAGGCGGACATAAAGGTCATCATGGTGGGCGATCCCTACATCTACCAGCTTCTGATGATCAGAGACGACGAGTTTTCGGAGATATTCAAGATCAAGTCGGATTTCGACCCGGTGATGATAAAAAACGAGGAGAACGTCAAGAGCTACGCCTCCTTCATAAAGAAGACGACCGAAGAGGAAGGGCTTCTCCCCTTCGACAGGAGCGGCGTTTCCGGGATCGTGGAGCACGGGGTAAGGGAGGGGCGCTCCCAGAAGAAGATGAGCTCGAGATTCTCCGAGGTCGCCGACATCATCCGGGAGGCATCTTACTGGGCGAAATCGGAGGGAAAGGAAATAGTCGGGGAAGACCACGTCAAAAGGTCCATCGCCGAGAGAATAAAGCGGGTCAATATGTCCGAGGACAAGATCAAGGAAAGGATAAGGGAGGGCGTGTTGATGATCGATACCGACGGGAGCGTCGTGGGACAGGTAAACGGGCTTGCCGTATACTCCCTGGGGGATCACAGCTTCGGCGCCCCGAGCAAGATCACCGCCGTGACATCGCTGGGCCGCGGGGGGATCATAAACATCGAGCGGGAGGCGAAGCTCTCCGGAAACATCTACGACAAGGGAGTCCTGATCCTCACCGGCTACCTCAGGGGGAAATACGCCCAGGATATACCGCTGTCCCTCTCGGCGTCTCTGACCTTCGAGCAGTCCTACTACGGCGTTGACGGCGACAGCGCCTCCTCCACCGAGGTCTACGCCATAATCTCGGCGCTTACCGAAATTCCGCTGAGGCAGGACATCGCCGTCACCGGATCGGTGAACCAGAAAGGGAGGGTGCAGCCGATAGGGGGAGTGAACGAGAAGATCGAGGGTTTCTTCGACGTCTGCAAGGACCGCGGCCTCACAGGCTCCCAGGGGGTGATGATCCCGGACACCAACGTCGACGACCTGATGCTGAGAAGCGACGTGATCGATGCGGTAAAGGAGGGAAAGTTCAACATCTACAACGTCTCCACCATCGACGAGGGTATAGAGATATTGACCGGGATGGAGGCGGGGGAGATATCCCCGGACGGTAAATACCCTGAGGGAACGATAAATCACCTCATCATCGAAAAGCTGACCGATATCCACGAAAAGCTTAAAAAACTGGGAAAGACCGACAATAAGGACAACGACGACAAGGGCGACGGGGGCGGGGAGAAATAGGGGTAGTAGACGGCCTATTTTTTATTTTTCCATCCAACCGGTTTCGGGATTTTTACCCGTTGTTTTAACGCAGTGTGGTGAGATAAGGTAATAAAAAGGACAATCCTATGCCGAAAAAGGCGCTCATTACCGGAATAACGGGCCAGGACGGCTCCTACCTCTCGGAGCTGCTCCTCGAAAAAGGGTACGAGGTCTACGGGGTCATAAGGAGGTCGAGCACGCCGGGCCTCGATAACATCGACCACATCAGGGACAGGCTGACCCTCATCTCCGGGGACCTCCTTGACGAATCTTCCCTGATCTCCATAATCAAGGAGGTGGGGCCGGATGAGCTCTATAACCTGGCGGCCCAGAGCTTCGTCCCGGACTCCTGGGAGCAGCCGATCTTCACGGCGGACGTGACCGCCCTCGGCGTTTTGAGGGTACTCGAGGCGATAAGGATCACGAACCCGAAGATAAGGTTCTACCAGGCCTCCTCCAGCGAGATGTTCGGGAAGGTCGTTCAGACCCCCCAGTCGGAGACGACCCCCTTCTACCCCCGCTCCCCCTACGGCGTCTCGAAGGTCTTCGGCCACTGGATAACAATAAACTACAGGGAGAGCTACGACATCTTCGCCTGCTCCGGCATCCTCTTCAACCACGAATCGCCCAGGAGAGGCCTGGAGTTCGTGACGAGAAAGATCACAAGCACCGCCGCAAAGATAAAGCTGGGGATGGAGAGTGAGCTCAGGCTCGGAAACCTCGAGGCGAAGAGGGACTGGGGCTTTGCCGGAGACTACGTCGAGGCGATGTGGCTCATGCTGCAGGGCGAGAGGCCGGACACGTACGTCATCTCCTCGGGAGAGAGCCACACCGTCCGCGAGTTCGCCAAAATCGCCTTCGAGCATTTAGGCCTCGACTACGAGAAATACGTTGTCGTCGACCCGAAGTTCTTCAGGCCGGCGGAGGTGGATATCCTTCAGGGAAATCCGAAAAAGGCGCAAACAGAGCTGGGCTGGGCAAGGAAGGTCTCCTTCGAGGAGCTGGTTGTGATGATGGTGGAAAACGACATGAGGCTCTTGGGCCGGGATTAGTTTTGACGCCTTGTATTGAAAGGGGAAAATGTTTGTGAAGGAGGGGGCGTAATCTCTTTCCCGTACCGTTTTTATAGATTCTTACGATCCCGGTCGTCAATTCAATATTATGACCTCTTAATAATACCCCCCTGACATTAAAAGACTTTCAGGACGCATTCCCTACGTTACCCGCAACAAGCTCCACCCAATCCATCCAAACCCGCCTCCACCGAAAAGGATAGATTTGCCTCAAGTTGAGAGTCGGAAACAAGTTTTATCGCCCCATTACAGGAGACAGGAGGAGGTTTGCTCCTTCCCCCTTTCAGCGGCCTTTAAGAAAAGTCGATGAGCCAAATTTAATAAAACACTCCCACAATTTTTCAACGAATCCCTTTACATCCCGATAAGAACGATATATAATAAAACGTTTAATCTACAATTTTAGAAATGGCCGAAACACATATAAGGGTCAAGGGCGCCCGGGAACACAACCTAAAGGATATCGAGATAGTAATCCCGAGGGACAGGCTCGTGGTCATCACGGGCCTATCCGGCTCGGGCAAGTCGACCCTCGCCTTCGACACGATCTACGCCGAGGGTCAGCGCCGCTACGTGGAGTCGCTCTCCGCATACGCCCGGCAGTTCCTGGAGCAGATGGACAAGCCGGACGTGGACGTCATCGAGGGGCTTTCTCCCGCCATCTCCATCGAGCAGAAGACGACCAGCAAAAACCCCCGCTCCACCGTCGGCACGGTGACCGAGATCTACGACTACCTGAGGCTCCTCTTCGCCCGGATAGGGCGTCCCTTCTGCTACAGCTGCGGGAGGGAGATAAGCTCTGTGACCGTCCAGTCCATTGTCGACCAGATACTAGAGCTTCCCACCGGCACCAGGTTTTCCATCCTTGCCCCGATAGTAAAGGGGAGGAAGGGGGAATACAAGAAGGAGCTGGACGGCCTTAGGCGGTCCGGGTACCTCCGGGTTCGCGTAGACGGAAGCCTCTACTCCCTCGACGAGAGGATCGAGCTCGACAAGAACAAGAAGCACGACATAGATGTCGTTGTGGACAGGCTCGTCATAAAGGAGGGGGTAAAATCGCGCCTCACCGATTCCATCGAGACGGCCCTGAAGCTCTCCGACGGATTCGTGACAATCGTGCCGGAGGATTCTGAGGAGATCCCCTTCTCCGAGAAGTTCGCCTGCAACCGGTGCGGCATCAGCTACCCGGAGCTGACCCCCCGGCTCTTCTCGTTTAACAATCCCCACGGGGCGTGCCCCGAGTGCGGCGGCCTGGGTACGACCATGTACCTCGACCCGGACCTCATAGTCCCGAACAAGTCGCTCTCGGTGAGGGAGGGGGCAATAGTCCCCTGGGAGAAGAAGAACTCTGTCTACCACTTCCAGATGCTGGACGCCCTGGCAAAACATTACAACTTCGATATATACACCCCCTTCGAGGAGCTTTCTAAAAAGGTTAAAAAAGTCATCCTCTACGGGTCAGGCAGCGAGAATATCGATTTCTACTTCGAGCGCGACGGGAGGAAGTTCTTTTACCCCCGGCCCTTCGAGGGGATAATCGAAAACCTCAACCGCCGCTATCACGACACCGACTCCGAGATGATCAGAGAAGAGATAGCCCGCTTTATGAACATCCGCTCGTGCGCCGCCTGCAACGGGGCCAGGCTGAGAGTAGAGAGCCTGAACATAAAGATCGACGGGAGAAACATATCCGAATACACGGGCATGTCGATAAGGGAGCTCCTCGAATTGGTGAGGGAGTTAAAGTTCTCCCCCCAGGAGGAGCTGATAGCGGGAAGGGTGATAAAGGAGATAAACGAGAGGCTGGGATTTCTGACCAATGTTGGGCTCGACTATCTGACCCTTGCCAGAACGGCGGCCACCCTCTCCGGCGGCGAGGGCCAGCGCATCAGGCTCGCCACCCAGATCGGCTCGGGACTGGTGGGGGTGCTCTATATCCTTGACGAGCCGAGCATAGGCCTCCACCAGAAGGACAACAGGAAGCTCCTCAACACGCTCACAAATCTAAGAGATTTGGGAAACAGCGTCCTGGTCGTAGAGCACGACGAGGAGACCATTCGCTCCGCCGATTTCATTATAGACATGGGCCCGGGGGCCGGTATCTCCGGGGGCGAGATCGTCTTCAAGGGGACCCCCGAAGATATCCTCATAGACGAGAAATCGATAACCGGCAAATACCTCTCCGGAAGGCTTACGATCCCTATCCCGGAGGAGAGAAACGCTCCAAAAGATTACCTCTCCCTTTTCGGGGCCAGGGAAAACAACCTGAAGTCGATAGACGCCAGATTTCCCATGGGCGTCTTTACCTGTGTGACCGGGGTCTCCGGCTCCGGGAAGTCCTCCCTCGTGATCGACACCCTATTTAAGGCCCTGAGCCAGATCCTGTATCGATCCAAGGAGCAGGCGGGCAAACACGACAGGATCGAGGGGTCGGAAAAAATAGACAAGGTAATCGACATAGACCAGTCCCCCATCGGCAGGACACCCCGCTCCAACCCGGCCACATACACCGGCCTCTTCACGCACATAAGGGAGCTCTTCGCCCAGCTCCCCGAATCGAGGATGCGCGGCTACAAGCCGGGCAGATACAGCTTTAACGTAAAAGGGGGAAGGTGCGAGACCTGTCAGGGGGACGGCATCATCAAGATCGAGATGCACTTTCTCCCCGACGTCTACGTCACGTGCGAGGTCTGTGGCGGAAAGCGCTACAACAGGGAGACCCTGGAGATATCCTACAAGGGAAAGAATATCTCCGACGTCCTGAACATGACCGTCAATCAGGCGATGGAGTTCTTCGTCAACCATCCCCAGGTGATGTCGAAGCTCTCCACCCTCTCCAGCGTCGGGTTGGGATACATAAGGCTGGGGCAGCCCGCAACGACCCTGTCCGGCGGGGAGGCGCAGCGGATCAAGCTCTCCAAGGAGCTGAGCAAGAGGAGCACCGGAAAGACCCTTTACATCCTCGACGAGCCTACCACGGGGCTCCACTTTGCGGATATCAAAAACCTGCTCAAGGTCCTCTTTCGCCTGAGGGACGAGGGGAACACCATCATAGTCATCGAGCACAACCCGGACATGATCAAGAGCGCGGACTACATAATCGACCTCGGCCCGGAGGGGGGCGACCGCGGGGGCGAAATCGTGGCCGAGGGGACCCCGGAGGAGCTCACAAAGATGGAGGGGACTTACACCGGCGAGCTTTTGGACGAGTTATTCAAGCGGGAGTTCGAAAAGAAGGTCAAAGACGAGGACGACCGCGGGGCCGTGGCGGATTGATCCGGGCTCTAATAACATCCGGCTCGATCAGCTCACGGGAGCCTTAGTTACCAAAAAACGAGGATTGTTTATCACGGGGGAGTGGCGGATTGATCCGGACTCGAATAACATCCGGCTCGATCAGCTTAATGGGGAGGTAGATGATTGATCAGAAAATCAGGCTAACCTTGGACATTTAACTCAACAGAAACCTTCACCCCTTAAAAATGCGGGTCGTTTATCAAACAGTGGTGGAATTTCGACCGGACGGGCCAATTTTTTAATCAGCCGCTGTCCTGCCTATCCTTATCGACCCTTCCCATTCACTTTTTCCCCCAATTGATTTTTTATTAGATATTAGGGGGCCCGTATTTTGCCCCATCCGCACGACCGAACGGCCTAAAGTCCCGGAACGAACCGTAGACTGTA
>Ga0180431_10007890_pt1 | contig 12308 bp, 10 predicted proteins | sample SS_ome_11_FD_132459 | JGI IMG/M metagenome (GOLD analysis project Ga0180431, IMG submission 132459) | Hypersaline lake sediment archaeal communities from the Salton Sea, California, USA - SS_1_MS_1 metaG | ecosystem: Environmental > Aquatic > Non-marine Saline and Alkaline > Hypersaline >... | reverse complement strand
GAAGGCGCATGTTGATGGCAAATTGTATTGCGTATTTGGCTGCGGTGGTGATCGTGACAAGGGCAAGCGTCCGCAAATGGGAAAAGTGGCTGAGTCTTTGGCTGATGTGATTGTGTTAACCAGTGATAATCCAAGAAGTGAGAACCCCGACGACATTATTGAAGATATCAAACGTGGACTGGTATCGGCTGATAAGGCGCTGGTCGAGCCGTCACGTGCTCATGCCATCGAGCTGGCGATCAGAACTGCTGGCAAAGGTGATGTGGTGCTGGTGGCAGGCAAAGGCCATGAGGCTTTCCAGGTTGTCGGGGATCTTAAGCTGCCATTCAGTGATCAGCAGCAGGTTCGTTCTGCTCTGGAGGCGTTATGACCAGTATGTCCCTGTCTTCTGTTGCAGAAAAAATCAATGCCTCGGTTGTTGGTGAAGATGTGGTTTTTTCATCGGTGAGTACGGATACGCGGCGTATCCGTGCAGGCGATCTTTTCGTGGCGCTCAAAGGTGAAAACTTTGATGGCCATGATTATGTTGTTCAGGCATTTGAGCAGGGAGCTGTTGCTGCGATGGTGAGCCATCCCGTGTCTGTTCAGGTCAGTCAGCTGCTTGTAGACGATACGCGACTCGGCCTGGGAAATCTGGCCAGAGAGTGGCGCAAGCAGGTAAATCCTCGTGTAGTTGCTTTGACTGGCAGTAATGGCAAGACCACGCTTAAGGAAATGCTGGCTGTTATTCTGGCTAAAGAAAATCATGTGCTGGCAACACTGGGTAATCTGAATAACGATATCGGCGTTCCGCTTACGCTGTTGCGTTTACAGGATGAAGATATCGCTATTGTCGAGATGGGCGCCAATCATGTTGGTGAGATTGATTATCTCTCTAAAATAGCGCGACCTGATGTGGCGATACTGAATAATGCCGGCAGGGCGCATATTGGCGAGTTTGGCTCAGAAGAAGCGATTGCCCATGGCAAGGCGGAGATACTCAATGGTTTGAATGATCAGGGTGTCTTTATCTACAACGCTGACAGTAAGTGGGTTGCATTGTGGAGAGAGCTGGCCAGTGAAGTTAACTCGCTTTCCTTTGGGGTATCCGTAGAAGCTGATTACCAGTTAATGGGTGATTATCGTCTGAGCTGGGATGAGTCTGCTTTTTATGCAGTGTTTACTATTGCAGAAAAACAGTCGGGTCATCAGCAGCTCATGCGCCTGCCGCTGGCTGGCCAGCATAATGCCATGAATGCAACGGCTGCGTACGCAGCGGCAAGAGTGCTGGGGATTTCTGCTGAAACCATCAGTGAGTGCCTGCAGCAGATTGAGCCGGTAAAAGGGCGCTTGAAGCCTGTAGCTGGCCTGCAGGGGCAAATGATTATTGATGATGCCTATAACGCTAATCCTGATTCAGTCAGCGCGGCAATGGAGGTTCTGATAACGGCACCGGGCCGCAAAATTCTGGTACTGGGCGACCTCGCAGAGCTGGGTGATGATGCAGAAAAAATTCATGCAGAACTGGGAAGCCTGGCGGGTCAGAAAGGCATTGATGTTTTGCTGAGCTGTGGAGACATCAGTCGCCATTCATCGACCGGTTTTGACCATCAGGCGCAGCATTTCAAAACGCGTGAATCATTGATTGCCTATCTTCGGCAAAATACAGGCAAAGATGATTATGTGCTGATCAAAGGTTCGCGCAGTGCGTTGATGGATCAGGTGGTTGAAGCCCTGACAATTGACGATTCGGACAGCGAGGTGGCTCCATGCTGATCTGGCTGGCTGAGTACCTGATGCAGTTTGAGCCCGGTTTTGGGGTGTTCCGGTACCTGACACTGAGAACTGTTCTGTCGGTACTGACGGCGCTGGTCATATCGTTTATTGTTGGTCCGTCAATGATCCGCAAACTGTCGCGATACAATATTGGTCAGACGGTGCGCGATGATGGCCCTGAAACCCATCTGGAAAAAGCCGGTACGCCCACCATGGGAGGCGCTCTGATACTGGTTGCAATTTCCATCTCAACCCTTTTATGGGCTGACCTTGGTAACCGTTATACCTGGGTAGTGCTGCTGACCACTCTGTTGTTCGGTGTTATTGGCTGGGTTGATGATTACAAGAAACTGGTACACAAGGATCCTCGCGGGCTGATTGCCCGATATAAATATTTCTGGCAATCCGTAGGCGGTATTGCTGCGGCCATTTTCCTTTTGTATACCGCAACATCCCCAGCGGAAACCTCCTTGAACGTGCCTTTCGTGAAAGAGTGGGTGTTTGAGATGAGCCCGCTGCTGTTTGTGGTGTTTACTTACTTCGTGATTGTTGGAACCTCCAATGCAGTCAACCTGACTGACGGTCTGGATGGGCTGGCAATTATGCCAACGGTTCTGGTGGGTGGAGCACTGGGGATCTTTGCCTATGTTACCGGGCACTCTGAAATTGCTTCGTATCTGTTGATTGACTATATCCCGGGTGTTGGTGAGCTGGCGATTTTCTGTGGAGCGATAGCCGGAGCTGGTCTTGGGTTCTTGTGGTTTAACACCTATCCGGCCTCCGTTTTTATGGGTGACGTCGGTGCGCTGGCTCTGGGAGCAGCACTGGGTATTGTCGCTGTCTGTGTCAGGCAGGAGCTGATTCTGTTCATCATGGGCGGTGTTTTCGTGATGGAAACTGTTTCAGTCATTTTACAGGTCGCTTCTTTCAAGCTGACCGGCAAAAGAATTTTCAGGATGGCGCCACTACACCATCATTTCGAACTAAAGGGTTGGCCGGAGCCTCGCGTAATTGTGCGCTTCTGGATTATTACGGTAATTCTGGTTCTGGTCGGTCTGGCGAGTCTGAAACTGCGTTAATGGAAAAGGCATTAAACAAACTAATGGAAAATACAAAGCAACAATTTGCTGGAAAAACCCTGGTCGTTGGACTGGGTGTGACGGGCATGTCTGTTGTACGTTTTCTGGCCGCACGTGGTGAGTCGGTAGCGGTTACGGATACGCGTGATATTCCGCCGGGCCTTGATGAACTCAAGGAGAACTATCCTGATGTTGCGCGCTTCCTGGGAGGTTTTGATGAAAGGGCCTTTGTTTCTGCTGATCGTCTGGTGGTCAGTCCTGGTGTGCCTTTGTCAGAACACTGTATCACCCAGGCAATTGAAAAGGGTATCCCGGTTATCGGTGATGTTGAGTTGTTTGCCCAGTATGTCGATGCGCCGGTGGTGGCGATTACCGGATCCAATGGTAAAACCACGGTAACCAAATTGCTGGGCAACATGGCAGTTGAATCAGGGGCCAATGTGGGTGTTGGAGGCAATATCGGCACACCTGTTCTGGATTTGCTCAATAAAGGCCATGAGCTGTATGTGCTGGAATTGTCCAGTTTCCAACTGGAAACCATCGAATCGTTGAGGCCGGTTGCTTCTGTGGTGCTGAACCTCTCTGAAGACCATATGGATCGTTACCAGGGACTGGAAGATTATGCCAGGGCTAAGTCCCGCATCTATCACAACGCCGAAACAGAAGTCGTCAACCTTGATGATGAGCAGGTGATGAAAATGGCTAACCCGCTAAGACAGATAGGATTTACCACCGGTCGGGTTGCCAGTGACGAGGAGTTCGGCACCTGTGACGTAGAAGGGCAAACCTGGCTCTGTCATGGTCCTGAACAATTGTGTCCGGTAGATAGTCTGCTGATTTCCGGTAAGCATAATATTGCCAATGCGCTGGCAGCGCTTGCCCTGGGCAAGGCGGCAGGTCTGGATACGGCCAAGATGATTTCGGCCTTGCAACGTTTTGGCGGGCTGCCTCACAGGACGCAGTATGTAGCAGAAATTGGTGGTGTCAGGTTCTATAACGATTCCAAGGCGACCAATGTGGGAGCCTGCAAGGCTGCCCTGTATGGATTGCACAAGGAAGACGGCAGCAAGGCCGTGGTGATTCTCGGTGGAGATTGCAAGGGAGCAGATTTTTCAGAACTGGGTGATGTGTTGGCTGAAACCTGTCGAGGCGTGGTGTTAATCGGTCGTGATGCTGATGAAATCCGTCATATTGTGCCAGCGGGTATAAAGAGTGTTTCAGCCACAGACATGCCGGATGCTGTCAGTCATGCTGCGGAACTAGCCATGCCGGGTGACATGGTGTTGTTATCACCAGCCTGTGCCAGTTTCGATATGTATAAAGGCTATGAACATCGTGGCGATGTTTTCATGGAAGCTGTTCGCGGGTTGCAGCGATGAGTACGGCTGTCATGAAAAATCAACGTGGCAGGGCGACAAGACAGGCGGCTAGTGCGGAACTTGATTACTTTCTGTTATTGCTGGGTTTTACGCTATTGGGTTTCGGCTTTCTGATGGTGACCTCGGCCTCCTTGCATCTGGGGGACAAGTTTGGTGTGCCTTTCTATTACAGCTGGAAACATCTGTTTTCAATTTTGATAGGGCTCAGCGGCGGCCTGGTTTTAATGCAGGTGCCCAGCAATCTCTGGCAGAAATTCAGTGTGCATCTTTTTATTTTCGGACTGGTGTTGCTGGTGATGGTACTGATTCCCGGCATTGGCCGTAGTGCCGGTGGTGCAACGCGCTGGATTCCACTGGGTATTTTCAACCTGCAAAGCTCGGAATTTATGAAACTGTTTGTAATTCTTTACATGGCAGGTTACCTGGTGCGTCGCCATGTAGAGGTGCGCCATACCATCAAAGGCTTTGCCTATCCCATGCTGCTACTGGGGCTGGCATCTGCTCTGATCATCCTGGAGCCGGATATGGGGACCACCATTGTGATTCTGGTGACTGCTCTGGGTATGTTGTTCCTTGGCGGTGCACAATTGATGCAATTTGTGTTGTTGATTGGTGTGGTCGGCAGTGCGCTGGCTGCACTGATACTGACATCCGATTACCGCATGGCAAGGTTCACCGGTTATCTTGACCCATGGGCAGATGTCAACGGTAGTGGCTATCAACTGGCACAGGCGCTCATTGCTTTCGGACGGGGTGAATGGACAGGAGTTGGTTATGGTAACGGCATACAGAAGCAGTTTTACCTGCCGGAAGCACACAACGACTTTTTGATGGCAGTTATTGGTGAGGAGTTTGGTTTGTTTGGAACCGTGGTCGTTGTTCTGCTGTTGTCTCTGTTTGTCTGGCGGGCGTTTTGCATCGGAACCGAGGCTCTGATGAAGAGCAGGCGCTTTGCTGCTTATGTGGCCTACGGTGTTGCAGTCTGGATAGGGTTCCAGGCGTTCGTCAATATTGGTGTGAATGTAGGTTTGCTGCCGACCAAGGGTATCACGCTGCCCTTCATGAGTTTCGGTGGAAACAGCATCATTGTTGCCTGTCTCGCACTGGCGATGCTGTTGAGAATTGATTATGAAAACCGCCAGTTGAACCAGACTTCCAAAAGGAAAAAGACATGGCGGGTTGCGTGATGGTAATGGCAGGAGGTACAGGTGGACATGTGTTCCCGGCACTGGCGGTTGCCACTGAGCTGCGCCGACGTGGTCATGACATATTCTGGCTGGGAACCCCGGACAGTTTTGAAGCCCGCACGGTACCCGGTTATGGCATCGAAATGCAGTTCATCGATATCCGGGGATTCAGAGGGAAGGGCTTGTTGCAGAAGTTTTTGATGCCGGTGCGCCTGATGCATGCCATGTGGCAGGCTTTCAAGGTGATCCGTAGCAAACAGCCCGGGCTTGTAATTGGCATGGGTGGTTTTGCCTCAGGCCCGGGAGGCCTGGTAGCCAGGCTGATGCATAAACCCTTATTGATTCAGGAACAGAATACTATTCCGGGCATGACCAATCGCTGGTTGGCAAAAATGGCCAACAAGGTTTTTGAGGCTTTCCCGGGAAGTTTTGATACTGGTGTTAAAGCCATTGTTTCGGGTAATCCGGTACGCAGTGAACTGCTTAAACTGTCAGCACCGCAAGCAAGAATCTGTGCCCATGAAGACAGGCCGCATATCCTGGTTATGGGAGGCTCGCTGGGGGCACAGGCGTTAAATGAAATGCTGCCGGCAGCTGTGGCCTTGTTAAACGAAAATGAAAGACCGTTGATCCTGCACCAGGCAGGTCGCGACAAGCTGGAGCCTACCGCCAGAGCATACGATAAAGCCGCTATCGAGGCTGAGGTAGTTGACTTTATCGATGATATGGCCAGTGCCTATGAATGGGCTGACCTTGTCATCTGTAGGAGCGGGGCACTGACCGTGTCAGAACTTACTGCTGTTGGTGTTGGCTCGATACTGGTGCCTTTCCCGCATGCGGTTGATGATCACCAGACCCACAACGCTGCATTTCTGGTTAATGCCGGAGCAGCACAGTTAATGCATCAAAAAGACATGACGGCGGAATTGCTTTCGGAAAAACTCCAGGCCCTGTTAGCAGATACTTCCAGGCTGAAAGACATGGCTGTGGCAGCCAGAAGCCTGGCCCAGCCCCAGTCAGCCCAGATGATCGCAGATGCCTGTGAGGAGTTGCTGGCATGATTAACTCCCAGCCACAACGTCGCGCCAACACAGAAATGGGATTTGTACGCCGTATTCATTTTGTCGGAATCGGCGGAGTCGGTATGAATGGTATAGCCAAGGTATTGCTTAACCTTGGCTATGAAGTGTCAGGCTCAGATATCAGGAAAAATGCCGCGACTGAAAAGCTGGAAGACTCGGGTGCAAAGATCTTCATAGGTCACGATGGCAGTAACATCGAAGGTGCAGATGCTGTAGTGGTATCGACGGCTATCGACCCGGAAAACCCCGAGCTGCTTGCAGCCAATGAAAAACTCATCCCGGTCGTCAGGCGCGCTGAAATGCTGGCTGAGCTGATGCGTTTCCGTTATGGCATTGCTGTTGCCGGAACGCATGGTAAAACCACCACTACCAGTCTGATTGCCAGTCTGCTGACAGTTGGAGGTCTGGATCCCACTTACGTCATCGGCGGCCGTCTTAATTCTGCCGGTACCTATGCACATCTGGGTGAAAGTGATTACCTGGTCGCAGAAGCGGATGAAAGTGATGCTTCATTCCTGCATCTGTTGCCGATGCTTTCGGTGGTAACCAATATCGATGCTGACCACATGGAAACCTACGGTGGTGATTTCGCAACCCTGCGCAAGACCTTCATCGAGTTTTTACACAACCTGCCATTTTACGGACTGGCCATTGTTTGTATTGATGATGAAAACATCAGGGATATTCTGGGTGAAATTGGTCGCCAGGTGAAAACCTATGGCTTGAGTGAGGATGCCGATATCAGGGCACTCAACGTGAATCAGACCGGCTACCAGACGAACTTTGATGTGCAGATAAAAGACGGCGAGACTTTTTCAATCTGTTTGAATATGCCGGGCACTCACAATGTGCTGAATGCACTGGCGGGTATTTCCGTGGCACTGGAACTGGGAGTCTCCATAGAGAATATCTGCCAGGCGCTTAACGAGTTTGAAGGTGTCGGGCGCCGCTTCCAGGTCAGAACCGATTGCCAGGTGGGTGATGACAACATCATGTTGATCGATGATTACGGACATCATCCCAGTGAAGTGGCAGCCACTATTGATGCAGTCAGAAACGGCTGGCCCGACAAGCGTCTGGTACTGGCTTTTCAGCCTCATCGTTATTCGCGCACCCAGGAGCAGTTTGATGATTTCGTCAAGGTACTGTCAGGCGCGGATGTGTTAGTTGTCAGTGAAGTCTATCCGGCCGGAGAATCGCCGATACAGGGTGCGGATGGTCGTGCGCTGGTGCAGGCTATTCGTGCCCGTGGTCAGGTAGAACCGATTTTTCTGGATGATATTCATGAATTGCCTGCGTTACTGAATGGATTGATAAAGCAGGACGATATCGTACTGACATCCGGAGCAGGTGATATTGGTGCTGTTGCATCTCAACTCAAAGCGGCGCTTTGTAAACTGAGAGAAAAGCAATGATGCGTGGAGAAATGAGACATCAGGAATCCATGTCCAGGCATACCAGCTGGAAAGCCGGGGGCGTTGCGCGTCAATACTATCGTCCGGCAGACCGCGATGATCTGGTGGAATTTCTGCAGCAGTTGCCCGCAGAAGAAGAGATCGCCTGGGTGGGACTGGGCAGTAACCTGCTGGTCCGTGATGCCGGGTTTGATGGCACCATTATCCACACCAGGGGCTGTTTGACCGACATGACAGATGTAGATGAACAAAGCTTTACCGCTGAGTCGGGTGTGAGTTGTGCCGTTGCAGCACGTCATGCTGCGCGCAAGGGATTGGTCGGTCTGGAGTTTTTTGCCGGTATCCCGGGTACCGTTGGTGGCGCACTGGCCATGAATGCCGGGGCTTTCGGTGGTGAAACCTGGCAGTACGTCGAACATGTGGAAATGGTGTCACGCAACGGAAAGGTTACACGTCGCTATCCTGAGGAATTCGAAATCAGCTATCGCCAGGTTACTCTGCCTGAACAGAATGAATGGTTTCTTTCGGCCTGCTTTAAACTGCAAAAAGGCGACATTGAAAAAGCCCGGCAGAAAATCAAGGCATTGCTGGAACAGCGCTCGGATTCACAGCCTATAGGCCAGGCAAGTTGCGGTTCAACTTTCAGAAATCCACAAGGTGATTATGCAGCCAGGCTGATCGAAAGCTGTGGTTTGAAAGGCAAATGTGTTGGTGATGCCTGTGTCTCGGAAAAGCATGCCAATTTTGTTATCAACCGCGGCAATGCCACGGCAACTGATATAGAAATGCTGGTTAATGAAATGGCAGGAACGGTATTCGAGCAAACCGGTGTGCGCCTGCAACGCGAATTTCATGTGATTGGCAAGGCAGCAGGGGAGTTGAACTGATGGCAGTGACTTCGGCAGAACAGTTTGGAAGAGTTGGTGTGTTGATGGGAGGTACCGCGGCAGAGCGTGAGGTATCACTGGTCAGTGGCCAGGCTGTCTATGAGGCTCTGATGCAGCAGGGTGTCAACGCCATCGCTATTGATATCAAAGAAAATGCGCCCGCACAGCTGGCGGCAGAAAACCTTGATCGGGTTTTCAATGTATTACATGGACGTGGTGGAGAAGATGGTGTCATCCAGGGATTGCTGGAAACCATGGGATTGCCCTACACGGGCAGCGGCGTTATGGGATCGGCAATCAGTATGGATAAATATCGCACCAAGTTGCTGTGGCAGGGTATGGGTTTGCCGACCCCCGGTTTTGCACTGATTGCTTCTGCAGCCGATATACCAGCCGCCGTTGAGCTTGGCTTTCCGTTGATGGTCAAGCCTGTGCATGAAGGTTCAAGCATCGGTATGGCCTGTGTCGATGATGTTAAAGCTCTGGAGACGGCCTGGAAGGAAGCGGCAAAGTTTGACAGTCAGGTAATGGTTGAACGCTGGGTGACCGGCAAGGAATACACAGCATCAATTCTTGGGGATCGCGTACTGCCGATGATTCGACTGGAAAGTGCCAACCGGTTTTACGACTACGAGGCCAAATACGAACTCGATACCACGCAATATCACATTCCCAGTGGCCTGGATGAGCAGACTGAACAGAAATTTGCACAGTTGGCCAAGGCCGCTTTTGACGCTACCGGCGCCAGCGGCTGGGGGCGCGTTGACCTGATGGTTGATGAAGAATCCCAACCCTGGTTCATCGAGGTTAACAGTGTACCGGGTATGACCAGTCATAGCCTGGTACCAATGGCAGCCAGTGCCGTTGGTATCAGCTTTGAACAACTGGTTTGGAAAATACTGGAACAGACGGTGAGTTGAAATGGCAAAAGCGGCTCAAAATAAAACACGCAAGAAGCAGGAGCGCTCAGAAATGATTGCGCGTTCTGTAGCTGTTGGCCTGTTTGCTTTATGTATGCTGTCTGTTGCTTACTGGCAGATTCATAGCTGGCTGATGAATCCTGCAACACTACCGGTAAAAGTTGTGCGTATAGATGGTGAATTGAAATACCTGCAAAAGGCGGAACTGGAAAATGCGGTTGCAGGTGTTGTCAGTGGTGGCTTTTTCAATATTGATCTGAAGGCAATCATGGACACGGCGCATGAATTGCCATGGGTAGATGAGGTCAGTGTCAAGCGTATTTGGCCGGATACCGTGGTTATGGAAATCCGTGAGAGGGTTGCCATAGCCCGCTGGGGTGAAAAGCATCTGGTAACCGCCAGTGGAGAAATCTTTTTACCCACTGAATTGATGCCTGAAGGGCTGCCCGTGTTAATTGGTATGGACCAGCGTGCAGAAGAAGTGGTTGAACTGTTTAAGCGCGAGAAACCACGTTTTGAACTGCTGGGTTTAAGCATTGCAAGGCTGGAAGTTAACAGGCGGGGAGCCTGGACAATAGCATTTGAAAATGGTTTGCAGATTGCGATTGGCAGAACAAATATCGAACATCGTTTACAGCGTCTGACGGATAATTTTGTTGCTATCACGCAACGCGGTAATCCTGAATATATCGATTTGCGTTATCGCTACGGTATAGCTGTTTCATGGAAAAAAAGTAAAGGGGCTGTTTGAATGACGAGAAAAGCAGATAAAAACGTCATTGTCGGACTGGATATCGGTACCTCGAAAGTGGTCGCCATTGTTGGTGAACAGGATGAGAATGGTGAGATCGAAATTATCGGTATCGGATCACATCCTTCCAGGGGGTTGAAAAAGGGGGTTGTGGTAAATATCGAGTCCACCGTGCAGTCTATCCAGAGAGCGGTAGAAGAGGCCGAACTGATGGCCGGTGTCACCATCGAAACCGTGTTTGCCGGGATTGCCGGCAGTCACATGAACAGTCTGAATTCGCATGGGATTGTGGCCATCAAGGACCGCGAAGTCACAGGCGGTGATGTTGATCGAGTAATCGATGCAGCACGCGCGGTTCCTATTTCAGCCGACCAGAAAATCCTGCATATTTTACCCCAGGAGTTCGTCATTGATAACCAGGAAGGCATCAATGATCCAATCGGTATGTCAGGCGTTCGCCTGGAAGCCCGCGTTCACATGATTACCGGTGCAGTCAGTGCCGCACAGAACATAATTAAATGTGTGCGTCGTTGCGGGCTGGAAGTAGAAGACCTGATTTTAGAGCAGCTGGCATCAAGTTTTTCGGTTCTGGAAAACGATGAAAAAGATCTCGGTGTCTGCCTGGTGGATATCGGTGGCGGAACAACCGACATTGCAATTTTCACAGAAGGTGCCATTCGCCATACAGCAGTGATTCCAATAGCAGGTGACCAGGTCACCAATGATATTGCCGTCGCTTTGCGTACACCGACACAGCATGCTGAAGAGATAAAACTCAAGTATGCCTGTGCACTTACTCAACTGGCCAAGCCGGATGAAACCATCGAAGTGCCCAGTATCGGTGACCGCCCTGCACGACGTCTGGCACGCCAGACCCTGGCCGAAGTGGTTGAGCCACGTTACGAAGAATTATTGACGCTGATTCAGGCTGAACTGCGACGCAGTGGCTTTGAAGACCTGATTGCTGCCGGTGTGGTGCTTACCGGTGGCAGTTCCAAAATGGAAGTTCTGATCGCATTGGCAGAAGAAGTATTTCATATGCCGGTACGCCTTGGGGTACCCCAGGGGGTGACCGGTCTTGTGGATGTAGTGCGTAACCCCATTCATGCAACGGGAGTGGGCCTGTTGCTGTTCGGGAAAAACACGCGTGAGGGAAGGGGTAGTGATACCCCGGTTAACAGTGGCTTTAAAGCCATGTGGAACCGCATGAAAAGCTGGTTCCAGGGAAATTTTTAATTCACTTAAGAAGTAATCGGAGGAAGGTGAAATGTTTGAATTAATGGATGTAGATCCAAGTAATGCAGTAATCAAGGTTGTCGGTGTCGGGGGAGGCGGCGGCAATGCCGTGAATCATATGCTCAAGGCGGCGATAGAAGGCGTTGACTTTATTTGTGCTAACACTGATGCGCAGGCGCTCTCCAGCAGTGAGGTCAAAACCCAGTTGCAGATTGGCTCTAACCTGACCAAGGGTCTGGGAGCAGGTGCTAATCCAGCGGTGGGTCATCAGGCTGCTATGGAAGATAAGGACCGTATCGCTGAAACACTCAAAGATACCGATATGGTATTCATCACCGCGGGTATGGGTGGTGGCACCGGTACTGGTGCAGCGCCAGTGGTTGCAGAGGTAGCCAAGGAAATGGGTATTCTCACGGTTGCAGTCGTGACCAAGCCATTTCCATTCGAAGGCCCCAAGCGCATGAAAATTGCCGATGAGGGTATCGAGGAATTATCCAGACATGTGGATTCCCTGATTACCATTCCTAACGAGCGCCTGCTTGAAGTTATGGGTAAAAGCATGTCCCTGCTGGATGCGTTCTGTGCTGCCAATGATGTGCTGCTTAACGCGGTACAGG
>Ga0180431_10007889_pt1 | contig 12311 bp, 10 predicted proteins | sample SS_ome_11_FD_132459 | JGI IMG/M metagenome (GOLD analysis project Ga0180431, IMG submission 132459) | Hypersaline lake sediment archaeal communities from the Salton Sea, California, USA - SS_1_MS_1 metaG | ecosystem: Environmental > Aquatic > Non-marine Saline and Alkaline > Hypersaline >... | reverse complement strand
CCTCGGCGCGGCGGCGAAGCGCGACATCGATAGCCGGCACAATTTCCAGGTCACCGGCGAACGGTACCGGCAACGCCTGGAGCTGATCGGTTTGCTCTAGTTCTAGTGCCCGAGCTTGCGAAGGGGATGCGATGCAGATCGTCTACATCAGCAACCAGCCGGAGGTCTCGGCCGAGACCCTGGAGCACGTCGCCGGGTGGATGCCGTTCATCACCTCCGCGGTCTTCGTTTGCCCGGCGCGGCTCGAGGCCGAGTTCCAGTTCGCCGGCGGGCTCGCGGTCACGGTCATCGCCGAAGAGCGTCTTTTGGGGGAACGCCTCCGGCGCTTCCGGCACACCACCGATCACCAGGCCAAAAATTGGCTGCTGCGCTCAGCGCTCGCCTACGCCGCCGAGATCGCCGCCGAATTCATCATGTCCGACGACGACAGCCGGCCGCTCGCGGAGATTCCCCTCGAATTTTTCAAGGAGTCCGGCCAGTACCATTCCTACTATTTCTACGATCTCGCCAACTGGCGACCGCGCGCTTCCGATTACGACCGCGGTCAGCACACCACGCGGTCTCTGCTGGTCCGCAAAGGGCTTCCTACCCTTTCGTACTCCTCCCACATGCCGCAGATCATCAACCGGCGCATTCTCCGAGAGGTGGGCGAGTGGTTCGACCGAACCGCCGAGCGGCGCTCGGCCGTCGATGAATGGAGCCTTTACTTCAACTACGCCCACCGGGAGTATCCGGAGCTCTTCCACCCTCCGCAGCCGTTCCGGACCTTGTGCTGGCCCGCCCTGCCCACCGACTGGGAGTACGACGTACGGCCCCCCGGCTTTGAATTCGAGAACTTCTATCCCCGGCTTTATGAGCCGGACGGGATCTTCGGCGATCTTCCTTCCCGGTTCCAGCCCCGGGAGCAGGGCGCGATCACCCGGCTCAAGATCGAGCGGCGCGAGCAGCTGCGGAGGATCTACGACTCCTGGCCGGCCCGGCTGCGCCGCAAGGCCGCCTGGATCGCCCACCGGACCCTGGTGCGCTGGCGCGATGCGGCGGCCCGAGCTCCGAGAGTGACGAGATGGCTGGCGCCTCTCGTCCCCGCCGCCCTCCGGCGGCTGGCCCGTGAGATCGTGCTCCACGGCGATGATCCGGCCTGGTCCTTTCCCCGCCCCCGACGCCGCAAGCCCGTTGCCCGATGATGGCACGGGGTCAGCCCCTCCGGCCCTTGCACCGCCCTGCGATCTGGTGTACAACTGCCCGTCCCGGAACGAGGCCGTCCCCATGACTCGAATCTACCGCTATCGAGACCTGATCCACGCCCTGGTCATTCGCGAGTTGAAGGTGCGCTACCGGCGATCGGCGCTCGGCTTTCTGTGGACGATGCTGCAGCCGCTGCTCATGATGCTGGTCCTGCATACGGTCTTCAGCATGCTTTTCCGCTTCAAGGTCAATAACTACCCGGTCTACGCGCTCTCGGGCATCCTCTTCTGGAACTTCTTCTCGCAGAGCATCACCGCATCGATGAACAGCCTCAAGGGCAATGCTCAGATCCTCAAGAAGCTGCCGGTTCCCCTGGAGGTCTTCCCGATCGCCACGGTGCTCTCGGGCATCATCAACCTCCTGTTCGCCCTGATTCCGATGTTCGCGATCCTCCTGGTCACCGGCCACCGCATCGGTCCGTCGCTGCTCTTTTTGCCGGTGTCCATTCTCATCGCCGCGATCTTCACCCTCGGCGCCGGCCTGCTGCTCTCGCCGCTGGCGGTCTTTTTCAGCGACGTGGTGGAGCTGGTCGGCGTTTGCCTGACCCTGCTGTTCTACATGACGCCATGCTTCTATCCGTTGGACATCGTCGCCCACCACCGCCTGTTCTTCCTGGTACGGTTCAATCCCACGCGCTCGATCCTGGAGGTCTTTCGCGATCCGATCTATCTCCACAAGATCCCCCCCCTCCCTCACCTGGCGGTGGCCGTGGTGCTGGCGCTGGTGATGCTGGCGATCGGGGCCTACCTGTTTCGCCGCATGAACGACCGCATCCCGTTCTACATCTAGAGGACCCGACGAGCGGAACCATGGCTGAACCGATCATCGCGCTCGAGGACGTCTCTTTGTGCTACCGCCTGGCCAAGCAGCGCATCGGCTCGATCAAGGAGTACTTCATCCACCTCGTCAAGGGGGTGTTGACCTACGAAGAATTGTGGGCGCTCGAGAACATCACCTTGCAGGTGGAGCAGGGGGAGATGCTCGGCATCATCGGACCCAACGGGGCCGGCAAGAGCACGCTCTCCAAGGTCATCTCCGGAGTCCTCAAGCCGACCCGCGGCCGCTGCCGCGTGCAAGGCATCATCGCGCCGATCCTCGAGCTCGGAACCGGTTTCGACTTCGAGCTGACGGGCCTGGAGAACATCTACCTGAACGCCTTGCTGCTCGGGCGGCAGCGGCGGGAGATCGACGCCAAGGTCGACGCGATCATCGCCTTCAGCGGCCTCGGCGATTTCATCCACGCGCCGGTGCGCAACTACTCGACGGGCATGGTCGCCCGCTTGGGCTTTTCCGTCGCCACCGCGTGGGTGCCCGACATCCTGATCCTCGACGAGGTGCTGGCGGTGGGGGATGCGCGTTTCCTCGAGCGTTGCCTCGCACGGTTGCAGGAGGTCCGCGACGCCGGCACCACGGTCGTTCTGGTGACCCACAGCCTGCCGGAGGTCCGCAACCACTGCACGCGCTGCGTGTGGATCAACCGCGGCCGGCTCCACGCCGACGGCGAGCCGGAGGCCGTTCTCGCCGCTTATCATGAGTACGTCCACACCACCGGCGGCGCTCTGAGCGACCGGACCCAACCCTGACCCAGGCGACCGCGGGCATCACCGGGAATGAAGAGACCGCTTTTTCTCCGCAGGCTGGTGAGACGCCTTGGCGAGCGCTTTGCCAAACCCGAGCCGGCGGGCGAGGGATTCGGATGCGATCCCGAGTGGTATCTGTTGGCCTACCCCGAGGCCAAAAAAGAGATCGCAGCCGGCAAGGCACGGGATGCCGGGGACCACTACCGCCGACTCGGCGCTTCCCGGGGCTACGACCCGAACGTCTGGTTCGCGGAGTCGTGGTACCTCGGCCGCTATCCCGACGTCGCCGACGGGGTGCGCCGCGGCGTGTATTCCTGCGGCTTCGAGCACTATGTCCTGGGCGGCCGGGGGGAGGGCCGGCAGCCGAACCCGCTGTGGATCGATGAGGCATCGTACTGCCTTCGCTACCCGGACGTGGCGCCGGGGGTCGCCGATGGTCGTTTCCGCACCGCCGGCGAGCATTACCTGCGCGCAGGAGCCCGTGAGGGCCGCGATCCCCACCAGGCATTCGCCGAACGGTGGTACCTCGACCGCTACCCCGACGTCGGCGCCCTGGTCGCCCAAGGCCGCTTCCTCTGCGGTTACCAACACTTCATGGAGCGGGGCCTGGCCGAAGCCCGGCAACCGCACCCCCACTACGACGAACGTCACTATCGCGCGCTCCAACCCGACGTCGACGCCGAGATCCGCGCGGGGCGGCTGGCATACGCCTACCTCCATCTCGTACCCCGCGGACTTCAAGAGGGCCGATCGTGGCGCTATGACGAGGTGCGGCAGAACGCTTCGCGGATTGCCCGGTGTCGCCTGGAGGAGTTCCTGGCGGCCGACGACGTTCTCGAATTCGACCCCCCCGAGCTCCCGGAGGTGTCGGTCCTGCTGGTGCTGTTCCACCGCGCGGAGCTCACCCTGCAATGCCTTCAGGCGCTGCGCCAGAGCCGGGAGGTGACGCTCGAGATCATCATCGTCGACAACGGCTCGACGGACCCTACCCGGGAGATGCTCGACCGACTCCGGGGAGTGCGGATCCTCCTCAACGAGGAGAACCGGGGCTTTACCCGCGCCGCCAATCAGGCGGCCGGCTCAGCCCGCGGCGAGTACCTGCTCTTTCTGAACAACGATACCGAAGTCTTGCCCTCGGCCATCCGCTCGGCGGTTGCGCGGCTGCGCGGCACCCCCGGTGCGGGAGCGGTCGGCGGCCGGATCGTCGGCCTCGACGGCCGGCTCCAGGAGGCCGGCTCGATCGTCTGGAGAAACGCCACCACCGAGGGCTACGGCCGGGGCGACGATCCGCTGAGCGGCGCCTATCGGTTCCCGCGTGAGGTCGACTACTGCTCGGGCGTTTTCCTGCTCACCCCGCGGGAGATCTTCGAACGGCTCGGCGGCTTCGATCTGCGTTTCACCCCCGCGTACTACGAGGAGTCCGACTATTGTTTCCGCCTGCGGCGGGAAGGTCTCCGGGTGATCTACGATCCGGGGAGCGTCGTGATCCACCATGAGGCCGCGAGCCTTCCCGACGAGTCGCACCTGATCCAGCTCCTGGCGAAGAACCGGCCGGTCTTCGCCCAGATTCACCGCGAGGCCCTGGCGGAGGCCTGCGAGGCCGACGTCAGAAACTTCTTCCCGGCCAGCAACCGCCAGCGCTTCGGCGGCCGGATCCTGCTGCTCGACGACCACATCCCTCTGGAGAGGATGGGGGGCGGCTCGCCGCGGCTCCAGGAGCTCATCCACATCCTCTGCTCGCTGGATCTGTTCGTCACCTTCTTCGCCACCCATCCCAAGGAGGTCGATTGGCGCGAGGTGCGCCGGGAATTTCCCGAGACCCACCTCGAATGGCTCAACCACCTCGATCGGCGGGGGTTCGGAGATTTCTGGGAGCGCCGGCGCGAGCATTACGATTTCGTCGTCGTCAGCCGCCAGCACAACTTCCGCGAGCTGTTGAAAAGCGGATTCGATCCTGCTGCCGAGCGGGCGCGGGTGATTTACGACGCGGAAGCCGTCGTCGCCCGGCGCCGCGCCCGGCAGCGGGAGGTCCTCGGTCCCGACGCTCCGAGCGAGACCGAGATCGAGCTCGCCGAGGAGATCGAGCTCGCCCGCTCGGCACCGGAGGTCTGGGCCGTTTCCGAGGAGGAAGGCCGGCTGCTCGCCGGGCCGGGGCAGCGACTGGCGATCATCGCCCATGCGGCCAAAGGGGAGCCCGGCCAACGAGGCTTCGACCAACGCCGCGGCATCCTCTTCGTCGGCCGTTTCGAGGAGGAGTGGAATCCCAACGTCGACGCCCTGCGCTGGTACCTGGGCGAGATCCATCCCCGGCTCGTGGAACGTCTCGGCGAGGGGGCGGCGCTGAGCGTGGTCGGCGAGGTCGGGAATTTCGACTTTCCCGCGGCCGCGGACGTCCGTTTCCTGGGATGCATCCCGGAGCTGGCCCCGATCTACGACCAGCACCGGCTGTTTGTGGCGCCCACGCGTTTCGCCGCCGGCATCCCCCACAAGGTCACCGGCGCGGCGACCCACGGCCTGCCGGTGGTCGCGACCTCGCTCCTGGCCCACCAGCTCGGCTGGCACCACGGCGTCGAGCTGCTCGACGGCGGCGACAACGATCCCGAGCGCTTCGCCACCCAGGTCGCCAGCCTTTACACCCGCAAAGACACCTGGCATACTCTGCGCTCCAACGCCCTGCAACGGGTTCGGCGGGAGCACAGTCGGGAGGCGCTGCGCAAGGCCCTGATTCGGGCCCTGGATCCGGAGAACGGCTGAGCCCGCGCGCCGTTTGCACATGACTTCGCGATTTTCGTTGCAGGGAGTCGATACCCATGGAAACGAACACCACCAGCCGGGAGGAGTTGCTGCGCTACGCCCGCGAGCAGGGTCGCCAGGAGGCCGAGGCCTTCGACCTGCGGCTCACCGACCTGGAGAGGCGGGAACGCGAGGAACGTCTGGCGAAAATGGCCTGGAAGCCCCACCGCCCGGCCGCAAGCTGGGACGACGAGGAGGCATCCTTCAAGCTGCTCCAGCTGCAAGGCCGCGTCGAAGAGCTCGGCGACTACCTGCGGGCCATCGAGAACTCCGTCGCCTGGCGGGCGATCCAGGGAGTGCGACGTCTCTTCGGGCGCGCCTGGTGAGGAAGGCGACGGATGAGTCCGGAGGAGCGCATCGCCTACCTGGAGGCGCGGGTCGAGACCCTGGAAGCGGCGCTCGCGAGGCGTTCCCGCAAGCTGCGCGAGATCCAAAAGCACCTGTCCCGCGAGGGCTTGCTCTTGGTCTCGCGTCTGCTGAGCGGTCTGCCCCCCCTGCCGCACCAGGCCTACGATCTGGAACTCTGGCCGGAGACCACCGAGCTGACCCCGGCGGACGTCGAGGAGACCTTAGAGGACCTCTGGCGCTCGCTGGGAGCGATTGACGTTTCGTCCGATGCCGATGGCGATGACTCAGGGTAAAATCCCGCGCCAAGTCACCCTGATCATCCTGGCGTGGAACCGCTGGGATCTGACCCGCCGTTGCCTCGAGACCCTGCGGGAGAGCGATCTCACCGCCGCCGAGGTGATGGTGGTCGACAACGGCTCCACCGACGAGACGCCCCGGGCCCTGGCGAACTACGACTGGCTCCGGGTCCTCACCCTGCCCGAGAACGTGGGGTTCGTGCGCGGCAACAACGCCGGCATCGAGGCCGCGGATCCGGACTCCGACGTCGTGCTCCTGAACAACGACCTCGTGTTCACCCAGCGCGACTGGCTCCGGCGCTTGCGCGAATGCGCCCACGCCCGGCCCGAGACCGGCGTCGTGGGCTGCCGGCTGACGACCCCCGACGGCCGGCTCTCCCACGCCGGCACTTACATGCCCCCCGAGACCATGTGGGGACAGCAGATCGGCGGCCGCGAGAAGGACCTCGGTCAGTACACCCGCGACCGCGAAGTCGAGGGGATCGTCTTTGCCTGCGCGTACCTCAAGCGCGAGGTCCTTGCCGCGATCGGCGGCCTGGCGCGCGATTTTGCCTCGTATTTCGAGGACACCGACTACTGCCTGCGGGCCCGACAGGCGGGCTTTGTGACCGTGCTCTGCGGCGGCGTGACCCTGGTGCACGACGAGCACGGTTCCACCCAGGGCGATCCGGCGGCGCTGATGCGCATCTTCCAGGGCAGCCGCGAGATCTTTCGCCGGAAATGGCAGCGCTGGCTCGACGAGCGCTATCATCACCGGGTTTTCTGGCAGTCGATCATGAACTTTCCGACCGGCTACGCCAGGAGCTGCCGGGAGATCCTGCTGGCCCTGGAACGGCGCGGCGTGCACGCCACCTACCGCTACGTCTACGGTCCCAAGACCGTCTTCCCCCGCGAGGAGCCGGAGGGTTTCGACGACTACCGGCTCAACGTCTTCCACTCCCGGCCCGAACCCCGACACCCCGCGGTGGCCGTGGTCTATGCTCAGGGCGACGTCTTCTACCGCAACCGGGGGAGGTACAAGATCGGATACACCATGCTGGAAGTCGACGGCTTTCCGGCGGAGTGGGTGCGGCAGGCGAACCGCATGGACGAGGTCTGGGTGCCGAGCGCCGCCAACCGGGAAGGCTTCCGGAGATCGGGACTCGAGCGCCCGATCCACGTCGTCCCCCTCGGGGTCGATCCCCACTACTTCCATCCCGGGATCCGGGGTATTCCCAACCCGCGGGGGGAGTTCCTCTTCCTGGCCGTGTTCGAATGGGGGGAGCGCAAGGCCCCGGAGCTTCTCCTGCGCCTCTTCAACGACGAATTCTCGGCCGCCGAGCCGGTGCGCCTGCTGTGCAAGGTCGTCAACTGCGACAAGCACCTGAGCCTCAAGCGCGAGATTCGTCGTCTCATGTTGCGCTCAAGCGGCGGCAGGATCTCCTATCTGCTCAACCAGGAGTTCCCGCACTACCAGCTGGGAGCGCTTTACCGCTCCGCCGACTGCTTTGTTTCGCCGAGCCGGGGCGAGGGGTGGAACATGCCGCTGATGGAAGCGATGGCCTGCGGCCTGCCGGCCATCGCCACCGACTGGGGCGCCCACACCGAGTTTCTCAACGACGAGATCGCCTATCCCCTGAAGGTCTTAGGGACCGTGCCCGCCGTCGCCAAATGCCCCTATTACCGGGGCCATAGCTGGGCCGATCCCGATCCCGAGCACCTGCGTTTCCGGTTGCGGGAAGTCTTCGAGAATCGCGATGAGGCCCGGCGCCGAGGGCAGGCCGCGGCCCGGGAGGTGGCCCGGAAGTGGAGCTGGGACAACACCGCCCGGATCATCGAGGAGCGCCTCGCCGCGATCGCGCAACGACGGTGAGCCGTCAGGCTCGGCCGGCTCGCTTTGAGCGGTAGTAGAGGCGGTCCCCGACCGTGGCCAGAAGCTCGTTCTGTGCAAAGCCGCTCGCGCGCAGCATCGCTTCGACGCAGGGGCGATTCGGACCCCACCAGTTCGTGGGATCCCCCATCAGCTCCCCCGACTCAAAGAATCTCATCGTCGGCCGTCCGCGGAAGAGATCGAAGCCCAGGGCCTTCCCCCGAAACCAGACGCGCACGTCCTGGTGAAAGAAGGTCTTCAGGTACATGGTCCCGCCGGGAGGCATCACCTGGGCGATCTTGCGGAGACCAAGAAACGGATCGGGCAGATGATAGAGGACGTTGAGAAAGAGCACGACGTCGAATTCTCCGACCTCGGCCGGATCCAGATCGAAGACGCTCATCTCCCGGAATGCCGCCTGCGAGGCGAGGATGCGTTGGGCAATCGAAAAACCGTTCTTCCCCGGATTCATCAACGAGCTCATGTCGTCGATGGCCAGGACCTCGCGGGCACCGCGGCGCTCACACTCGAAGCTGTAATAACCGTCGGAGCAACCGATGTCCAGGACCCGGAGCCCGACCAGGCTCGACGGCAGAGCGAGCCTTCTCACCTCGGCTTCGCAGTCCTCGCGTCCCGGGGTGAGGACGCCGTCTCCCAACGGGATCGGGTGGCGCCAGTGCGGCAACTCGGCAATGGCCTTGAGCTTGTCTTCTCGGTCCATGGGGCCTCCCGGTTGGCAACGCTATTTCCAGGCATGGGCGACCGTCCGGTATCGGATCACTTCGCCGGGCGCGGTTCCTGAGGCATCGGGATCGCCATAAACGGCCTCCACCCTCGCGAAACCGGCCGCCCGGCACATGCCGTGAAGGGCCTTGGTGCTCGGAGCCCACCAGTTGCTCGGGTCGAAGTTCAGCTCGTCCGACTCGTAGAACTCGCACACGGCGCAGTGCTCGAACCCGGGGACGAGAACCGCTGCGGTCTCGATGATCGCCAGCTCCCCCGTGACCTGCGCGACTCTCCTCAGAGCCGCAAAGGGGTTCTCCATGTGATAGAGCACGCCTTTGTACAGCACGACGTCGAATTCTCCGAGCTCGTCGAGGTCCATGGTCATGAAATCGGCGACCCGCGACTCGACGCGGCTGCCCAGGGCCGCATGAGCCGTATCAAAGCCCCTTTTCCCGGGCAGCTCGTCGGGGCGCCAGACGCTCGGAATCGTCTCGTAGGGCCGGGGCACGATCCCCTTCTCCTGACACTCCTGCCAGTACTCGACCTGCGCCACCAGATCCATATTCCACACGTAGTGGTCGAGCGCCACTACCCGGCGCGCGCCACGCCGTTCGGCCGCGAAGGAGAAGTAGCCGTCCCAGGCACCGACGTCGAGGAAGGTCTTGCCCTTGAGCGGCGGGAGATGGAGGGCCGCGAGCTCGGCTTCCAGATCGGCGGCGGATTTCACGCCGGGCGTCACCACGCCCCGGCCGAGATCGATCGAGTGCCACCAGGACGGCACCGAGTCAGCCATCTGCCGGAGCTGGTCTCTCTTCTTCTGGAAAAACATCGATGGATCCCCTGTTTCCGTCATGAAGCTCGAACCGGCGGACGGCCGCACGCCACAGCCCAGTGCTTCTCCGTGCAGGCGGGACGTGATTATAGCTCAGGGGGAAAGGTTCCGCGCGACCGGATCGGCCGAGGGACTGAATCCACGCTGCGCCCCGTCAAAGCGTGACCGGGACCGTGGATCGGCACGCACTGTGACAATAAGTGGCACGCTCCGAGAACGTACCTTGTCATCTTCCTCTTCCTCCCATACAGCGTGCAAGGCGGTCTTGCGGCGCGTTGGGCGAGGGGATTCTGAGCAATCCTGGCACGGAAATTGCGTTAAGATTGCTCTCGGAAGTGGGGGGGGTATCTCGCGCCGTCGCTAGGGAGATCGAGAGCCATGTCAAACCTGTGCGAACCCCTCCCGGATCACCGGCCGGATTTCGGCCCAGTGCCAGGCAAAGGAGAAAACCCATTGAACGACCTGAAATCATTTCCCGCCGTCCTCGTCACAGTGGCCCTGGTGGCGATGATGTCGAGCTGGGCGGCGGAGTCGGAGGCCGCCAATCCCGATCTGCAAAGCGGCTTTCCCGCCACCCTCAACGGCACCCACGTTCGCTACAGCTCCATCGCCCTCGGCGACCTCAATCAGGATGGAATCCCCGACATCGTGGTCGGGGCAACGGACGGCAAGGTCCATGCCTACACCGGAACCGGCACCGAGCTCTGGAGCTACGACACCGGTGACATGGCCATCGAGGGCAAGGCCGCCATCGCAGACATCGACGGCGACACCTTCAACGAGGTGGTGATCGGTGCGGGCAGCACCTTTACCCCGAATTCCCACGGCGGCCTCTACGTCATCGACCACCTGGGAAATCTCCAGTGCTCATTCCCTACCCTGGACGACGAGGACAGCGACTCCTGGCGTGAGGGCGTCTTTTCTTCGCCGGCTCTGGCCGACCTGGACGGCGACGACGGCGGCCGTCTGGAGATCGCCTTCGGCGCCTGGGATCGCTACGTGCGGGTGCTCCACGACGACTGCACCGCGCTGTGGGAGAATTGGGTCATCGATACGGTGTGGTCGTCACCGGCGATCGGCGACCTCGACCGCGACGGCCAGCTCGACGTGGTCATCGGCGGCGACTCCGGCGAAGTGCCGCCGCAGTTTCCTTACCGCGAGGATGGCGGCCTCCTCTATGCCTTCGATGGCGCCACCGGCGACGAATTGGCGGGATTTCCCATCCAGATCGACGAGGTGATCTTCTCCTCCCCGGCGCTGGCCGACTTGGACGGCGACGGCTGGCTCGAGATCGTCGTCGGCACCGGCCGCTGTTGGGCCGATCCGGCCTGCGCCCCGGGCGGCGAGGTCCATCCGGGCGTCGGCGAGTACCTCAATGCCTGGGATCACAATGGCAACTACCTTGACGGTTGGCCCGTGGCCACCCCCGGTCACTACACCTTCGCGTCGCCGGCGCTCGCCGATCTGGACGAGGACGGGGAGCTCGAGATCATCGTCAACACCAAGGATCCCGACGATAACCAGGGGGGGCTGGTCTATGCTCTCAATCCCGACGGCACCATCCTGCCGGGATGGCCGGTGCAACCCACCGCTCCGGCCGACGCCCAGGGAAACGTCGTGCATTATCAGACCGGCGCCTCCCCGGTGGTTGCCGACATCAATGGTGACGATCATCTCGAGGTCATCCTGCCGTCGGGTTGGGAGCTGGTGGTATGGGACAAAGACGGCAACCAACTCTCGCGCCAGACATTCCCACCGCCTCCCGATGCCCTGGTGCTGACCACCAGTTGGGACATCAGTGGCGCCGCTGGCGTGGGCGATATCGACGGAGACGGCGATCTCGAGCTTCTCGCCGCCGGGGCGGACAGTCCGCCGTCGGCCGGCGCCATCTACGCTTGGGACTTCTCCGCCGCCGACACCGAAGCCGCCCGGCCATGGCCCGTTTTTCGCGGCACCGTTGACAACCGAGCCTGTATCGACAACGGGTCGGCCTTTGCGGATGGGTTCGAATCCGGCGACGTCAGCGCGTGGTCGTCGACCGTTCCTTAGTACTCGCCGCCTCAATGACGGCGACGTATCGCCGCCGATCCATCTCCGCTGGCTGCGTTGCGCCTCCCCGACGATGAGAAGGCATCGTCGGCGCGCCTGGCCAGCGGAGCGCCTCGGCGCCGATACGTCACCGTACTTTCGGTGGCGAGTACTTAGGGCTCGCCACCGAAAGTACGCGATTCCACCCTTTACTGCGACGACCTCCCCCGGTATGCTCCCGCCATGAGCGGCCCTCAAGATCCGTTGGTCCCCCCCGGCCCGGCGCCGCGTCGCCTCCTCGGTCGACGCGGCTTCCTCTACCTCGCGATCGCTTTGCCGCCCGCCTTGTTGGCAGCGCTCGTCGCTCGCTATGGCGTCGACGTGCCGATTCTCGACCAATGGTCGCTGGTCCACGATCTGAACCGCTTCTACGCCGGCGACTGGAGCTTCTCTGAGCTCATCAGGTCGCATAACGGTCACCGGCTTCTCTTTCCCCGGCTCATCCTGGTACCCCTGGCTCATTTCACCGGCTGGAACATAAGAGTCGAGATGGGTCTGAGCATCGCCCTCGCTTCCGTCACCTTCGTCATTTTCTCCCTGTCGCTTCGGGCGCT
>Ga0180431_10007886_pt1 | contig 12316 bp, 8 predicted proteins | sample SS_ome_11_FD_132459 | JGI IMG/M metagenome (GOLD analysis project Ga0180431, IMG submission 132459) | Hypersaline lake sediment archaeal communities from the Salton Sea, California, USA - SS_1_MS_1 metaG | ecosystem: Environmental > Aquatic > Non-marine Saline and Alkaline > Hypersaline >... | reverse complement strand
TTTCGAGGGCCTTGCCTTCCTCGACGGTGATGACGCCGTCCTTGCCGACCTTCTCCATGGCGTCGGCGATCTGGTTGCCGATCTCGGGGTCATTGTTGGCGGCGATGGCGCCGACGAAGGCGATCTCCTCCTTGCCGCGCACCGGGCGGGACATCTTGCCCAGCTCGGCGACCAGCGCCGCGACGCCCTTCTGGATGCCGCGCTTGAGCGACATGGCGTCGGCGCCGGCGGCGATGTTTTTCAGGGATTCCTCGAAGACGGCCTCGGCCAGGATGGTGGCGGTGGTGGTTCCGTCGCCGGCGTCGTCGCTGGTCTTGGAGGCGGCCTGCTTGACGAGTGCGGCGCCGATGTTCTCGAAGTTGTCCTCGAGTTCGATCTCTTTGGCGACGGCCACGCCGTCCTTGGTCACCGTGGGTGCGCCGAAGCTCTTCTCGATCACGACGTTCCTGCCCCGAGGGCCGAGGGTCGTCTTGACGGCCTTGGCCAGGCGGTTCACGCCCCGGCGCATCGCCTCCCGGGCTTCCGTGTCAAACGTTATCTTCTTTGCCGGCATTTAGGGCTCCTCCACTCACTGAACGATGGCGAGAATATCGTCTTCGGCAATCAGCAGATACTCTTCGCCGTCCACCGTGACTTCCGTGCCGGCGAAGGATCCGAAAAGAACGGTGTCGCCCTTCTTGACCTGCAAGGGGGCCGTCTCACCCGAATCCAGCTTCTTGCCGACGCCCAGGGCGATCACCTTGCCCTGCTTCGGCTTCTCCTTGGCCGTATCCGGCAACACGATGCCGCCGGCCGTCGTCTCCTCCGCCTCCAACCGCTTCACAAGGACCCTGTCGCCCAGAGGCTTGATGGTCGTCATAGGCCGAACCTCCCTAAGTGCTGTGCTTGGGAAACCTTTTAGACAGGGAATGACCGTCGCACAGTGGAACGCAAACACCGTACCGCAGCCCCGCCCGGCGACAGCGCTACCATTGTACACAATCTGAGCGGCGCGTAAAGGGTACCTGCGGAAAAGAATGCGCCCGGGGGCGCCCCTGCGGCGGGTCTGTCAATTTGACAAGGGGCGCTCGCGTGGGCGGACCGGCCCTGTCAATCTGGCACCCGCTCCCGTTGCCTCCACGCGCCGCTTCCTGTAGACTCGTGTCCCGACGTCCCGGCGAGTCCCGAAACCGGTCCCGTGGTCCCATGGCAAAGACGCCCCTGCACTGTCAGCACTGCGGCCGCACGTTCACCCCGCGCTGGCCTCCGGGGGACGCCGAGCTGCTCTGCGCGGCCTGCGGCGGGCCGCTCGCGGAGGCGCCCCCGGCACAGGCGCCCCCTCCCGACAGGGATATCTTCCGGGGCAGGACCGTCGGCGGGGCCGTTCTGAAGAAGAGGCTCGCGCTCCGCCCCGGTCACGCCCTTTATCGCGGCCGGCACACCGGTCTGAAAGTGAACGCGCGGGCCAGGGTCTTCCCCGCGGAGTCGGCGGACCAGGACATCGTCCACGTTGAGCGTCTGTTCCGCCGCGTCGCCGCGCTGCGGGACATCAGGAACCTCCACGTCGTGGCGCTGCTGGACATCGGGCGCCTGGCGGACTGCTACTTCATCGTGACCGAAGACGTTCCCGCCTCGCTCCAGGCGGTCCTGGACGGGGGCGCGCCCCTTCGCGTGGCAAAGGCACTGCCCATCCTCGAGGGCGCGCTGCGCGGCCTGGCGGCCCTCGAACGGGCGGGCATCTGCCACGGCGACCTCCGCCCGGAGGCCGTCCTGCTGGACTACGACGGCGCGGCCAGGCTCGACATCCCCGGCCCGCCCTCGCTGGCGGCGCTGAACGGGCTCTTCCTGACCGACGCAGGCACGGTGACGGGGCCGGCGCTCTACCTCGCCCCCGAGCGCGCCCTGGACGAGCGACGCGCGGACATCAGGTCAGACCTGTACGCGCTCGGCGCCATCCTCTACCACATGTTGACCGGCCGGCCGCCGTTCGAGGCCGCCACGGCGCAGCAGGTCATGCGCCGGCACGTCGAGTCGCCGACGCCCGACCCGCGGCAGGTCAGGCCGCGGCTGCCCGGGCCGGTCTGCGAGTTCACGGCCAGGTTGATGGCAAAGGACCCCGACGGCCGGCCGGCGGGACCTGAAGCCGCGCTGGAGGAACTCTTCGAGTGCGTGCAGGCCCTCAGGGCCGCCCGGCAGTGGCGTGGCCCGGTGCCCGGCGAGGCGCCGAAAAGCGACCTCCGGCGCCGGGCCGGCTGGGCCCTCGCCGCGACCTTGCTGATCGTCGCCGCCGCGGTGCCTTTCGTCCTGCTCCATCGGCATAAGAAGCAGGAAAAGCCCGTCGCCCCGCCCCACCACAGGACGATGCTCCTTCTCCAGTCCGAGCGCCTGGCCCCCGACGTCCTGCCCGACCGGGAGGCGGCCGCCATCAAGGCCCTGCTCGACTACCGGCTCTCATTCCTGCCGGAACTCGACCCGGCCGACCTGGACTCGGTCGAACGGCTGCTCGGCGCGACGGGCAACCTGGAACGCGCGCGGCAGGAAATGGGGGCGACCGACATACTGGCCGTCTCGCACGGACAGGGGCTCGGCCGCCGCAACTGGGGCTTCATATTCGTCCACCACGGCAAGGAGGGATGGTCAGTCCACAAGAAGGCCTCCGTGCCGCACGGGGAGGGCGATTGGAGCGCGATCGAGGAGGCCGTCCGCGACCTGCTCGCCGAGGCGGCGCGGCGGCTGGAAGTCGAGCCGGCCGACGGCAGCGACGTCCTGCTGGGCGTGGACGCGGGGGCGTGGGCGGCCCTGGCGGAAGCCCTGGCCGCCGAGCGCGAGGACCGGTGGAGCGACGCCCTGGCCGCCCTCGACGGGGCCGCCCCGGACCGACCGCCGCTCGCGCTGCTCCGGGCCCTCTGCGCCGCCGTCAACGGGGCGCGCACGACGGGCAGCTTCGGCCCGGTCGCCGACCTCCCCCGAGACGGCCTCCCGCCGGAGATGGCCGCCCTGGCAGACACGCTCGCGGCCGTGGGCGCGGGCGATCTCGCCGTCGCGCAGGAGAGTTTCGGGAGCTACCTGGCCCGGTTCCCGGGGTCCGCGCGCGGCTACCACCTGCTCGGCCTGTGGCGGCTCCACGCGCAGGACAGCGCTGGCGAGGGTTTGCTGGCCTTCCGGCACGCGGCGCGGCTCGACCCCGGCTACCTGCCGGCCGCGCACGCCTGCGTGGACCTGCTGCGGCAGCACCGGCCCGACGATCTCGAAGCGTTCCTGGAGGAGTTCGAGGAAGCGGCTGCCGACGGGGAGACGGCGCGGGCAGTGCGCCGCCGTGCCGAAGAGCCCGGCGCTCAGTAAACGATCACGTCGTCCAGGCGTGAGATGCTGACGATCTCCGTGCGCATGACGCGGACCAGCCGGCGGTTGGCGCGGATGCCGTTCTTCTTGGTCTCCATCACGTAGAGTTCGGCGGTGCTCCGGGAGTCGCCGCACAGGTGGACGTCGGCGTCCCGCAGCACGAGCACCTGCCCCTCGACCGCGGCCAGCGTGCCGATATAGAGGATCGGCGCCCTGACGTCCAGGACGACCTCCCGGCCGATCAGCTCCTCCAGACCGGTCCCGCCTGCGGGTAGCTCTCCCATCGGTCCGCCTCCTTCAACGTCTCTCACGGAACGAGTTTAGCGCAGAGCACGCGGAGGACGCAGAGCAAGGCGAAAGGCCTGATGATATCCGTTTCTCCACGTCTCCTGCACGGCGTCCCCCGGTGCGGCACGCCGAGTCTGCCTCTGGCGAAGACCCGTTCTCCGTCCCCGTCGCCGTAACGGTCATTTTCTCTGCCGTTCTCTGCGTCCTCTGCGCTCTCCGCGTTGAGATCTTTCCGGCAGTCACCCGCGGGCGTAGCGCTGGCCGGGCAACTGCCGTACCAGGCCCCGGATCTCCAGGGTCAGCAGCGTGCTCGACACGACGGACGCCGGGAGCCCGGTCCGGGCAATCACCTCTTCTATCTGGCAAGGGGCGCCGGCGACCAGGTCGAGCACCCCCCGCTCCCTCTCGTTCAGCGCAAGGACTCGCGCGTCCTCGACCGTACGGACTTCGCCGTCCTGCCCCGCCGGGTCCGGCAGATCGAGCGGCGCGCTCAGCGGCCCGAGCCCCTCGACCACGTCGCGGGCGCTCTCGACCAGCACGGCGCCGTCGCGGATCAGCGCGTGGCAACCCCGGCTGGCAGGGCTGTCCACGGTGCCGGGCACGGCGAAGACCACCTTCCCCTGCTCGCCGGCGTGCCCCGCCGTGATAAGGCTGCCGCTGCGCGTCGCGGCCTCGACGACCACGACGCCGAGCGAGAGTCCGCTGATGATGCGGTTGCGGGGCGGGAAATTGCCGGCCCTCGGGGGCGTTTCCATCGGCAGCTCGCTCAGGACGGCGCCGCTCGACGCGATCTCGGCCGCCAGCTCAAGCTCCTCCGGCGACAACGGGTACGCCAGGCCGCACCCGAGCACCGCCAGCGTCCGCCCCTTCGCCAGCAGGGCGCCCCGGTGCGCGGCCGAGTCGATGCCCTGCGCCATGCCGCTGACAATGGTGAGTCCCATCGACGCCAGGTCGGAGGCAAGCCGCCCGGCCTGCGCCCGTCCGTAGTGGGAGCATCTGCGCGAGCCCACCACGGCCACGGCGAGCCCGTCCTCGCGGAGGTACTCTCCCTTCACCCTGAGCAGGGCCGGCGCGCCCTGGTCCAGGTACTTCAGGGGGCGCGGGTAATCCTCGGAGAAGAAGGGCACCAGCCGCGTGCGGTGCCTCTCCATCAGGTCCAGTTCCTTCTCGACGGCTTCCCGGTCGGGGCCCCTGCGGACGGCACGGCCCGTCTCCTCCCCGATCCCGTCCACCCGGAGCAACTCGTCCACCGGCGCCGCCATCGCCGCACGGGCCGAACCGAACCGTTCCAACAGCGCGAAGATCAGGCCGTTGCTGACCCCCTTGCAGAGGGACAGCTCCAGCGCCGCCAGCGTCTCTTCCGTGCAAGAATCCATGTCAACCCACAAGACGTCTTAATTGCCACGAAGGCCACGAAGAACTGCAAGAAAGGAACTACAAGTTGTTTCTTCGTTCGTCTCCCTTCGTGCCCTTCGTGTCCTTCGTGGTTAATCCGTTTCCCGGCACATGATATAGGGGAAAACCGGCGAGTTCCACCGAAACGTCTCCGGGCCGGCGGCGATTGAAGGGCCGGCCGGTCCGCACTATACTGGCCGCCGGCAGGTTCCGGTCATCGGATGGGAGGGCCGCCGTGCCCGAGGGGAGGATCATCGCCGCCCGCTGGTTCGGCCCGCTGGAGGGGGCCCTTGCCCGTGACCTGGCCCGGCCGGCTGGCCCGCGGGACGGGACGACCTGGGTCCTGGTGCCGGGCAACCTGCTCGCACTCCACCTGCGCCGCAGGGCCGCGGCGATCCTCGGAGGCGTGATGGGGGTCGAGTTCCTGACCCTGAGGGGCGCGGCGCAGCGCATGGCACTGCCCGCGCTGGCGGCCGAGGGGCGCCGCCCGCTCCCGGACGGCGCGGCGGAGCTGGCGCTTCAACGGCTCCTGGGCGAACTGCCCGCCGCGTCCTACTTCCACGCTTTCAAGGGTTTCCGGAACGCGGGCTGCGCGGTCCTGCGGGCCGTCGAGTTGCTGGAGAACTGCCTGTGGGAGCCGGGCGCCCTCCGCCGGGCCGCGCACAACGAGCGGTTCCGCGATCCCGCCGCCCCCGCCCGGCTGGCCGAGCTGGCCGGCCTCTGGGAGCAGTACAGGGACTGGAAGCGCGAGAGCGGCCTGTTCACGACGGATGACCTGGTGCGCGCCGCAGGCAGCGCGGACGGAGTGCCCGCGGAGCGGCCCGACGAGGTGCTTATCTACGGCTTCTACGACTTCACGCCGGCACAGCGCGCCCTGGTAGGGCGGCTCGCCGCCGGCGCCCGCGCCTGCGCCGCCTACCTGCTGTGGGACGAGGACGCCGAAGGCCCGCGGGCCGGCTTCGAGTACGCGGCGGGGACCCTCCGATGGCTCAAGGACACACTCGGCGCCCGGCAGATCGAGTTCCTCGACGAGAGCCCCGAGAGCCGTCGCGGCACGGACCTGGAACGGCTGATCGACGGGATATTCACGGAGCATCCTCCCGCCGAAGACGAGGAGGCCCTGCGGCGGGTCAGGGAAGCGACGCCCGACGGCTCCGTCCGCATCGTCAGCTGCCCGGGCGAGGAGCCGGAGGCGGTCGAGCTGGCGCGGCACGTCCTGAGGCTCGCGCAGGCGAGTCCCGGGCCGCTCAACGTCGGGGTGTTGATGCGCGGCACGGAAGGGTCCGTCGAGCTGCTGGACGAGGCCTTCGGGAGGATGGGCGCGGCCTGGTACGGCCGGGAGGGCCTGTCGCTGGCGGCCGCGCCGACGGCGCGCGTCGCGCTCGCGCTGCTGGAGGTGGCGGCCGGCCAGGCGCGACGCGCGGACATAATCGACTTCCTCGCGCTGGCCCGGCTCGACTGGCCCGAGGGGCTCTCCCCGGTCGCCCTGGACCGGCTCTCCCGCGAAGCGGGGATCGTCAAGGGCGCCGCGACCTGGGCGCCGGCCCTGCGGGCCCGGGCAGCCGGGCTGGCCGGCGAGGCACGGTACGCCGACACGGAGCAGGAGGAGCGCGCCCGGATGCGCGACGCCGCCCTTTGCCAGACGGCGGCGGGATTCATCGCGGACTTCCTGGGGCAGATGGGCATCTCCGCCGCGCCCTCGTGGCGGCGGGCGGCCGCCGAACTGCACCGCCTCGTCGAGCGCTTCTCCCCCGAGGACGACCCGGACCGCGACGCCGTCCTGGACGCCGTGGAGCGTCTGCGCGACCTCGACGTGACGGGCGCGAGGCCCACGCCCGACAAACTGAGCTGGATACTGGGCCGGATGCTGACACGGTCCGCTCGCAGGACGAAGCGCTTCCAGCACACCGGCGTGACCGCCTCGGGCATCATGGGCGCCCGGGGCGTGACCTTCGACACGGTCATCGTGCCGGGTCTGGTCGAGAAGGGCTTCCCGCGCCACATCGGCGAGCAGCCGCTGCTGACTGAGCCCGACCGCGAGGCCCTCAACGCGGCCGCCGCCGGCCTGGGCTGCGGGGAACTGCCGCTCCAGAGGCAGCGGCCGGACGAGGAACGGTACCTCTTCCGCCTCGCCCTCGGCTCGGCGCGCCGGACGGCCGTCCTCACCTACAGCCGCCTCGATCAGGACAAGGGCAGGCCGCGCATCCCGTCGCGGTTCCTCGGCGAAGTCGGCTCCGTCATGGCGGGCCGCTCGGTCAGGGCGTCGCTCATCGAGGCGGCCGCGCCGGAGGGATGGTATCGCCGGGTGCCGCTGAACCGGGGGGAATGGTCCGAGGAGGAGCTGCGGCTCGCGCTCGACGGCCGGGAGTACGACGCGGCCGTGTTCGCCGGCCCGGGGCTGCGCCGCACCGGATACCTGGCGGGGGTCTCGGAACACTTCCGGCGCGCGCTGGACATGGAGAACGGGCGCTGGCGGAGCGCGGCGTTCGGGCCATACGACGGCAAGGTCCGCGCGCCCGACCTCCTGGACGCCCTCCAGCGGGACCGCGGCTCGACGGGGCGCGCGGTCAGCCCGACGCGGTTCGAGACCTACGCCCGCTGCCCCTTCGAGTACTTCCTCACCTACGCGCTCGGCATCGGAGAGGTCGAGGAACCATCCGAGGAGTTGCTCCTCACCCCGTTGGAGCGGGGCGCGCTCGTGCACAAGCTTCTCAGGTCGCTCTACGAGGAAAGCCTGAAAGGGCGCCCGCTCGGCCGGCTGGCGGACGGCGAGGTGGACGCGCTGGCCTCACGGGCGGGCGAGCTGCTGGCCGCGCTGGGGGCCGCCCCGGCGCAGCAGCGTCCGGCCGTCTGGGCCGTCGAGGGCGGTGAGATGCTGGACCAGGTGCGGGCGCTGCTGCTGCACGAACGCGCCGAGCACGCCGGGGCCGCGCCCGAGGAGTTCGAGTTCGAGTTTGAGCACGCGCCGGCCGCGCTTGGAGGCGAACTGGCCTTCCACGGGCGCATCGACCGGCTCGACCGGCTGCCCGACGGCGGCGTCCAGGTGGTGGACTACAAGACCGGCAGGCGGGCCGCGTTCAAGAAGAACAGCTTCGCGGGCGGCACGCAGCTCCAGTTGCCCATCTACCTGCTCTGCGCCGCCGAGGCGCTGGGAGCGCAGGCCGGCTCGGCGCTCTACCTGCACGTGCCCGGGCCGGGGGACGTGCCGGAGTTCAGCCTCGACGAGCTGGCGGCCCGGCGGGACGACTTCCGCCGGATACTGCGGCTGATACTCGACGGGATCGCGCGGGGCGATTACTTCCCGCTGCCGGGCGCCGACAGCCGCTCCAGCGCGCACTGCGGGGGCTACTGCCCGTACGTCCACGTCTGCGGCGCGGCCCGCGACAAGCTGAACGAGATGAAGAGCGGCGACCCCGACGCGGGGCGGCTGCAAGATATGCGAGCCATTCAGTAGAGAGGGAGCAGGCCGTTGGGCCCGACGCTCAGGATATGCGAGATCTTCAAGAGCCTCCAGGGCGAGACCAGCTACGCCGGGCTGCCGTGCGGCTTCGTGCGGACCGCCGGGTGCAACCTCGACTGCTCCTACTGCGACACGCAGTACGCGCGCGCCGACGAGGGCCCGATACTGCCGGTCGATGAGGTCGCGCGCCGGCTCCTGGCATACGGCACGCGGCTGGCCTGCATCACCGGCGGCGAGCCGCTGCTCCAGGCCGACGGCGTGGTCGCGCTGGCCGAGCGGCTGCTCGACGCGGGCCTGACCGTGCTGCTGGAGACCAACGGCACGCTCGACCTGGCGCCGGTGCCGGACGGGGTCGTGCGGGTCATGGACGTCAAGTGCCCCGGCAGCGGCGAGGCCGGCAAGACGCTGCCGGGGAACATCGAGCGGCTCACCCCGAGGGACGAGGTGAAGTTCGTCCTGTGCGACCGGCGGGACTTCGATTGGGCCGTTCGCTTCGTGCGCCAAACGGACGTCCAGGGCCGGACAAATGTCCTCTTTTCACCGGCATTTGATCGCCTCAAAGCGGACGCCCTCGCCGGCTGGATCCTGGAGTCCGGCGTCGAGGCGCGACTCCAAATTCAACTCCACAAAATCCTCTGGCCGGACCGCCCGCGCGGTGCCTGAGGGCGCCCCGATCATCCGCCGGTGAACGTCCACCGGGTGCCGAAGGTCGCCGCGCCGCCGGGGGGCAACTGGCAGGCCCGGAAGTGGAGCTCCAGGTTCACGTTGCCGTTGCGGGCGCCGAGATTCAGGCGGGTGAAGTCCACCCCTGCGGGATCGAACGTCTCCTCGATCCGGACCGGGTGCACGGCGGAGCTGAGCCGCCATCGGCCGGCGGGCAGGGCGTCGCCGGCGAACTCGAGTTCCCGCCCCTTGCGGCGCTCCGGGTTCAGCGCCATGGCCCGCCACGAGCCGTCGGCCTTCAGCATGGCCAGTTCGGCCTCCGGGCCGAAGGCGTTGTAGTCCCACTCCGGATGCGTGTGCGGCGCGACGGTCACGGCCTGCGAGAGGGGATTGTCTATCCGGTGGCTGACCGACATCCCGTCGGCCGCCAGCTCGAAGCGCGTCCGCACACTCAGCCCCCCGTCGAGTTCGGCGCGCAGGATGACGGCGGCACCGTCGCTCTCAACCACCTCGTAGACCTCGCTCGTGCCGTCGCCCTTCCAGGCCGCGTCCACGGAGAACTCGTAGCCGCAGTGGCATGGCATGTAGTTGATCACGCGCACCAGGTCGTCCACGTGGAGCAGTTCGACGTCCCCCGCCTTCCACCGCAGCGAGAAGAGCCGCCCGCCCAGCTCGGGGACGATCACGGCCCGGAGCCGGTCGTCCTCGAGCACCGCGACGTCATAGCTCCGGCCGTAGAGCGCGCCGAACGCCTCCGGCGCGCCGTCGTCCTCGCGCAGGTGGGCCGCGCCGCCGAGGACGGCCGCCTCGACGAAGCGGTCCCGCGTCTCCGTGTCCGGCGGGGGCTCCGGCCCGAGGCGCCCGCCCTGGACGCGGTAGCGCAGGCCGGCGTTGAACAGGCGGGAGCACATCTCCGGGGCGCGCGCGGCGGTGACCTTCCGCCGCGCCTGAGCGTCCGGCGCCGCCCGCTCGGCTTCATCCCAGAGCGCCCTGCCGCGCTCGAGTATCTCCGGGGTGAACAGGTCGGGCTGGATCTTCTGGCCGCTGCCGAACGACAGCATGTGCACGTCGTCCCGGTCCACGTGGTCGTGGAGCATCTCGAGGTATTCCAGTATCGGCCCGGCCGCCGCCTCGCCGTAAACGCCCCGCGCGTATTCCTCGACGATCGACCACGCCTCCCGGTCCGGGTCCCAGAGGAGCCGCGCCAGCAGGTACTGGCGCAGCCCCTCGAACTGGCCGCCCCGGACGGCGCTGCCCTGGCAGAACATCCCCTCGATCCCGTGGTCCCGGTAGGTGCGCAGGTCCTGCCCTATGCGGCGCAGGTTCGGCGTGGGCATCAGGTAGCTGTGGTAGTTGACGTAATAATCCCAGACCAGGATGTGCGCGGCCATCTCCTTCCAGCCCCCGAGCCTTCGCAGGAACTCCGCGTTGTGCTCGCACGCCGCCAGGCCGTGCGTGAAGCAGCCCGCGTTGTGGCAGAGCACGATCAGCACGTTGTCGCGCGCCCGCATCCGGCGCGGCGGGTCAACGGCCCACGAGTAGGCGAGCGTGGCTATGATGCGGTCCGGGAAGCGTTCGGCCACGCGGTTGACCAGCGTCAGGACCTGCGCCGCGAGGGTTCCCTCCCGCTCGTCCACGGCGGCGCACTGCGGGCACTCGCACCAGCCGTCCCAATCGTTCATGGCGACGGCGAAGATCCGGCGGTCGGGGTTCTCGGCGATCCAGCGCTCCATGGTCTGCGAGGCGACTTCCGCCACGTCGGGGTTCGTGGCGCAGAGCTGCCCGCCGCGGCTGCGGCGCACGCCGTCCACCAGTGAGAAGTACTCGGGGTGCTCCTCGAAGTGCTCGCGCACGGGGACGAGGCCGCCGAACGAGTGGCCCCAGGAGTGCGCCCGGGCGTTAGGCCCCCATCGGCGGTCGGCGCCCTCGTGGACGTTCAGCTTCCACCTGACGGCCCACTCCGGCACCTGCGCCGTGGGGTAGAACACGTGCCGGTAGGAGAAGGCGGCAGTCGAGCGCACCGGCCCGGCGGGCATCTCGACGCGGTCCAGGCGCGGGAGCACCACGTCGTGCGGCCCGAAGAACCGGGCGCCGAGGGATTCCAGGAAGGCATAGACGGCGTACGCGGTGCCGCGCCCGGCCGTGCCGCGAAGGACCAGGTCCGGGCCCTCCGGCACGACCTCATAGCTGTCCCGGTCCCACAGGCCCGGCGGCGCGGGGCGCCCCTCGTCTCCGACCACGATAGCCGGCCGGCCCGCCACGCGCTGCGAGGCGCCACGCACGGGCAGCCTCGCGCCCGTCATCCGGAACAGCACCTCCTGCAACTGCTCCGCCGCGTACCGTTCGGCGGGGCGCCGACGGGACGGGACCAGTATCTGCCAGACGCTCTTTCCGTGCTCGATGATCGGTGGCATGGGCTCAGGTCCCGGCTGCCGGCGAAGGGCCCCCTAGTGCTCTATGACCATTGCTCTTGTTGGTCGGAGCAGTAGATCAGTAGAGCAGGAGACCGCCGGTGAGTGGCCGATCTGACGACCGCTGTCTTTGCGGTTACGCGAGCGCCTTGTTGCAGTCTCGCCTGCTCTGTGCTGCACTGCCCGTGATTAGCTCAAGCGACCTAACAGCCCGTTGAAAAATGCAGCTCAGCCGCCCCCGGCTGAGAACGCCACAGGCGAGGGCGCCTGTGCTACACCGACACGGCCCCTCGCGCAGGCACTCTCCGGGAAATCCTCCTTCTTCAACGGGCTGCTAACCCAGCCGAAGGTGGAGGTGCGCCTGTCTGTCAATCTTGGCGCGCATTCTGGCAAGGAATTCCTCCTTCGACGGAATACTCGTCTGATGCCGGAACGCCGCGAACAACTCGTCTATAGTCGCCGACTCAGCGCCTGTGTGACTCATCACGTACTGCTGATCGTGCAGAACCAAGTCGTACAGCCAGAAGACCGTCTGCTTGTCTTCGTCGCACGCCAACCCACTCAGCCCATAGCGGCGCACCAAGTCTTTGTATATTACATCCTGGACCACCCAGTATATCTTATGCCCCGTAACCGTTCACGGATTTTCGGTCAAGCGGCAAGCAGTGAGGGCGCGGGTTCGCCGGTGAAGTGGGCATGGAGGGCATCGTGAAGAAAGTCGAAGACGGATCGGCCTTGCTGGCGGCAAGTAGCGGCCGCCGTCCAGATGCGCTCGCAC
>Ga0180431_10007885_pt1 | contig 12317 bp, 4 predicted proteins | sample SS_ome_11_FD_132459 | JGI IMG/M metagenome (GOLD analysis project Ga0180431, IMG submission 132459) | Hypersaline lake sediment archaeal communities from the Salton Sea, California, USA - SS_1_MS_1 metaG | ecosystem: Environmental > Aquatic > Non-marine Saline and Alkaline > Hypersaline >... | reverse complement strand
GATGGCCGACAGCACGGCCCGCTCGATGTCCTCGGCCGAACTCCCGGTCGCCTGCATGGCCAGCGCCATCACCTCGTACATCCACGGCTGCGGCTGGTGGTGGCGCAGGGCCGCCCGGACCAACGCGATCACGTGATCGTACTTCTCGGCGTGCATCAGGTCGCGGACCGCCTGGCGGACGGTGGCGGGCGATTCGTCGGGGTGGTTGACGAAGTGGCGATCCCAGAAGACCTGGGGCGCCACGCTTTCGTCGACCTCAATCGTTCGCGCGGGGGCGCTGGTGGCGCGGGCTGCCTCGGGGGCCGGCTTCCTGGCCTCGCCGTCGGCCGACAGGGTCAGATCATCCTTGACCGAGAATGCCCGGAAGCCCTGGGCGCCGACGTTGGGCAACACGTTCTGGGGGCCATTGAAGGGGACATTGAACATCCCCCCCATTCCGCCCATCCCCATGCCACCCATGCCACCCATGCCACCCATGCCTCCCATTCCGCCCATGCCTCCCATTCCGCCCATGCCACCCATCATCCCCATTCCACCCATGCCGCCCATCATCCCCATGCCGCCCATCCCCATGCCCGACGTGATCGGGACCACCAAATCGCCCACGGGGTAGACTTTGGTCGACAGCTTGCCTTCGGCTTCTTCGGGCGTGGTGATCTTGAGCACCTCGTCCTCAATCACGTAGGTGAGGTCCAACTCGCCGAGCATGATGCGCAGCCCGGAACGCAAGGAGATTCCCTTCAGGGATTTGGTGACCGGGACATCGGTGGGAACGCCCACGTCGTCCAGCGCCCTCGTATCGATCTCGATCTGGATCTTGTGGTAGTCCTTGAGGGTGTCGATCACGTCGGTAAGCGGCGACTCGATGAACTCCAGCTCGGTCGGCGCCTTCAACTCCTGGGCAATTCGCTTCTCCGCCGGTCCCTGGCTGTCCAGAGCCATCGACGAGTATTTCTCCTTGCGCCGGGCCGTGAGCCGCTGCCAGACGTCGGCGGGCGGATAGACGATCGGAGGCTCGTCGGGGAACGGCATGTAGGATTTTTCCGACTGGTAGAGCGTGTCGACCACCGCTTTCTGCCGGGCGGCGCGGAGCGCCATCAGGTCCATGTGGTAGCCGATCATCCGCGACTGGAGCGTCGCCGCCACGGGCACCGGGTCGTCCGGCGCAAGCTGCTGTGCTTCCAGCGCGATGTCCTCCTCCGCCATACGATACCGGCCTTCATCCATCAGCGCGTTGAACCGCTCCATCAACTGTTCCATCTTCTGCTGCTTGCGCACCAGGCTTTCGTAGATCAGGTCTCGTTCCTTCGCCGCGGCCAACGCCTCGTGCTGCTGCTGTCGCTGGTGTTCCAATTCGATCTGTCGACGCTCGGCCTCGCGCACGGCTGCCTGAAGCTGATCGACCAACTGGTCGCGAACGTCCGGCTCGATCTCCGGGATGCGCCGGACGCCTTCCAATTGCAGCTTCAGATCCGCGATGGCCGCCGCGGGCTCGGTGGACATCTTGCCCCGCGCCTGATTGATCGTATTCTGCACGTCGGTCGTAATCATCTGCGCGAACGCGTTTCGCTGGTGCTTGACGGCGTCCATGAAGGCCCCGGGCGCCTCAGCCGGAGCGGGCGCACCGCCCAATCGCTTCGCGGGCGCCGCCGTGCCCGGCCCGACCAGGTTCAGATCGGCCGGCCCCGCTTGCTCGTCGTCGCCCGCGCGACGCCTCGACACGGCGCCGGCGACGGTCCGCGCCTGGATGTCTTCCGGGTCTTGCCGCAGCGCTTCGCGGGCCAGCCGCTCCGCACTATCGAGGTCGCCGGAGTTGAGCGCTTGGATCGCCAGATCCGTGACCTGCTGCAACCCGGCGCCGACGGCGCGCTCGGCGGCCTTCAAGCTGGCTTGGCCGACCAGCGGCAGGCTCATTCCTCCGTCGATTCGGGCGCTTTCGACCAGCCGAGCGATGTAGTTGTTCCCGTCGAGCGGCGCGCTGGACGCCACCGTCCACTGGAGCGGTTTCGACCCATCGGCCCCCGCGACGGTCATCTGGACTTCAAACGGCCCCTCTCCCTCGAGCGTGCCGAGAATCACCGTGTCGCGATCGGTGCGCAACGGCGGCGTCGTGCCGGGAAAGACCTCGCTGAACTCGCCGGGCCAGGTGACCGACTCGGGCCACAGGACGGCCCCGTGAGCGGCTTCGGCCAACTGCGGGCCCGCCGCCTCTGCGTCCACCTCCGGCCCTTGGATCAGCCGGCCTCCCGTGTTCGCCGCCAACGCGCCGAGCAGTTGGAGGTCGAGCTTGGGGCCGACGGCGTAGCTGGACACCGCAATCTGATTCTTCACCAGCGAGCCGACGAGCTTCTCGAAGCTCTCCGACCCCACCAGGTTCGCCGTGCTCATGCCGTCGCCGATGTAGACGGCGGCCCGGGCGTTCGCTCCAGCGCCCGCGTATCGTGCGACCGTCGCCGTCAGTGCCTTCTCCATGTCGGTCGCTCCGAGCGGCTCGCGGCGCTCCAGCTTGTTGATCGCTTCGGCCATTTCCGGGCTGCCGGTCGCGACGAATTCGTCGGTCAGGCCGATCGCGTTCACGTCGACCGCCACGAGCTGGACCCGGTCGTTCGGCGCCAAGCCGCCGAGCAGGGACTTCAACGCCTCGAGTGCCTGGTCCCGGAAGTCCGCGGTCTGGCTGGCGGAGGTGTCGAACAGCACGACGACGTCGTGCGGCGAGGGGGCCGGTTGGGTCTCCGCCGGACGGAGGCTTAAGGCGAAGTACGTCGCACCGTCAGGATGCGTGAAGGTGTCGAGTCGGGCTGCCTCGGGGCCCGGCTCGGCGCCCATCGCGCTGGCGGCCAGCAAGGCCACCGCCACTGCTGCTAGGGGCAACAAGGCCAATCGGGATCCGGTTCGGTTGGACATGAGTGGGGCCTCCGGCGCAGACATGCGTGTGCACTGGCGTGTTCCGTAGCGCCAGCCCGGACACGCAGAGAATGGTCGACGAAAACGGTACCTTCACCGCTTATTCTACCCAAGCTGCCCGGAATTTGCCAAACAAAAACCCCCGACGCACAAAGATCGACCGGCACCAACCGGGGGTGGCCTATTTGCGGAAGCTCGGGCTGCTGAGGCCGACCAATAGAGACGACCCAGGCAGCAGGTCGCTACCTGGGTCGTAAGTCGTTACAAGGCAATTAGTTAGCCCGCGAGGAGCCGACGGCCCTCCGGCGCTAGCGTTGCGCGGAATCTTCGGTGGCCGCGGCGGCCAAGCGCTCCAGATCGAGTTGGGACAGGCCCTGCGACATCGAGTAGAGGGCTCCGCCCATGCTGGCAAGCGAACGGGCCGCCAGCGAGACCATCACTTCCATGACGGGACGGCCCGCCGACGCGCTGCCGGACCACTCCGGCACGTCGGCCTCGGAAGCGGTGGGGAGGGGCTCCCAATCCTCAAACGCGTCGGCCGTGATTTCCCGCACGCCCTCGATCCAGTCGAACGACAGATTCTGAAGGCTGCGTCGCAGCAGGTCGACCGCCTCGTCCGTGCCGAGCTCTCCTTGCTCCAGCAGCCGGAACGTCCCCAGGAAGGCGGCGGCGCCGGGCACATCGTCGGCCAGACCGAGGACCTCGATGCCCGTGACGTCCTCGAACCGCGAAGCCAGCGCGATCGCTTCCCAGCCGAGTGCCTCGAGGTAGTCGTTCAAGGTCGCCCGGCGGACCCCGGAAGGCTCGCCGCAGAGCGTTTCCAACGTCTTCAGAACCTCCTGGTCCGGCGTGAGCAACAGCTCGGTGGGATGCCAGGCGAACAACTCCAAGCCGCTTTCGGTTGCAGACTCCGACTCCCAAACGCAAGGCTCGTCGGCTTCCATCCACTCGCAGTACTCGTCCTCGGAAGTCTCGACCGACTCGTCGGCCCCTTCCGACGGCTGCCCGGAGTAGTCGTAGCCATAGTACTCGTACGGATCGGCGTAGTCGTAGCGGTACGGCTGCTCCTCAATACAGTCCGCAGCCTCGTCGGACGCGCTCTCCGTGCTGGCGTCGAGCGCCGTCTCGCACTCCCAGCCGTACTCGCTTCCGTCGTCGTACGAGTACTCGGACTCGACGTCGTACTCGGTCTCGCCACCGTACTCGGCGTCGTAGCCGTATTCCGACGCGTAGTCCGTCTCCAGGTCGCACTCGGCTTCGGACTCATACTCATCGCCGAGGTCGTGGTAGTACGAAAACTCGTCGACGTCGCTCTCTTGCGTCTCCTCGACGATTTCGGGATACGCGTACTCCTCTTCCGGGTACGCCTCGGTATAGCCCGCGTACCCGTCGGTCGAATCGTCCGACGCGACCTCCGCGTCGTCGTCCGTGCAGTAGGAGTCATTGTCGTAGCAGTCGGCCGTATGGCCGTACCCATACTCGCCGGAGTCCCAGACGTCGTAGTCGCACGCCGACTCCCAGGTGTCGGCCTCCTCGACCTCCGCCTGTTCGACGGTGTCCTCGACGGCGTCCAGGGTCTCGACGTCGTCCTCCAGCCGTTCCTCTTCATAGTACTCGCCGTACTCCGACACCCACACGTCGTAGTCGTACTCCGACTTCCAGGCGTCGACCTCGGTCTCCTCGACGGCGTCGTCGCTGGCGTAGTCGTAGTCATACTCGTCGTACTCGTAGTCGCCGTACTCGTACTCCCAGTCGGCGTCGTCGTCGACCTCGGTCTCATCCATGACCCCGTCGCCGGTGTAGTCGTACTCGTCGTACTCGTACTCGTCGTACTCGTACTCCCAGTCGGTGGCCTCGTCGACTGCGGTCTCATCCAGGGCATCGTCGGCCGTGTAGTCGTACTCGTATTCGTCGTACTGGTACTCGTCGTACTCGTATTCGCCGTACTCGTACTCCCAGTCGGTGGCCTCGTCGACGGTGGTGTCGTCCATGGTGTCTTCGACGGCGTCGAACGTCTCGAAGCGGTCCTCGACGTACTCACTCTCGCAGCCGTAGTCGTACTCGCCGTACTCGTACTCCCATTCGCCCTGGTCATACGCGGACTCCGAGGCGTCGGTCTCGGTCTCGTCCAGGGTGTCGTCGGCGTCGAACGTCTCGAAGTTGTCGTTCACGTACTGGCTTTCGGGGCCGTACTCATAGCTGTCGTACTCGCATTCCCACTCGTCGTAGTCGTAGGTGTAGCCGGACTCGGTGGCTTCCTCGACCGCCGTCTCCACTTCCTCAGTCGGCTCGAATTCATCGCTGGCGTACTCGTAGTAGTACTCTTCCTCGGTGTACTCATCCTCGTAGTCGCATCCGTAATCGGCGTAGTCGGACTCCCACTCGCGGCCCTCGAGCGTTTCCTGCTCGTCCGCCGTCTCGGTCTCGTAGTCGTAGCGGTAGTCCGAGTCGTCGTAGCTGTAGTCAGACTCCCACTCGCCGTACTCATACGAGTAGTCGTCCTCAGCGTCCTCAGCGTCGTCAGCGTCGGCGTCTTCCCAAGCGTAGTCGTACTCCGTCTCGTCGCACGTGCTCTCGTAGTCGTCCTCGTCCCAGGCGTACGCTTCGCTCTCGGATTCGTCTTCGTAGCCGGCCTCGTAGTCGTACTCCATGCCGTAATCGCACTCGGACTCGTAGGAGTGCTCGTCGACCGAAGCGGCTTCTTCGGCCAGTTCGTCTTCCGTCGCCCATTCGTCTTCCGAACCGGCGTACTCGTACTCGTAGTCGTGGTCGTACTTGTCGTAGTATTCCTCGGCGTAGTCCGCGTCGTCGGTCCCCTCGTCGTAGAGTTCGCACGGATCTTCCGGATACTCGTAACGGTATCCGTCGCAATCCTGCGACGCCTCGTCGCTCGCTACCGCATCCAGCGTGGCGTCGGTCTCGTCGTCCCACACCGGACCGGTGTCGAAATGGTCGGTCGCGTCCATTGGCTCCACGTCGGCCAACGGCGCCGGGCTGAGTTCGTCCATCGGGGCGTCGCACGGCCCCGGCGGGAGCCCCATTTCCTCTTCGGCGTAGATTCCGGGCATGCAGTCCATGCCCCATTCGTCGGCCACCCCGCAGCGGCCGTCGGCGAATCCCAACCCGATCACCGCGCCGCCGAAGAAGGCCAACCATATTGTCCAGGTCACACGACAACTTCTCATCGCCATGAATCCTCCCAGCAAGAGCCTCGACTGCGTAAGAGAGTGAGTCCATTCCGCTGCGAATGGCTGCCCATCAGCCCACTTCGCAGCTAACCTAGCAACCGATAACCGTATCGGAGAAAGAAAGATGGCGTCATTAGGTAATCAACACACTCTCGGCAATATGGTGAGCTTTAGGGTTTCAACTAGCTAACGGGCTTGAAATGGCCTGGCGAACATTACGGATATATATGCGACTTTTCTGGGAGAAGATGGGCGGACCTTACATGCTGGGGTGTCCTCAGGCAAGAGAAGGGAGAAGATAGGCAATCTGTAACGAATACAGCCCCCTCGCCCGGACACTTTGACTGCTCTCGCTCCGCCCGCCAGGCTTCGTCTTCGATCCGTTCTGCGCAGACTCCTGTTTGGCCGCAGGAGACGTACACGGTATACTGCGCCGCGACACCACAATCGGAATGGACAGCCCGCCGGATCGGAACGTGGCTCGCGCGCCGATTTCTGCTTGGAAAAGCGGGGTTTCATGACGCGGGGAGAGCCGGTTGATTGCCCCCTTCGCCTTGACTGAAATGTCGGCGCCCGCCTGGATCAGCGTGCTGGTGACGGCGACCGTGTTCGCCGCCATGCTGCTGCGGCGCGGGGCCTCGACGGATCTGCTGTTCCTGGGTGGCCTGGTGGCGGTGACCGTTCTGGGCGTGATCTCGCCCGCCGAGGCGCTGGCCGGCTTCGCCAACGAGGCGGTGATCACCATCGGGGCGTTGCTGGTGGTGGCGGCCGGGCTGCGATCGACGGGCGTCCTGGACCAGGTGGGCAACTGGCTTCTGGGCACGGCTCGGACGGCCGAGTCGGCCTCGGGTCGCCTCACGTTGATCGTGGGGGCGATCTCCGCGTTCGTGAACAACACGGCCGTGGTGGCCGCGTTTGTGCCGGTGGTTCTCGACTGGTGCCGCCGCCGGGGGGTCTCGCCCTCCCGTTTGCTCATCCCGGTGAGCTACATGGCGATCATGGGGGGCACCTGCACGCTGATTGGGACCAGCACGAATATCATCGTCAATGGCCTTCTGCACGAGGAATACCGCAAGGAAACGGTTCAGATGGAGCGGGGCCGGAGCCGGTGTCCGGCCAATCCCGAAGCGTTTCGCGTGCAGTTGCGGGGGATGACGCTTTGGGATATCGGCAGCGTGGGATTACCTTGCGCGGTGGTGGGCGGCTTGTACCTGGTGCTCTTCGGCCGGCGGAGGCTCGCCGACCGCAGCGCGTTGGTCGAGCAGCTCGACGAGCAGCGGCGCGAGTACCTGGTCGAAATGCTCGTTCAGCCCGACTGCCGCCTGATCGGCAAGACGGTCGAGGAGGCCGGGCTGAGGCACCTGCGGGGGCTCTTCCTGGTGGAGATCGACCGCGAGGGCGAGGCGATCACGCCGGTTACCCCCCACGACACGATCCGCGCCGGGGATCGGCTGATTTTCACGGGCATCGTGACCACGATCATTGACTTGGAAAAGATACCCGGTCTCCTGCCCGCGGCCGACATGACGTTCGAGTTTCTGCCCCCCACGCGGCAGTTGCGTCACCTGTCGGAGGCGGTCCTCTCTCCCTCTTCCCCGTTGATCGGCCGGACGGTGCGGCAGGCCAATTTCCGGGAGCGGTACAACGCGGCGGTGGTCGCGGTTCACCGCAACGGGGCCCGATTGCCCAGCAAGGTGGGCGACATTGTCTTGCGCCCCGGCGACACGCTGCTGCTGCAAACCCGGACCGGCTTCACCGACCGGTTCCGCGACAGCCGCGATTTCTACCTGGTGGCCGACGTGGAGGGCTCGGAGGCCAGGAGCCACCATCGGGCATGGCTGGCCGCCGTCCTGCTGGGGGCGCTGATCATCTGGCTGATCGCCGCGAGCCTGATCGGTCGGGGTGGCGACGGCCTGCTGGCCGGGCTGGGCTCGACGGCGGTGGCCGGCATCGCCATTGCCGGCCTGATGGTCGTGGGCCGGTGTGTCCCTTTGGCCGAGGCCCGTGCGGTGATCGATTTGCAGGTCCTCGTCACCATTGCGGCCGCCCTCGGTTTGGGAGCCGCCTTGAGGGAGAGCGGGGCCGCCACGAGTATTGCGGAGGGGCTGGTGGGCATGGTGGGGGGACGGAATCCGTACCTCCTTCTGGCGGTGCTCTATCTGCTGACGGTCGTGTTCACCGAGACGATCACCAACAACGCGGTCGCCGTGATGCTCTTCCCGATTGCCGTGGAGACGGCGGCCGTGGGCGGCTACAGCCCCCGCCCGTTCGTGATGGCCATTGCCCTGGCCGCCTCGCTGAGCTTCCTCACCCCGATCGGCTACCAGACGAACCTGATGGTGATGGGCCCGGGCGGGTATCAGCCTCGCGACTACCTGCGTGCGGGCTGGCCGCTGGCCCTGCTGATGGCCGTCACGGCGCTGGCCCTGATTCCGTTGGTCTGGCCTTTCGTGCTCTGACTGCCCTCGTCCGACATGGCGGGATTGCGTAAGATTGCCGTGGGTTTGGGCAGGCGGACGCCGCGTGGGGCATACCGCAGGCTGCGGATGGCGGACGGCGTCCGTCTGCTGCGGAAGTCGTGAATTGCAGGGGACTTGTGTCGCACCCGTCTCGTTCGTCGAAGCGTGAGGTGATTGTCATGAAGCGAGTCGTTCTTCTTTGCATTGGGTCGGCGTGCGCCGGCGCGGTGGTTTCGGCCGTGCTGATGAGTCCGTCGGGCCTTTCCGAGAAGAGCGTGGCGCAGGAGTCGTCGTCGGGGCCGAACCGCGTGGCCCAGGCCCGGCCCGACCCGACCCGCACGCCGGCGAGGCCGGCTGCCCGCGCGCCCAGCGGCGCTCTGCCCGTTGTGGCACCCATCGGCGAAGAGGAGCTTACCGCGGAAGAGCGGGTGAACGTGGCCGTCTACGAGCAGGTGAACCGGAGCGTGGTCAACATCGACACGGCCAGCGTGCGGCGCGACGCGTTCTTCCTGTTCAGCATCCCCGAGAAGGGGGCGGGAAGCGGGGTGGTGATCGACAAGCAGGGCCACGTGCTGACGAACCTCCACGTGGTGGCCGGTGCCCGGTCGATTGAAGTGACGCTCTTCGACGGGAAATCGTACGAGGCGGTGCCCGTCGGCGCCGACGAGCCGAACGACGCGGCGGTGCTCAAGATCGACGCCCCGCCGGAGGATCTCTTCCCGGTCACGTTTGGCGACTCGGGGCGGCTTCGCGTAGGGCAGCGTGCGTTGGCGATCGGCAACCCGTTCGGGCTGGAGCGCACGCTCTCGGTCGGCGTGATCGCCAGCCTCAACCGCCCCCTCTCCGAGCGGCGGGGAGCGTTCCGCCAACTGATCCAGATCGACGCCGACATCAACCCCGGCAACTCCGGCGGTCCGCTGTTGGACAGCCGCGGCCGGATGATCGGCATGAACACGGTGATCGCCAGCAATACGGGCCAAAGCGCCGGAGTCGGGTTCGCCATCCCCATCAACACCAGCGCCCGGATCATCCCCGATCTGATCGAGCGCGGTCACGTGGTTCGGGCGGATATCGGGATCGCGTCGGTCTATCGCACGGGCGAGGGGCTTCTGATCACGAAGGTGATCGAAGGGGGCGCGGCTCAGCGGGCGGGGCTGCGTGGACCGCGCCTGGTGGTGCGCGAGAAGCGGCAGGGCCCGATCGTCTACCGGCAGGAGTCGACCGACATGTCGGCCGCCGACCTGATCCTCGCCGTCGACGGCAAGCCGGTCCGCACGGCCGACGACCTGCTGGCCATCGTGGAGAGCAAGAAGCCGGGCGACCGCGTGACCGTCACCGTGCTGCGCGAAGGCCGCCGCACCGACGTGCCGGTGACGCTCGACGAGGGGGAGTAGGGGTCGCGCAGAAGCAACCTGCGTAAACCCCTGCGAGGTGGCACAGCCTAGTGGTCTGCCCACTTCGACTTTACGCGTTGGGTGGCACTGGCGTCTCGCCAGTGCGTCCGGACAAGCACGGGCAAGATGCCCGTGCCACCCGTAAACTCGATCTGGACAGACCACTAGTGCTCCGTCAATCTTGGAATGGCAGGTCGGATGGTTCGTAGTGACCCGATTCATCGGGTCCGCTTTCGGTTTGGACCGCATGAATGCGGTCACTACGAGCCCGTCAATCGAACATTGACGGAGCACTAGCCCGTGTGGGATCCGCACGTAGCCTGAAGCCGACAGACAATCTGTTACCAGCGTGAGCTGGTGACAAACAGGGAGTCGGCTGAAGCCGACCGGATGGGGTCGCCATTTCACCGAGGAGCCGTCAGTACGGCTGGGTCACGCCCGGCATGGGCACCGGATAGCGGCCCGTTTCGTCGGGCAGGACGGGCGGGGTGGCGTCGAAGGCGTACCGGTCGGGGGCCAGGCGCACGTCGCCGTTGATGACCTGATCCCACGTGATCTCTTGCCCGGAGTAACTCGCCATCCGGCCCATGATGCCGACCAGCGTGGCTCGGGCGGCGTGGTCGACGTCGTTGTGTGGCGTGTCGCGCCGGATGGCCTCCATCAGCACGTCGTGCTCGACTTGGTACGGGTTGGGGAAAGCGTCGCGCATGCGCCACCGTGTTCGGCCTTCGATCCACCCGCGGAACAGGTCGGCGCGGCCCAGGGGGCCGTAGGCCCGCGCCGTCGAGTGCGTCCAGCAGCCCGATATCTGGCGGGTCTGCGCGAACAGCTTGACGCCGTCGTCGAAGGTGAACTCAATGGCCTGATGATCGAACGTGTCGCCTTGCTGGGTGGGCAGGTAGAGCTGCCGGCCGCCCTGGCCCTGGGCCAAGACGGGGTGCCCGCCGTGGAGCCAGAGGAGGAGATCGAAGTAGTGGACCAGGGCGTCGATCACGTAGTCGCCGCTGAGCCACTGGAAGTGATAGGGATTGCGGAGCTGATAGGTCATTTCGGTCATGTCGGCCGGGCGGGGCGGGGTGTCGCGCAGGGCCGACATGTTGAAATAGCAGCCCAATAGCGCCGGCCGGCCGATCGCCCCCTCCTTCACCCGACGCATCGTCTCCTGCACGCGGAGGCTGTGGCGCATGTACAGCCCGACGCCCACCTTGAGGTGCTTCCGCTTGGCCTCCTCGCCGGCGGCCATCACTTGCTTCACGCCGGGCACGTCGACGCCCATCGGCTTTTCCAGGAACACGTGCTTGCCCTGCTTCACGGCGTAGGCGAAGTGCATGGGCCGGAAGTGCTGGTGGGTGGCCAGAATCACCAGGTCGACGCCGCTATCGATGGCCTGCCGGTAGGCGTCGAAGCCGACGAACCGCCGCTCGGGCGGCACGTCGACCCGGGCTTCCAGGCCGGTCGAGGCCTCGCGGTCGTAATCGGCCTCGAACCCGTGCACCAGGCCCTTGAGACTCGCCTCCAGCCGGTCGCGGAACAGATCGGCCATGGCCCAGAGCTTGACCGGCCCCTTGGTCAGAAGCGCCTGGGCGGCCGCCCCCGTGCCGCGAGCGCCGCACCCGACCAGCGCCACCTTGATCGTTTGGTCACCCAGCGCGCCGGTGCCCGGCGCGGTCGGCTCCGCGGCCGAGGCAGCCATGCCGGCCAACCCACTCGCTCCGACGACGGCTGCCCCCTGCAAGAATCGGCGACGGTCCATGGCATGTTTCCTCGATTGCCCCTGTGGTTGGGGAATTCGACAAGGCTCGTAGTGACCCGATTCATCGGGTCTGTCGCCCGAAATCTCCGTTGTTCGTCCGGTCCCCGACCGCATGAATGCGGTCACTACAAGCCTCGTCAAACAGGCTCGTAGGGCCTCCGTGCTCCATCGGAAAGCGGACGCGCGGCGTGCCCCTCCTTCAGTCGAGCCGCTTGATGAACACGTTGCGGAACCAGATGGAGCCCGGGTGATCCTGCAGGAGAATGTGGCCCTTGCGGCGGAGGTCCTTCATCGGCTTGTGGTACTTGTTGGGCGTGCCGTCGGGGTTCTTCTCGGCTTCGGCCCAGTCGTCCAGGTCGACGTCGATCACCTTCTCGCCGTTGAGCACCACCGCCACCTTGCTCCCCTTGGCGGTGATCGTGATCCGGTTCCACTCGCCCGCCTTGTGCATCGTGTTCTTGCTGGGGGCGATCATGTCGTACAGCGCCGCGCAGTCGTGCTTGTCGGGCACCTCCTTGCCGTGGCAGTCGAGAATCTGCACCTCCAACAGCCCGTTCCACCAGTAGCGCTTCGCCGTGGGGTCGGGCTTGTGGCGGAGGATGATGCCGCTGTTGGTTTC
>Ga0180431_10007883_pt1 | contig 12318 bp, 10 predicted proteins | sample SS_ome_11_FD_132459 | JGI IMG/M metagenome (GOLD analysis project Ga0180431, IMG submission 132459) | Hypersaline lake sediment archaeal communities from the Salton Sea, California, USA - SS_1_MS_1 metaG | ecosystem: Environmental > Aquatic > Non-marine Saline and Alkaline > Hypersaline >... | reverse complement strand
GCCCTGGTTGATGCTCTGCCGGGAGGGATGGAAGTCGAGAATCCCCGCTTAGCAACATCGGCCGAATCACACTACTCAGAGTCTAACAGGCCGGACCACGTGGAGTTCCTTGACGACCGAGTCGTACTGTTTTGTACGGCAGGCAAAGATGAGAAGACTTTTGAGTATGCTCTGCGAGTAACTGCGGCCGGCCGGTTCGCTCTGCCGCCCATCCAGGCATCGTGCATGTACGAACCTGCCGTGGCCTCATTGGGTTCAGAGGGGCGATTGACCATTGTTAACCGCCGACGAGAACAGAATAAAGAGGAATAGTCTCTCGTGATCTTCTTAAGAAGAACTAAGACAGCCAGGCTCCTAAGACGAATGCTCAAGGTCATGAGCCTGATGACAGCTCTGTCTCTGGGCGTGTTTTTTTCGATTTGGCTGCTACTTCCGTTTCCTGCCGAGCGCCTTGAGAAATGGGCTGTCAGCCCCACTATATCGGATGTTAATGACAGACCAATCTTGAGCATTGTCGGTCCAGATGATCAGTGGCGATACCCAATCCGGCTGGATCAGATGTCGCCCTGGCTGAAGCAGGCGACAATCGCCGTCGAAGATGAACGTTTCTACAGGCATATAGGAATTGATCCGCTTGCGGTAGTACGGGCGGCTGGTCAGAACATCGCAGCCGGAAGGATTGTCTCAGGCGCCAGCACACTGAATATGCAGTTGTGCAGAATGATGGACGACCGTCGGCGCTCACTCACGGCAAAGATCATAGAGTCCTTTCGAGCACTGCAATTAAACAGACTCATGAACAAGGATGAGATACTCGAACTCTATCTCAATACGGCCCCTTATGGCGGCAATCTGAGAGGGGTAGAAGCTGCGTCATTAAAATATTTCGGAAAGCACGCAAAAGATCTCTCGCTCGGGCAGGCTGCTCTAATCGCCGGCCTTCCGCAATCTCCCGGCAGGTATCAACCTAATCGGCATCTCGAAGCCGCGCTGAAACGCCGGTATGTTGTACTAAGTCGAATGCTTGAGACAAAAATGATTACGCAACAGCAATTCGAAAAAGCCTGCTCGAGCTCAATCGAGATACATCCGAAACCAAAGAAACAGAGAACATCTCACGCAGCATGGTTTGCCCTGAAGCGTCGCCCGGCGGGCGGCCGCACGACTATTAACCTGGATATCCAGAAACAAGTTGAACGTCTGGCTCAGGAACATCTTCACCTATTGCCCAAAGGCACTGAGTTAGCTGTCGTCGTGATTGACATTGCCGAATCTTCGATTGCTGCAATGATCGGCTCCGGCGACAGCGCCGATCCGGAGGATGGGCTGGTCAACGGCGCACTGGCCAGACGGAGTCCCGGTTCGACGTTAAAGCCGTTCATTTATGCCGCAGCTTTCGAGACCGGTCGTCTTAATGGCGAATCAACTGTATATGACGTGCCGATATCGCGCGGCGGATGGACGCCGCTAAACTTTGATCGGGCCTTCACGGGGCAGCTGAGTGCCGCCGAGGCCTTGCGGCGGTCGCTTAACGTCCCGGCGGTGCTCATCGCTGAGGCAGTCGGACTGGCCGGATGTTGCGGCATAGCGGAGGCCGCCGGAATTCCTCTGCCTCCCGATTCTCAAAGACGCGGCGGACTGGCGTTGGCTGTGGGAGGAATCGAAGTAAGATTACTGGAGCTTACCAATGCCTACGCAACGCTCGGCAGGGATGGCCTTCGAAGATATCCACGGGTATTTCCAGATGAGCCCTCTCCCGATGTACGCGCTTTGAGCCCAAATGTATGCCGTGCGATCAGCGAAATCCTGTCCTCGCGCCGACGTCGCCCGGCAGGTATGGAAACGGCACTTGCTGAAGAAGTACCGTGGTTTATGTGGAAAACAGGAACCAGCTCAGGCAGAAGGGATGCATGGGCCGTAGGGCATAACCGTCGTTATGCGATTGGAGTTTGGGTGGGCCGCTTTCGCGGAACAGGTCGAACAGCATATGTCGGCGGCGAAGCGGCAGAGCCTCTGCTGTCCGAATTGTTCAACCTGTCAGATTTGAGGACGTGCATAGATCCGCCCCCGGCGACTCCGATCCCGGTCCGTCGCCCCCTGTCAAAACCACGCGAATTACAACAGCGTCTGAAGATAACCTCGCCGACTCCCGGCGACACGTTCATCTGTCTGGATGGATCGGCCATTGTCCAGACGCGAATCAACCGCGCCGACGGAATATCATGGTTCTTAAACGGCAGATTTATTCCCGCCGATACGGCGCACAGCTTGACCTTATGTGCAGGAGAGTACGAACTGCGCTGCGTTGACAAGTCAGGGCAATCTTCGAGCGTTCTCTTTGCAGTTCTTGGCTCCGGAGAATCTGACTTACCATAACGGGACAGCCATAGTCTCTATTCGGAAGGTTTTGCTTTTCCAGACCAGAGAAAATCAGCATCTCTGCGGCTTGAAGATTCTGATATACACTCCACGATCCAATTCTAATCAAGACTGGCCGGAGCAGGCCAAGAATCACCAAGGTTGCAGTTTCTTCTGAACGCAGTAGAATAGTATGGGCCCGTCGCTTAGATTTGCCAACGGGCCGGCATCGAAAGTTCCGACGCAAGAGAAAGGAGTCTGAACATGGCCAGGAACGAAGCCAAGCGACAAAAGAAACTCATGAAAAAGCGGCAGAAGGATAAGCTCCGCAGGAAACGACAGCTTGAGTCGATACCCTATACTGTGCTGAGCACGAAGAAGAAAATCCATTCGGCTCGCCACTACCCCCTGTATGAATGCCTCATCAATCCATCGTGGGAGGAAAAGGGCCTGGCCACTATTGTGGTTTCACGGCGCCAGCCTGGCGGAGATTTGATTTTTGGTGTGTATCTGGTGGACATACTGTGTCTCGGGCTTAAGAACACGTTCTGCAATGCTGACTTCCCCCCGTCACGTTACAGCACAGATTTGGTGCACGGGGCGTACCGGGATGAAGCCCCAATTGAATGCTCGCCAGATATGGCCCACCAGATAATCTATGGAGCGATCGACTTTGCTCGAGGCCTTGGATTTCATCCTCACAAGGATTTTGATCTATCCCAATATGTTCTTGACGAGTCGGACAGCTTTGAGGTGATTCCAGAGATCGAGTTTGGCCGAGACGGCAAACCGTTCTACATATCCGGCCCCGACGATAACGTTCCAAGAATTCTACGACAACTTGAATCAACTGCAGGGCAGGGGCATTTCGACTACATTTGCGGCGGTCCTGCTCCTGATCCGCATCTGCCGGATTACCCAGGTCAAACCGTACGGATGATCGAGTGAAAACACGATTCACCGGCACGTGGTTCATCTCCGAGATGAGATCCTGGGATGCGGACTACATCAACCTTGTCGGTCCCGGATACCCGGCCGTTGACCCCGAAGGCTCCGGCTCCATGCAATTCGGCGGTTGGAATGTAGACCTGGACCGGCGTGTTGAAGATATTAAAAGCGGAAAGAAACTTCAGTTCACCTTCGAAGGCTTCGATGAAGGAGAGCCGGGCTCCGGCAGGGGCTGGGCCAGGATCTACTCTGCCGCAATCCTCTTCAGGCAGCACGAACCGCCACTTGGACAATTTGCCGAAGATTTGAACATTGTTCCCGAAATCGTTTCTGAAATCGAGGAAGAGTCCCGGGGTACACGGGGCAGCCTGGAGATTTCGTTCCAAGAAACTCACGGTCGAAAGCTGAACCTGCATATCCAGCGTGCCCACTTCAAGCGCAGGGAGACCTGCGTCCATGATCTCCAGAGCTTGTTGGAAGATGTTGAATCTCTTGAGTACCTTGAGCAGGTTCGAATCGACGGGCGCTAATACCGGATAAGCACTAACGATTCACAGCCATAGCGCGGCAAAGACAACTTAGGGCGGTAACCGGAAAAGAATTTTAACTGTCACCACCTTGCTTTTGCCTCAGCCGCCAACCTTTCCTTCTCGGGCCAGGTCAATTTGAAGCCCTCATCCGGATATTCCACCCTTGAGCCGGGAACATCAGAAGCTCCGGGGCGGCGCAGTTGTTGCAAATTGGAGTTACAACGATAGAATGACATCCGGTGTGTTGTGAATTTCGGCAGTATAGTTGGAAGAATAAGGGATTGAATTATGTCAAGAAGGTTTTTTATACTTACAATCGTCACTCTGCTCATGCCGGCATTCGGCTGCAAGCAGAAGGATCAGGGGGCCGGTGCGGACCGGGGCTCTCAGGGCAAGCGGAAAATTGCGGTCGTGATTTCCACGTTGAATAATCCCTGGTTTGTCGTTCTGGGCGACACAGCCAGGGCGCGGGCCGAGGAACTGGGCTACGAGGCGACCATATTTGACTCGCAGAACGACACTGCAAAGGAATCCGACCACTTTGACAACATCATCGTTGGTGGCTATGCCGCAATTTTGTTCAATCCTACCGACGCGGACGGTTCCATAGCAAATGTGAAGAAGGCAAAAAGAGCGGACATCCCTACATTCTGTATTGACAGGGAAATCAACTCCGGCGACGTCGCCGTCACCCAGATATTATCCGACAACTACGCCGGCGCTGTTGACCTGGGCCAATACTTCGTCAAGAAGATGAACAAAAAGGGCAACTATGTCGAGCTCCTGGGGATCCTCGGCGACAACAATACCTGGAATCGCTCGAAGGGCTTTCACAGCGTGGTCGACAACTATCCGGATTTGAAAATGGTGGCTCAGCAGGGAGCTGAATTCGATCGCACCAAAGCCATGGAGGTCCTTGAGTCGATCATGCAGGCAAATCCGGAAATCGACGCGGTGTTCTGCGGTAACGATGCGATGGCAATGGGCGCGTACCAGGCGCTGGCCGCGGCAGGCAAGGCGGACAAGGTGATGGTGTTTGGTTTTGACGGCGCAAAAGATGTGGTCGACTCGATACGCGACGACAAGATAGTCGCCACCGGAATGCAGTTCCCCAAGCGAATGGCCCGGATGGCCGCCGAGCAGGCAGACAAGTACATCAAAGGCGAGAGGGATTTTCCCCAGAAGGTGCCCGTCGCCGTCGAGTTGGTTACACAGGAAAACGTAGCGAAATATGCGGCCTACGGCAGAGAGTCCGAGCAATAGACCGATCGCTCTGCGCGGGCCGGAGTCTTTTAATTCTGAGGTATGATAAGTCAGGATCGTGGATCAGTAGCCGTTATCCGAGACGTAAGCCGCCCGGTGACAAAGTTATAAAATGAAGAAGGTGTGCAAGTACAGTCTGGCCGCTGCAATACTCGTATCTCTGCTCTGCCAGAGCGTCTATTTTAAGGACCTGAAAGAAATAAAAGAGCAGCGGCGAAGAGAGGCCTTCAACGCGGCCCGGTATGCCGAAGACTTCTGGCTCAATCAATTGCCCGGCGTGTTGGATGAGGCGGTCGATGGCAAAGAGCTGATCGAATTGTTTAAGACGGACATGCCCCATGCTATCAAGCGCTACGGCAAGGCGCCGGGTGTTTCGAGGATCTACGCCTATCTGGTCGATGGCGAAGGAGTGATCCTCTTGATTGATGCCGATGGTTTGAAGGTGAGCGTTGCAGAGCCACACACCAATCCGGATGTTGCCATTGAAACGGGTCTCTACATCTCCGGAAACGCCGTGCGGGACGCCTCCGGCCTCGTTGATGTCAGCGACTTCTCCGATACGATGAAGTTCAATGAAATCGGCAGTGAGATCAACAAGATCATAGTCAAGGATGTAATCAAACCATTCCTCGATGCCAAACCGGCGGTCGGCGACGGCATAAGATTCGTTGGAGCGACTAAAGTGGCGCAAGACGCCGCCCATGAAGACATGCTGCGACTTATAAAGATTGTGCCGATTAGATTGGAACTGGAATGATTACGAAATAATGAGACGATAATGTCAACGTCTGAAATCGACAAAGTGGTTCTCCGAGCCGGCAATATAAGTAAAGCGTTCGGGGGTATTAAAGCCCTGGACGACGTGAGCCTTGAGATTTGTGCCGGGAAGGTGAATGCCATTGTCGGCGAGAATGGCGCGGGCAAGTCTACGTTGATGAAGATTCTTTCAGGCGTGTACGGCGACTATAAGGGGCAGATTGTCCTGGACGAAGGGGCAATAGTCTTCTCAGGTCCGGCTGAAGCGCAGGACAGCGGCATTGCAATAATACATCAGGAACTGAACCTGATTCCACACTTAAGTGTCGCCGAGAATGTTTTTTTGGGCCGCGAGTTCATAAGCCGCGCCGGTCTGATTGACTATCGAGCGATGCGAAGAGAAACGGCAAAAATACTACAGAGGCTTGACCTTGATATAGATCCGAGAGTCGAGGTTTCCGGCCTGAGAGTAGGCCAGCAGCAGATCGTCGAGATTGCACATGCCCTGTCCCTGGATGCCCGTATCCTGATAATGGATGAGCCGACGTCGGCGATCAGCGATCGCGAAATTGAGGTCCTCTTCGGCCTGATACGCTCTCTGACGGCCCAGGGCGTGGCGGTGGTTTACATAACGCACAAGCTCGATGAGCTTTTTCAGATTGCCGACACGGTGACGGTCCTGCGAGACGGCAAGCTTGTCGGCTCCAGAGACATCGACGAGGTTACGCATGATGATATAGTGCGGATGATGGTCGGCAGAGATATGGAGGATTTCTTTGTCAAGGCCGAGGTCGCAAAGCCGGAGGTGGTCTTTGCCGTCAGGGATGTGTGTCTCTCTGATACGCGACTCGCGGGAGATTACGTTGTAGATCACGTCGGTTTCGAGGTGAAGGCCGGCGAGGTCCTGGGACTGTTCGGACTCATGGGAGCCGGTCGAACCGAGTTATTGGAGACAATCTTCGGTCTCCATCCGGAACAATCGTCAGGTGATATTTTTCTGCAGGGACGTCAAGTTGAGATCGATTCGCCGAGCGACGCGATTAACTTCGGAATAGCCTTCGTAACCGAAGACAGAAAAGCGGAGGGTTTGATTCCGGAAATGTCAGTTGCGGCAAGCATCAGTCTTGCCAGCCTGGAACAAACAGAACGTTTCGGTTTTCTGAGCAGTCGGCTCGAAAACGGCCTGGCGCGCGATTACGTCGGCCGATTGCGTATCAAGACGCCGTCTGTAAGACAAAAAGTCGAAAACCTTAGCGGCGGTAACCAGCAGAAAGTGGTTATTGCCAAGTGGCTCGCAACCGATCCCCGAGTTTTACTTCTTGACGAGCCGACCAGAGGGATCGACGTGAACGCCAAGAACGAAATCTACAGGCTGATAAGCGACCTTGCCGGTGCCGGAATGGCGATTGTGATGGTGTCTTCCGAACTGCCCGAAATAATGGCTATCGCCGACCGGATCATCGTGCTCTCCGAAGGCAGGCAAACCGCCGAATTCACATCATCGCAGGCAACGGAAGAATCAATTATGAAGGCGGCTATTCCGCAGGGGCAGGCTGTATGAACTACCGGGATCAGAAATGCTAAAGCTGAACGATCACAAAGCTTTATTGGTGAAATTCCAGTCCTTACTGGCGCTATTGCTTATGGTAGCGGTCTTCAGCGCCTGCGCCGAAGGCTTCTTCTCAACCGACAATTTCTGGCTCATCCTCACGCAGGTCTCGGTCAACATGTGTCTTTCTGTCGGCATGACGCTCGTAATCCTGACCGGCGGAATCGATCTGTCGGTCGGATCGATCCTCGCTCTCAGCGGAGCCGTTATGGCCGGGCTCCTTAAGAACGGCGTGGAAATACCGGCATTCAACCTCTTCGTCGGCTTCACTGCTCTCGGCGCGATATTAACAGGCTTGCTTGTGGGATCATTCCTCGGATTCTTCAACGGTTTGATGATTACGCTTCTGAAAATCCCGCCGTTCGTGGCGACTCTTGCGATGATGACAATTGCTCGCGGTCTGACCCAGCTCTGGACGGGAGGCGCCGCCATTACCGGCCTCGGCGAGGTATTCGCGTACATAGGCACCGAAGATTTTTGCGGTGTGCCGGTCCGCGTTTGCACTTGTGCCGCGATAGTAGGCGCAGCGATACTCGTTCTCGGCAAGACGAGATTCGGCAGATATATCTATGCAATCGGAGGGAACGAGCAAGCCTCACGGCTTTCCGGTCTGAACGTAAACAGAATCAAGCTTCGTGTGTATACTATCGCCGGAGCGCTTTCGGCAGTTGGCGGACTCATAGTAACATCCAAGCTCGACTCGGCCACTCCCATTGCAGGTGACGGATACGAGCTTGATTCTATCGCCGCGGTGGTGATAGGTGGTACGTCGCTTTCCGGTGGAAGGGGCTCGGTGCTCGGTACGGTTCTTGGCGTTCTGATAATCGGTGTTCTCAACAGCGGATTGATAATTTTGAGAGTGCCGCCTTTCTGGCAGAAGGTCATCAAAGGTTGTGTTATACTGCTGGCCGTCGCTATCGACAAACTTAACACAAAAGAAAAGTGATAGTCAATGGATCGTAAGGTTATGACAGATCGTGAGCTTTATCGCAGGTCGATTGAGTATCGGATCAGGCTTCTCAGATACATCAGGATGGCCAATGCCGGCCACACGGGCGGCAGCCTTTCCTGTGTCGATATTCTAAATGTGCTTTACAATCGTATTCTGAACGTCACGCCCGAGAATTTCAGTGACCCACACCGCGACAGATACGTGCAGAGCAAAGGGCATTCGGTGGAGGCTCTGTACGTAGTGCTGGCGGATAAAGGTTTCTTTCCGGAGTCGGAGCTTGAAACGCTTTGCAGATATGAATCTCATTACGTGGGCCATCCAACGCGCAAAATCAACGGCATAGAGCAGAACACCGGGGCTTTGGGTCATGGCCTTGCATTCAGCGTCGGCGTAGCACTTTCGGCAAAAATGGACGGCGCCGCCTACAAAGTCTACACTTTGCTGGGTGACGGTGAATTAGCCGAGGGATCCAACTGGGAGTCTATGCTGACGGCGGCACATTACAACCTTGACAATTTGACAGCTATTATCGACCGCAATAATCTCCAGATTACCGGCAGGACCGAAGATGTGTGCAGTCTCGAGCCGTTAGCGGATAAATTTGAAGCCTTCGGCTGGTCCGTCAGAACTATCGACGGCCACGATATCACAGCTATCACTGATGTTCTCAGCGCGGTTCCGTTCAACGTCGGCAAGCCCGGCATGGTTATTGCCAACACGGTAAAAGGCAAGGGAATCAGCTTCATGGAAAACGATCACAAATGGCACCACGGCGTGCCAGACGACGAGCAGTACGATCAGGCGCAGCGGGAGCTGGATGCACTGTTGGCGGAGCAGGAATCATGACGTTTGCAGCAGGCCGGGAATTGGGCAAAGCGAACCTAGATGTCTTCTCCGAGACGTTGCTTTCGCTGGCTATCGAGAACAGAAACGTTCTGGCAGTCACCAGCGATTCACGCGGCTCGGGCAAATTGATGCCGTTTGCCGCGAACCTTCCCGACCGGCTTATCGAAGTTGGAATTGCAGAGCAAAATCTCGTCGGAGTGGCGGCCGGCCTTGCTTCGACGGGAAAGATTGTTTATGCGGTATCGCCGGCAAGTTTTTTATCGGCTCGGGCGCTGGAGCAAATCAAAAACGACGTCTGCTATTCCGACCGGCCGGTCAAGCTGATTGGAATCAGTGCCGGCGTCAGTTACGGAGCGCTTGGCTCGACCCACCACGCTACTCATGATCTGGCTGCGCTTCGAGCCATACAAAATATTTCCATTGTCGCGCCGGCGGACAACTTCGAGACGGCAGAAGCAATCCAGGCCGCGGCACAAATGGCAAGCCCCGTTTACATCCGTTTCGGTAAACGTCCCATGTATCATCTTCACGGACCTCAGGCTGAGTTTGTAATCGGTAAATCGATGATTGTTCGCGAGGGAACGGATGTGACCTTTATCGCAACCGGCGAAACAGTTTATCACGCTCTGATGGCGGCAGAAGCGATGGAAGCCGATGGTCTGAGTTGCCGGGTTATCAGCATGCACACTGTAAAGCCGCTCGATATTGAAGCAGTCCTGCTCGCAGCGTCGGAAACTCGTGCTATTGTGACGGTTGAGGAACACAGTATCTGCGGCGGTCTCGGAGAAGCATGTGCCGGAGTCCTGATGCAGGCCGGTCTGAGTGTTCCTTTCAAAATCGTCGGCCTGCCCGACGAGTATACTGTGACAGGCAGCCAGGTTGAGATTTTCGAGCACTACGGAATCAGCGCCGAAGGGCTGGCCCGGACCGCCAGGGAGCTGCTTAGCCAGTAATTGTCCTTCAATTAGCGTAGAGAAATCAATATGGAAAATCAGTACATATTAGCAATCGACCAGGGCACAAGCGGAACCAAGGCAGTTATTTTCGATTCTCGCGGACAGATTGCGGCCAAAGCCGCCGAACCCCTTAAATCGTATTTTCCACAACCCGGCTTCGTCGAACAGGACCCGCATGAGATATATCAAAATGTCCTCGGCTCGCTGAAAAAATGTCTCGAAGAGTTTACCGGGAACGGATCGGGTAACCTGGCGGACATCACGTGCTGCGGCATCTCCAATCAAAGAGAAACATTGGTCCTGTGGGATGACTCGGGCGAGCCAATATGCAACGCCGTCGTCTGGCAGTGTAAAAGATCCGTGGATATCTGTAACCGCTTGAAGAACTCAGAGCTTGAGAACGAGGTTATCGGCAGAACGGGTTTGATTATCGATCCGTACTTTTCAGGAACCAAGCTGATATGGCTTTATGAAAACAACTCTCAGGTCAAAGATGTTGTTGACACAGGCAAGGCCTACTTCGGAACCGTTGATTCGTGGCTGCTTTTCAAACTCACAGGAGGAAGAAGCTACTTCACCGATTATACAAATGCATCACGCACGCTGATCTTCAACATCCACGACCTGGCATGGGACGGGTATCTTCTGGAAAGATTCAATTTGCAGAATCTGAACCTGCCCCGGGCACATCCATCCGGCTATTCTTTCGGACAAACGGATTTCGAGGGTCTCCTGCCGAACAGCATCGAGATATCGGCCATGATCGGCGATTCGCATGCCGCGGCTTTTGGAGAAGGCTGTTTCGAGCCCGGCACGGCAAAAGCCACGATGGGCACCGGCTCTTCGATTCTATTGAATACCGGCTCCGAGCCTGTCAGATCGAAAGCCGGCATGGTAACTACCATCTGCTGGAGCATGCCCGGGAGAGTCGATTACGCTCTGGAAGGCATTATCGTTACCTGCGGAGCGACGATCAACTGGCTGCGCGATCGGCTGGGACTCTTCGCCGACAGCAGAGAGACGGAACAGATGGCAATGTCCGTCAAAAACAACAATGGTGTGTATCTCGTTCCGGCGTTTAGCGGGCTCGGTGCTCCCTATTGGAAGATGGATGCCAAAGCTGCGATTCTGGGCCTTACCCTGGGCTGTGACAAAAACCATTTAGTCCGGGCAGCGCTGGAGTCTATCCCATTGCAGATCAAAGATGTCATTGCTGCGATGGAGCAGGACAGCGGAATCACTTTGCAGGAGCTGAAAGTGGACGGCGGCATAACGGCCAACCGTTTTGTCATGCAGTTCCTCGCAGATTTGCTAAACACCAACATCGTCAATATTGGCATGGAGGAGGTCTCTGCCCTTGGAGCGGCCTACTTAGCCGGGCTCCGGCACGGTATCTTCAAGGATATCGATCAATTAGAGAGCCTGAATATCGGCGGAAAACAGTTCTCCCCAAATACCGACGTTAAGGGCGCTCAAGCCTCTTATGAGGGTTGGAAAAAAGCTGTGCAGCAACTTTTGTAACCGAGCTGGTGCTTTTCATCGCGTTGTCGGGCAGTTCCCTGCACATTCTCGTGCATCAGCCATTCGGCGGCAGCAATTGCAACTGTAGACAGAGTTCTCTTCGGCTTAAGGTATCCGTAGACGATATGATATAAGGTGAGCGCAGAACCTGTAATCTTAACGTAAGCTTGAAAGGCGGATGGATTACTTCTTTGCGCACCTGGCCGGTCCGTTTTCCAGAAGATTGGCGATCTTCTCGAGCAGGCTTGTGAAATCGACCGGTTTTGTGACATAATCGGCGATTCCGTAGGCGGAGGCCGCAGCTATGTCGCGACTCTCGCAGAGCGCTGTAACCATTATCACCGGCGTATCCCTTAACACCGGATTCTTCCTCATTCGTTCAAGCATTTCGAGGCCGTCCATAACGGGCATATTATTGTCGAGAAGGACTATGTCCGGCTTTTCATTTTCTGCGATTTTAAGGCCCTCTGCTCCATTGTCGGCAGTAACGACCTCGTACTTGCTCCATTCAAGGCGGCACTGGATGATACTGAGACAGTCGGGTTCATCATCCACCACGAGTATTTTGGCCGGGCCAGT
>Ga0180431_10007882_pt1 | contig 12318 bp, 31 predicted proteins | sample SS_ome_11_FD_132459 | JGI IMG/M metagenome (GOLD analysis project Ga0180431, IMG submission 132459) | Hypersaline lake sediment archaeal communities from the Salton Sea, California, USA - SS_1_MS_1 metaG | ecosystem: Environmental > Aquatic > Non-marine Saline and Alkaline > Hypersaline >... | reverse complement strand
TATTATTTCTATATATTAAAGATTGTTCCATTATTTAGCCGCTATTGTAAGTTTGCCTGCTCCGCCTGTTCTTTTAACCCTTATAGCTAATACTAAATCCGTAGAAAAAGAATCAACGTCATTAGATCCTGGAATAGCAGTACTATTTTTCCAATTAACTCCATCAAGAGAAAATTCTAATGTACCTGCCAATGTTCCACTAGCTTGAAAACTAACAACTTCTGCAGGAAAATGAAGTCTGATAATTTCTTCTGCATTTGCAGCATCTAGTTCTTCAGTAGAAATTGAATATCCTGTTTGGATCTTTTGTTGTAATCTTATTTTGTTTTTTCTAGTAATCTGTTCCAAACCCATCTAAAATCCCCCAGTAACGGTAAAATGCTCACCTGTATCATGAAATAAATATATTAATAAATATCTTAACGCATCCAATAAACCTTCATATCCATCTGGCGATTCCTCATAATCTTCCTTCAATGCTCCTGCTTTTGTCTTTTTAAATTTAGCAGTACTCATAGCATAAGTTAAATTTGGACAATTACTAGATATAAATAGTTTAGGATATGTTACTTGATCGTTATTTTCATCAACTATAGGTCTTCCTTTTGAATCAAACTTTGGAAATTGTAGCCATTGTCTAACCATATTGCAACCAATTTCTCTATCTTGTTTTAGACCCACAGGACTTCTTTTCAATACTTCTTTAAAATCATCCCAAGCAGACCTACCATTAAGTTGTCGTTGTTTTCCAGATATGTCCGCTACTATATGTTCAAATTTTATTCTATGTCTGACACTCATAGGTGCTTTTTCTATATTCCAAATATTATTAGCTGTTTTATTTAATTCTAATTCTTTATCTGAAATTTGTTGTGCTTGCTCATATGTACTAGTTCTTGAAGTAAATCTTTCATCAAATATTATAACATCACCAAATTTATTTACTTGAGCAAATATTGTACTAGCAGGTTTAGCAAAATTATGATCACAGGCAGCATATATAGGGCCTTCATTAGGATGCCATGCATAGTCTACTACATTTGGAACTGGGTATTTTTTTTCTGCTTCCATTATAAAACCTGGAAATACAATATCTGCTACTGCTTCAAAATCAGCTAAATATTCTTGTTTAAATTTTACCACTTTCCCAGAATGTACTGCTCTTTTATATGCTCTGTCAACCTCTTCTTTACTCTTTTCTGGAGTTCCTGCTAATAAAGGATTATCATAACTAGTACTTCTAAAAGCACTCCATTCTGTCATATCATCATCAATACCAAGTTCTTCATCAAACTGTACTGGTAATTTTCCTTGTCTTTGTTTAGTACCTTTTTTGCCATAAAGATATAATTTATAAAAAGAATTTCTACCTCTAGGAGTAGAAATAAAAATAGCGCTACCTTCTTTATCCATAAGTGTAGGCTGTATCATCTGAGTCCATATATCTTCTATTTGTTCATTTATAGCAGCCTCATCAATTATTACTAAGTCATTTGCTTCACCAGCCAAACTATCTGGATTTTCCAGAGACTTGGCTTCTAATACAGAACCCCAAGGAGTTTCTAAGTAATAATCACCTTTTTGTGACCTACAGCGACCTCCTCCTGGTTTTCCTGGTTTAATAACTTGTAATTGTACTACTAATATGTTTTGTAATTCTCTAAATACTTTTTCACACAATGAATAATCTGGTGCGCAAATCCATATTCTTCTTCTTATTTGAAATAGAGCTGCAAGAGCCATTAAAGAAGCAAGTAAGGTTTTTCCAAAACGTCTACCACATGCCAATACTTTAAATCTTGCTGGATCTTTTACAATTTCTACCTGTGTTTGAAATAAAGGTTGAAATAATTTTCCTTGAGAAGTTCTAACTCTTTTCTCATGCAAAAATTTAGATAATCCTTCTATATCTAATTCGTGAAGCCTAAGAGGTTTTCCTTCAGCGTTATAATCAGATTGAGGTATCATATTACTTATTACTTCCATGTAACTTCTGGTTTATTTCTCTAAATATATCCATGACTTCAGAAGACTTATTATCACCTTTTTCCACATAATCCCCAGATAACGTTAGCCAAATTTTAGCAGCAGTAGTATCCTTGCTATCTGTAGCCTTTTTATAAAGTGTATCAATAACTTTTGATCTTTTTTCTGGAGTAAAAAGCCCTACGCCTCTTATTTTAGCCCACACTGCTTCTTCCCAACCAGCTTTTTTTCTCCATTGTCCAACAGAATATCTAGAAGGAATACCTTCAAGTAATATATCTCTTACTTCAGGTTCATCCTTATATCTTAGTTCTACTTCTTCAATTAATAAATTTCGTAAGGATTCTACAGAATATTTTTTCTGCTCCCTAACAATAAAGGTAGCTTCTATTTCTTGAACTATTTGCTGTAAAATAGTCCATTCAGAATCACCACTTAATTTTTTAACTTTTTGAGAAGCTAGAAGTTTAAGATTTGACTTCTTTTGGTTTTCTTTGTTCATTAACTACTTTTTCTTCTTTTTTCTTAGGTTCTACTCTTTTAGGTTTCTTTTTAGGAGGTTTTTCTTCAGTAACTGTTGGTTTTTTGTGTGGTTTAGTAACTTGTAGTAAATCTGGATGTTTTCTAAAACTTTTTTTACCTTTTGATTTCTCTTTGGATAACTCGCACTTTTTATTTGGACAAAAAACTGGTCTTGAGTCTTCCCAAAGTGCTATAATCTGTTTAGTCCATCCACAATTCTTACATTTATATACTATTTTATCCATTACTATTCCTCGGTTTGTAATTTTCTTATTTCGCTTGGTTTATATTTTTTATCTATTTTATGCTTCCAAGGCTTACACATAATACAACCACAGCCAAAATGACATTTATTAAATCTGCCTATTTCATCTACAACCCAGCCTATTAATTTCCACTTTCTAGCTCTATTCTTTTGCTTTGACTTTGATTTATGTCTTCTTTCTGCTCTATTCATTTAATCCTACTATAAAAAGAGAGCCAACTCATGGAATAAAGAAATTATTCACGATTCATGAATTGTGAAGCTCTCTTTAGGGAGGGAATCAAATTGTCTGAATGAAATCTCTAAGCCTGTCTATTTTTGTGCGTCTATGTCAGGTTGGAAGCCTATATTTCAAATCCTACCCATGATATCCCGTATTATCAGTTGGATAAATAATTCCAGTTAAGTTCGTGTAAGGACCAAATACAATTCCTATTTTATTCTTTTCTTTATCTAATTCATTAAGCTGAAATATTAGTCTATAATTATCTTTTACAGACATTAATTGTGTATCTTCAATCTCATTCTCAGTAGGGTATGTGCCCTTTTGGTCTGGAATCATTAATATTTTAAAATTATTATCACCAGCTACAATGCCATAAAAATTAAGATCAAAGTCAATTGCTTCATCAATAGTCTTTTTAGATTGTTTTTCGTGCTCTGCTAATTTTTTTACAGATTCTACAAAATCATTTGTAGCTTTTTCCATTTCAAGTTCTTCTTCAGTTTTTTGCTTTATTGGCTTTTTCCTATTTTTAAAAAATCCAAACATTAATTTGCCTAGCATAAAAAACTCCCCTTAACTATATATTAGTACATACTAAGTCAACTATATAAACACTTTACGATCACTTTTTTGTCGTCCTCTTCTATCATATGGAATAACTTTTCTTCTCCCTTTAAAATAGTTATAGAGTAATTTTCATTTCTATAACCCTCTGTATTTATTTTTAAAGATAGTACTATATGAATAGGTCCTCTCTTTTTAATACAAGTTACTTCTCCTACTATTTCTGACTCTTCTAAAATCAAATAATCTCCAACATCTATTTCCAATAAATCATTCCAAGTTGTCATGATATTACACCTAATACTATTTTAAGTAATAAAACTACATATATAACAACACAAAGTATAATTACTCCTGCCAACAATCCATAAATAAATACTCCAAATATATCTAGTTTTTCTATAGGTGTGTCCATTTTTTCCTCTGGTATTGGCATATAATTAGCTGGAGGAACTGGTGGTGGAGGCAGATCCTTTGGTCTTTTTCTAGTCTTTTTTGGAAACTTCACCAAATTATTTTTATTTTTTTTAGGAAATTTAATTATTTTCCCCATAAAGCAAATCCCCATATTCACATTTTTCTAAAAATGACCAAGTAGTATAATATCCTTCATACGAAGTTAAGTCTCTATTAACAGGAACCACTAAATATTCTGTAAATCCACCGTAGCTTTTTATTCTTTTAATTATATGTGGCTCTTTATTATATATTACTATTTCCCCTACCTTGAATTTCATATAACCAATACCCTATTTCTTCCTTTGTTAGAACCTTCTCCACAACAGGACAACCATCTAATTCTACTATATTATCTTTAACGGGTACATAAAATTTACAACACCATCTAATTTGGTTATCATAACATTTTTTTGTATACAAATCAAGTATTATAGCTATGTCACCTGATTCACACTGAACATGTTCTCCATAATAATCACTTATAGCAGAAGTAAAACCAAGAATTACTACGTCACCTACATTATATTCTGGTTTGTGTACATCCTTCTTAAAATTCAATTCCTACTCCTGTTCAGAAATGCCTCTGAGAGGCCCAAATCTCAATTCTGAGGCGATTTTATCCAAATAAGACCCTTTGGTACTCTGAAGGTTCAAATTCTTCTAAAAAACGAATTATTTCTGCATATCCATACACATCCACTAATTCTCCAGTAAGGGACTCTAATTTTAGCCAGCCACCATATGATTGCTCGGTGTCAAAAATATAAAAATCATCCAAAAATTTACCAGCAAATGCATTTGGATATTTAGGTTTAAAAAATCTACGCACGTTAACTCCAATTATGAACCCTTACGGGACGTTTTTATATATTTTTTTAATAAATATAACGATATCATCCTGTACAGGTTCTTTTTACATATATAACAATCCAAGCCAACTGTCTTTTGTATAACATCTGGACTTCTCTACATAACAAGGAAAACTACAATAATCAACAACAATTTCATCTGGACGGAGGGCTTCAAGTTCTATAATTCTAGATATATATGGATTTTTATAATTTTTATCAATTACGCAGATTTTCTGATCTTTTAATTTGTATAATTCCTCTTTATTTAAATCAGATAAACAACTCATAATATTCCTTTCGATTAAAACACCATTATATCATATATTTAAGTTAAATGTCAACCGAATAATATTTGTGCCATTTCCGTTGCCTTAATTATATTCCTACTATATTTAAACATTGGCCATTTATTTCCTATTCTAACAAAATAACCATCAATACCATTAAATGTAGTAGTTTTACAAGGTTCTATAACAGCTATACAACCTAGATACCAATCATCGCTAATTATTAAAACTTTATCTCCTACTCTTAAATCTTCATTCATAAATATAGCTCCTCAGACATCTCTGTTAATGGGCATATCTCACTAGGATCTACTGTAACGTAAAAACAAAACTTTCCATTTATGATAGGACTATCCATAATATCTAAAGGTCTAATCTTTATGACATCAGAAAAAAGAAATTTATCAACCAAAAAAACATTACCTTTGTAAATTACCTTTTGGTCTAATTTAAATTCATGCTTATCCATATAAAACCTTCATAGCCTCTGTTGCTGGTATCAGTAAATAACCAAAAACTACCAACTGATAATTGTTATCCATTGTTCTTAGCCAGTATACATCTTCATCAATATCAATGATTTTAAATACTTGCATTGCTTCGATCTTGACCACAGCCAACATATAAGGATCATAGAAATCAGAAGCATTATCATAGCTGTTAATTTCTTTAACTAAAGATGCTGGATACTTATCTTCTCCATACTTATCAAGATTTATAGTAACTTCTTGTCCTATTTCAAATTTCATAAGTACTCCTCATACTATCAGCTAAGATTATATGATATATTCATTTGTTTGTCAAACAATTATTTTATTTATTTTTACCAGTTATACTATAATAATTAATAGTATAATTATAACAAATACTTATATTAATACTGTTGTGTATATGTCTAGATACTTAGTATATGACTAAACTTATAAGTCTAGACTTAGTAATTTGATTGTATATAATCAATATTATAAAATTGTATAAGGTTTAGATGTTTATTTATTTTTATATATACGTATATAGGTAGTATACTCTAAGTCTACTTTTGTGATTTAAATAAATTTATAAGTACTTAATATTGTAATTATATTTTTTTAAAATAAATAAGTTGACGAATCTGGATTTTTTTGTTATTATTGTGGTTAGCGATGAGGATTTTATGCCAAAATTTGTAATAGGTGATTATATAGTTGAGATTGAATCTGGTGAAATACTTAAGGTTGAAGAAATATTTGTTCACCAGTTTGATGATTATGCGTATACTTATAGAGTAATATATTCAGATGATTATATTGTTAAAGAAAACATATTTTCCAGAAACCATTGGCTTGGTTCCTTTTCAGCAAGAATGGAGAAATATTATAGATTAGCTACTGAGTTAGAGGTTTTATTATTATGTTGAGAAGATTAAGAATATTCTTTATTATTAGTACGTTATTTTCATTAATATCTTCTATACCATTTTTTATTGGTGTTGAATTATTTTTTATATTGTTTTTTTCTTTTATAATGGGTGTTTCCGCCCTTTTCCTTATTTTTGTAATTTTTAATGTAATTTTGTCATCAATAGTTTATGGTTATGTGGATATAATTAGTATTTTTAATTTAAAGGATTATTTAAAAGCATTCAAGGATTTTAAATATCAATTACGTAATCCTCCTAAAGTAAAGGTTGGGGATCGGATTATTCTTGATGAAAGAATATACTTAATTAAAGAAGTTGAATTTATTTATCATAAAGGACACTATGAATATTTGTCTGAAAATGGTTCTGCTTTCTATGATACAGATAATTTTGTTAAATGTGGAGAGAATGGGAAGGCATTGTATGATTAGGTTTAATACTTTATACAATTAGGCCATATTAGGCCAAAGTATTGAACGTTATGGTTTATATATGAGTCATAAACAGTCATAATGACTCATATACGATACTTTAAGGCATATATAGGCTTTAATGGCTCATATGGATGATTTAAGTATACAATAATATACTTACTGTATATTTATTGTTAGAATTTTTTATAATGAATACTGGAGTATACATTGTACAAAATAGGTGATATAGTAGTACATGAACTATTTCATAATGTTTATGAAGTGGTTGAGATAACTTCAGATAATGCTCATAAAAGAATGTATAAATTGTTGAATTTAGGTGGTCTTGACAGTCCTCCTAGAATTTATGAGTTTGAGGTGCTAGGTAGTTCATATTTTATTGTTACCGAAGGTTATTTAAAAAGTAATTTTTTTGAAGCAACAGAATTTTATAGAACTTTATATTGTTAATTTTTTTTAAAAAATAAAGGAGGTATAGGAGTCCCATGGAAGAAAAAGATATATATGGTCAATCATTTCTTTATATTGTTAGTGGTGAAATTTATTATGTTGATTGTGATTTTAATGCATTTGAATACCATTTATATAAGGTTCATGGTGATCGTTTTATTGGTAGTTATTCAATATCTAAGTGTGATTTTAATAAGTATTTAACTCCTTTAACAGAGATAGCAGAGGTTTTGTATGGAATTTAATAGAGGTGATGTATTTTTAGCAATTAATGAAGATGGAAGGGAATATGTTATTGCTCATGAGGATATATATTATAATGATGAAAATATACATATACAGACTATTTTTCATTTCCAATGTATAGATTATCCTAGTATTGGACAGATTTGTGATATAGATAATATTGATGATTATTTTGTAGTTAAGAATGATATTACAGAGGCTTTATATGGTAGTTAGAAGTTCAATAATATTAATAGGTTGTTGTTTTTATGTTTGTTGTTAAAATATTTTTTTAATTATTTTAAGTGGTTGTGAATGTAAAATTATTTTTAATGTCTGAGGACCCCTTATTGGGTATTTATTTCAAAAATCGTTCCATATGCCCCTTAACAACAACTACCAATACAACAAATATCACAACAAAAAACACAAAAAATAAGGCCGATATTACTTAAAATATCGGCCTTAAAATCTTAAAGAGGGGGCTTATTTTTTCTGAATATTGATTAGGTTTTTGTATTTTTTTGGGCCATGGAATATTAAACCAATCTTATTATTAGGTCCAAGTGCAACTAAATCAGATTCCATTGCATTAAAATAATCAGTTTTATTTAAATCAGATTCAGATTCAAAGATTTTTGAATGACGGTCCTTATCAATATCAATATGTTTGTCCTCAATACCGCCCATAGAATATATTACAGTAAAGTTTTTTGGTAGTATATTGTATGTATCAAACAACTTTAATAATAATACTTCTTTAGTATAGGCATAGAATTGCACTTCAGGAAACTTTTCACATACTGTCAACCATTTTAATAAATATTCTGCATTATAAAAATCACCACTTGAGTGTATTCTAATATATAACTGTTTTTGTTGTTTTTTTGCACTCTTTAGTTTTTGTTGTATCTCATTACACATATTATTAATAAAATCAGGTTTTTTTGTTGCTTCAAGTTTTTGATCTAATGCCTGTTTCACATTGGACCATACATAAGCGCCATTTTTTGCATAACAACTATTACCTAATAAACATTTATTACTAATACAACCACAACTAAAGTCATACACTATAGCTTTATTATTACTAGATATTCTCATTTTTTTGTTTTGACTTAATAATCTCATTTTATAACCCCCTTATATTATTAGTTTATTATTAAGATCTATGCACAGATAAATCTAGGTCATATCGTAATTCTGTGTCACTGGTTTGCATTAGTGACTCAATATCTGACTCAATATCTCTTAAGTCAATATAGGCCGTTTCAATATCTGATTCAATATCTGGAATATCGTCATCAAAGGCATATTCAAGCTTTTCCTCAAGCTCTTGTATATATTGTTGTTGCTTTTCAAAGTCATTGTATAGATCGTTTAATAGTTTATTTTTGTATCTCATTTTATAACCCCTTATTTTTGTTGTTGTAATTGTTGATCTGATTCAAATGCATTTACATCAATATCTAATTCTTTAATTAGTTCAACTGATTTATTATAGAAATATTGCATATTGTTGTTGTTAAGGTTTTTTTCAGTTGTAACCCAGTCTGAGCCTCTGAAGTAATCAGATATTACATATTCAAGTGAGTCGTCTGTATTTTTGTATTTTTCAACTATGCCTAGAATATGATGTCTGACATATTCCGTCAACCAATTTTTTGATACTCTTAAATAGCGTGACACTGTTTGTGGTTTGATGTTTGGCTCTATTATTAGAAAAGTCTTAACAAAGGCTTCAGTATCAAAGTTAAGTTTTTGTTGTATTGTTGTATTACTTCGAAGGAACACCTTTAAAACCTGATTTTTAATAGTTGTTTGGTCTAATGTTCTCATTTTAGTTCCCCTTATTAGTTGTTGTAATTAATTATTAGTTGTTATTATTTCCTTAATATCAGTTTCGTTTACCCACATGCATCCAAACACCGCTTTAATAAATACTTTGTTTGCTTTAGGCCTACCAAATGGTCTGTAAATAAAGTCAATAAAGCCTTCGTTTTGTAGTCCTAGTGAATCAAAAAACTTTACTTGATCGTTGATCTTTAGTTTTTTTGTATTCATATTATTTACCCCCCTTTGTTGTTGTTATATTAATTAATATGCAGCTACCATGCCAACATTTTTATTAGTAATATTAATATATTACAAAAACTGAAGTGTTTACGAAATTAATATACCTTTATTAATAATATCAATACCTTAACCTGTAATCAATATGTTACAACTGTTATAACATATTAATATCATAGGGTGTTATTATTCTGTATAGTGGTGTCGATAGATTATACAATATTCTGTTTTTCCTGTAATATTAATATATTACAAAAAACTCAAAAAACAACTAAAGATTTTCAGTCAATATGCCGATAAGTGAATATGTGATTAGTAGTGTAATTAATACCACTACTATCAATACTAATAATATATATAACACATATTGTTGTTGTGGTTCAATATGTGATTGGAGTGTATTACTATATTCTGAGGTCCTGTAGTAATATCAGTATGTTATATAACTGTAGTAATATCAAAGGGTTAGAAAATACTGGTTATGGTAAGTGAAGTGCTTTTTCAAAGTTGTATTTTTACTGAAACAGAAAGTTTTGCTAATTGATTTTTAAGTTTTATTTTTAGTAATTATTGTGATAATATTACAAAAAGGAGTACAAATAATGAAAAAAGTAACATTAGAATTAACACAAAATGAGGTAGAAATTGTGAAAGAACTAGTAAAGGGGAGGGTTGAAGCTAATGATAATATGAAACGCATATATAATAAAGCTCTTATTGATCCTGACATATCTAATTCTGAAAAATCTATTGCTGCTGTGAAACAAGCTTTAAAGCAAATTGATAATCAACAACAACAATTACTAGAAGTGGTAGCTAAATTAGCAGTAATATAGGTAATTTTAGTGTTTTTTGGTAGTTTTGGAGGTAAAAATGGTAGTTTTGGTAGTAATTTTAGTAGTTTTGGACATAATAGGGTGGGGGGAGAGCAGGTCCCTGGTTGTGTCCTGCACCACAAACACCACAACAACCACCACTATTTGGCAATAAAATTGAATTACTGCCATATATTAGTTTACTGAAAAGCAAACAATTACTAATTGATTTACATATTGCAATTAAAAGTAATACATGTTTTAATGAAAGGAGTACTTGCAATGGAACCTAAATTTATAAAAGTAACAGAAAAAGGTATAACTAGTATGTTAAATACAATCTATATTATACGTATTGTTCCTTATAAAGAAAAGACTCATGTAAAGACTTATATAAATTATAATATGGACCAATATATGTATGTAGAAGAATCAATATCAGAAATAATGGCTCAAATGAGTAACAATGAGAATATTAAAACTTTATTCGGGGAATGACATGGCAGCTAAACCTATAGTAGTTACAGAGGATATATATGTAGTATTAAGTGACAATACTATATATGGAGGGCCATGGTCAATGGAAAGTCCTTATAAAAAACTTAAAGGCAGAGTATATAAAGCAGTTGCTAGAATGCCTAGTTTTTTAATAATTGAAATTAACAGTGAAGGTGAAACAGCAGTTATAAATAAAAAACAAGTATTATATACAATTAAATCTGATAAATGTATAAATGAGGAATATTTAGACTTACTTTATGGAGGTTAATGTATATGTATTTTAGAGTAGGAGAAAAATGTGTAATAACAAAGCAAAAGTCTAAGGTAGGAATTAAAAATAGAATAGTGATTGTAGAATATGTTGGAAATAGTTGGAAGAAAAGAAAATGGTATGCTGTAAGAGATACAATAACTAAAAATAAATACTACTGTAAAGAACACGAACTAACTAAATTAACTCCTATGGCAGGGGTATTATATGGATAATAAATTTAAAATAGGACAATATGCAATACTTGGAGACAGGAATATATATTTTGATGTAGGTAGGAGGAAGAGTGTCATGGGGATTTTTAAATCTAATATAGGAAAAATAGTTAATGAAACTACTAATAGCATATGTCTACAAAATAATGAAGGGAATTCTTATTGGTTTAATAAAGATCAAATAATAGGTGTGTGTGAATATAGTGAATACTTAAAATTATTGTATGAGGATTAATATTATGATTAGGCCGAAAGTTGGGGAGGCGTACTATTTTGCTGCAGACAGTGGCATTGAATACATATTTACAATTGAATCTATACATAAAGTTGACAAAACATGGTATATAAGATACCATATGATAAATAAAAATAACCCAAGAATTAAAAATTTTATGGATTTTATGGAGTTAGATGATTTTATGACTGCTTACGGAGAAATAATACAAAAACTTGATGAAAGTATAGCTGAAATACTATATTTATAGGAGGATGATATAATGACAAATAGTAAATTCAAAGTAGGTGATGTTGTTAAAGTAGAGTGTGGCTGTATATATATAATACTAGAAGGACCTAAATATGACCAACAGAGCTATTTATGTTATAATAATAAAAGTTGTTTAGGTGCTGCAGACGAAGGTATACAATCCGTTAGACAATTTGATGAATATTCAAATCCAGAAGTAATTGATCATGTAAATATTGACAACTTTAATATTTTATATGAGTAAGGAGTAATATATGTTTATTAAAACTAAAATATGGACTAATGACT
>Ga0180431_10007878_pt1 | contig 12323 bp, 12 predicted proteins | sample SS_ome_11_FD_132459 | JGI IMG/M metagenome (GOLD analysis project Ga0180431, IMG submission 132459) | Hypersaline lake sediment archaeal communities from the Salton Sea, California, USA - SS_1_MS_1 metaG | ecosystem: Environmental > Aquatic > Non-marine Saline and Alkaline > Hypersaline >... | reverse complement strand
TCTGCATTGATACTTCTGCGGTTTTCGGCAGCCCGCTGTTTCAACAGATCGTAGAGGTCGTTCGGGATGCCTTTGAGAGTGAAGGCCGGCATTGCACACCCATTGTGGAACCAAAAAGAAACCTAGTTGCGTGTTCGCCTCAGACAAGTCTGAATGGTGTACTTTGATGCCTAAGCTGGTACATGCCGAAACGGGTTTTCGACCTACAGTCCGTCTATAGACCAGCCACATTGAAGGTCGTCGGTGTATATCACTCTGCATTCGACAAATGCACGGTGGCCATGATGGGCATGAGCGAAAACATGCAGTCAGAATCTCGATTCCGTGTGTGGGAATGTGGTGCGCCAGTTGACTATGACGCCGACCCCTATATCCTTATACCACATATGCATAGCTGGACCCCCGAGCAGTATGACAGGATCCTCCCCAACGAAGTCCTGCCACTCGTCTCAAAGCCCAACCGCTACGTCGGCAACGAACTAGGCCTAGTTGAGAAGGACTGGGACGCCGCCGAAGTGCGCTTCTTGTTCTGCTACCCGGACGCGTACGAGGTGGGGATGAGCCACACCGGAACGCAGATCCTCTACCACCTGGTGAATCGCGATCCGCGCTGGCTGCTAGACCGGGCATACGCTCCGTGGCCGGACATGGAAAAACAGTTGCGTGAACGCGAGATCCCGCTCTGGGGCCTGCACTACAAGCGGCCAGTTCGCGAATACGACATCATTGGATTCACGCTGCAGTCTGAGTTGACGTACACAAACGTTCTCAACGTACTCGACCTGGCTGATATCCCGATCAAAGCTGAGGATCGTGCGGAAGGCGATCCAATTGTGCTGGTCGGCGGGCCGTGCGTGTCAAATCCGGAGCCGATGGCGGGCTTTGTCGATTGCGCGCTCATCGGGGATGCTGAAGAGGCAGTTGGGGAAGTGTTGGAGCTCGCGGGCGCGTGGAAAAAGGGGCGGACGGGCGGACGGGGGGACGGGCGGACGGAGGTGCCTGGCGGTAGGGGCGGGCAGGCGGCCAGGCGGCCAGGCGGGCAGTGTGCGTGGGAGGACGACACTGGCAGCACCGAGCATCCTTCGAAACAGGACCTGCTTACCCGATTGACCACCGAAGTTCCCGGCATCTATGTCCCGTCGCAGTACGAGGTGCCGGAGGGCGGTGTGACGCCGAGGCCGAGGGCTGATGCACCAGAGGGAACACCGTTTCCGGTGGTGGCGCGGAAAGTGCCGCGGCTTCGTCCTGAGGATTACCCCAGAAAGCCGCTGGTAAGCCTTACCGAAACAACGCACGACCGCCTGCCGATCGAGGTCATGCGCGGGTGCGTGCGTGGTTGCAGGTTCTGTCTCGCCGGGTTCATATATCGCCCGTCACGTGAACGCGATATACAGGATGCAATGGACATTGCCGAGTCGGGTATCGCGCATTCAGGATGGGATGAGGTGTCTGTTCTCTCCCTGTCCACGTCGGATTTTTCCAGAGCCACGGAACTCACCGACCGGCTGAGCCGTTCACTGGTCGATCGCGGGGTGAGCGTAGCGCTACCATCACTCAGAGCCGACGAGTTCAGCGTGGGGTTGGCCGAGGCGGTGAGCAGGGTGCGGAAATCGGGGTTCACCTTTGCTCCTGAGGCGGGAAGCCAGCGGCTCCGCGACGTCATCAACAAGGGGTTCACCGAATCAGACATTTTGGGTGCTGTGGAAAAGGCCATGGAAGCCGGCTGGATCGGCGTGAAGCTCTATTTCATGATCGGGCATCCGACCGAGACTGAGGAAGATCTCGAGGAGATGGTGAGGCTGGTCCGCGAGATTAGGGCGATTTTGGCCAAGTTTCCTGGCAGGCGCCGAGTGACTGTCTCTGTGTCGCCCTTTGTGCCCAAGGCATTCACACCGTTTCAGTGGGAGCGGCAGGACTCAGCTGAGACGACACGGGTGAAACTGTCGTGGTTGAAACAGCGTCTCAAAGGGAAGGGAATCGAGTTTCGCCACCACGATGTTGCGTCGACCACGATCGAGGGAACGATCTCCCGAGGAGGCCGCGACGTCGCCGACCTGATCGAAGGGGCGTGGCGTCGCGGAGCCCGATTCGACGGATGGAGCGAACATCGCGACTATGACGCGTGGGATGCAACGCTCGCGGAGGCTGGTGTCTCATTCGAGGGCTGTTTCAGAGAACGAGAAGAGGCCGAGGAATTGCCATGGGAGGTGGTCAACTGGAGGGTAGATCGCGATTTCTTGATTTCCGAACGCAGGGCTTCTCGTGATGCGACATTGACCGAAGATTGCAAGAATGCGGAATGCTCGGTGTGCGGAGCGTGTGATTTTGATACATTGGAGAATGTGTTTTCTGAACCGGTTGCGACGGAATCGACAGAAACGGTCCAACGCCTGCTTCAAGGCAGGCCTGGAACGACGGTGCGCCTTCGCTATGCGAAAGGCGCGGCGGTGCGGTTTCTGTCGCATCTCGATATGATGCGGGAACTCGAACGCACATTGCGTAGGGCGAGCGTCCCGATCCTATATACTGAAGGCTATTCACCTCACCCGAAGTTGGCGGCAGGTCCTCCATTACCGCTTGGCTGGACATCGGCCCACGAATGGCTCGATGTCGAGTTGGCGGACGAATGGTCAAAGAACGATCTGGCCGACCTGCTGGCCGACCTCAACTCGAAAGTGGCTCCGGGAATCGAGTTTCTCGAAGCCGCGGCGATGCCGAAGAAGTCCGTATCGCTGAACGCAGGGATCGCTACTGCCAACTACACCGCACGGTTTCCCTCTCCCCCGTTCGAGACGACAATGGGAGAGCTAGTTGCCCGTGTGAATGAGTTTCTGGCGCGGGATTCGGTGGTTGTCACCCGACGCGGCAAGAAACGGAGTAGCGAAGTGAACATTCGGCCGATGGTCCGTGAGTTCTCGGTGGTGGGCGAGGACACCGTTGTCCTTCGACTCACGACCGTAGATGGGAAGACCGTAAGGCCGACTGAAGTATTGAGAGTGGCTCTCGGCCTCGAGGAGGACCGCGTGCCGCTCGTCCAAATTTTCAAGTCCGATGCGAGGTTCGCGACGGGGGACTGCCCCTCGTCGGGAGCGCTGACTCGGGCAGAGGAACTGAGTTTTGAAGCGCGAAATTTTGATTTCATCCAACAGCCCACGCGAGACCCGCGTGGCAATTCTGGAGGACGATCGCCTAGTTGAATTGTTGGTCGATCAACCTGAGATCGACCGAACAGTGGGCAACATCTACCTCGGCAAGGTCGAGGCGGTACTGCCTGGCATGCAGGCGGCGTTCGTCAACATTGGTACGGAAAAGAGTGGGTTTCTTCACGCGTCCGACCTCGTCGAATCCGACGAGGACGACGATGACGAGGCGGCTGGAGCCGGAAACGGAAATGGCAACGGCGGCAACAACGATGGCGGTAACAACCACGGCGGTAATGACCATAAAGGCCGTGGCCGTCGCGACTCTCGCAAGATCCCCAAAATCCAAGACCAACTCCAGCGCGGGCAGCAGTTGCTCGTGCAAGTCACCAAAGAGCCCATTGGTACGAAGGGGCCTCGCGTTACCGCGCAGGTCTCCCTGGCCGGCAGATTTCTGGTGTACATGCCGGTCGCTTCGAGAATCGGGGTAAGCAGGAAGATCGCGTCTCGAGAGGAGCGCACGCGCCTCCGGCGCATGGTCAGGAAGTTTCTCCCGAAGGACGTCGGCGGCGTCATCGTCAGGACCGCGGCCAAAGACCTCACCGAAGATCTGGTGAAACGCGATCTCAAGTCACTGCTGTCGCTGTGGAAGAAGATCAACCGCAAGGCGACATTCGTTCAGCGGAACGCGCCCGCGCTGGTTCATCGCGAAGCTTCGCTAACCAGCGGGATCATACGCGACGTACTGACCGACAAGATCGACCAAATCCTGGTCGACTCCCGGGAGCTATACAAAGAGATCCATCGCTACTTGCGCCGCGTACACCCGGAGTTCCGCGACAAGGTCAAAGCGTACAACGACGGGGAGCCGCTGTTCGACAGGTTCCATATCGAGGGCGAGATAGAGTCGTTGTTTCGGCATCGGGTAGATCTGCCATCCGGTGGCTACCTGATCATCGAACCCACTGAGGCCCTGGTATCGATTGATGTGAATACAGGTAGCTACACCGGGCGCAAGGATCACGAAAAGACCATTCTGCGCACGAATCTGGACGCTGCGCGCGAAATCGGCCGGCAGCTGAGGCTGAGGGATGTTGGCGGGATCATCGTCATCGATTTCATCGACATGGACAACCAGGTCAACCGCGACAAAGTGTTGCGAGAGTTGCGCCAGGTGTTGAGTCGTGACCGTGCGCGCACGCGCGCATTCAGCGTGTCAGAGTTGGGTTTGATCGAGATGACTCGGCAAAGGGTTCGCCCGTCGCTGTATGACTCGATGACCGCTGTGTGTCCGAATTGCAGTGGGGCGGGAAGCGTATTCCGGCCGCAGATTGTGGCTCGGAGAGTAGAGCGCGCACTGAACCGAGTGGCAGCCGAGAAGAAAGAGCGAGGGGTGACAATCAGCCTTCACCCCGAGGTGGCTTTGTATCTCCTCGAGGAGGAGCCGAGGTTCTTGAAGAATGTGAAGAGAGGCAAACGGCTCGACTTGGCCATCCGCGACAATCCGGTGATTGCCGTGGACGATTTTAGGATCGTCTCGGAGCCGTCGGGGAGAGACGTGACGAAGGAGTATGAGGTGGTGTGAAGACGGTTTCCGCACGCCGGGCTGCGACTTGCGTTCAGTTCACCACCCTGGAGTCATCTCGCTGCATGATGAAAAACACGTATCCGAAGACGCCGGAATGCTTTTGGTACAGTTCGATCTCGTGCCGGCTCCTCGATGCGACAGCCAGTGCATCGGGGTTTCCGGCGTATTTCTCACCGAAACGTTCGAGACACTCGGCGAGCGGTACGTAGTAGTTCTCCCACCAGCCGACCGCCGGCAGGACAAACTCACCGAGCAGTCGATACCCGTTGGCGGCGATGCTTCTCCGCTTGGTCTCCACATCGCCGACATCCGAACACCCGTCCGCGAGCATCTCCTTCAACTCAGCCGGAACGTTGTCGTCGAACCAGCAGAACTCGGATACGACCATGTATCCCGTGGGCGAAAGCAACCGTCTCCATCTGGAGAGGCCCGCGCCGAATCCAATGATGAAGATGGCTCCTTCAGACCAAATGACGTCGAACGATCCATCCGCGAATTGCAGGTCGTTCATATCCCCAACTTGCGCCGTGACCTTTGCCCCGAGGTCCAAGTCAGAGACTCGTTTCGCAAGCTGGTCGATAAACGGCTGATGGTTGTCGACAGCGACGATCCGGGCGTCAGTCAGGCTCGCGAGATCGATGGTCTGCGCTCCCGAGCCGCAGCCAATGTCCAGAATCCGCTGGCCGCGATTCAGAACAGGCAGCAGCCTTAGGGCTCGCTCGGTGCTTTCGCGATCGCCCGGTCCCTGGCGAGGAATCGCTTCGTAGATCTCGTAGAAGTATTCCCAAAAGTTGTCCGTGGACATATCGCGAATGCCTTCTGCTACCCCCGTTCCTTTCCGCCTTTCCCCGTTCCACCGGAGCGCCCGCCTCCCTGGCCACCACCACCACCCATGCCCTTTCCCCCGCCCATGCCTCTTCCCCCACCCATTCCTCGTCCTCCGCCCATTCCTCTTCCACCACCCATGCCTCGACCTCCACCCATGCCTCGTCCACCGCCCATTCCTCTACCTCCGCCCATTCCTCGACCTCCACCCATTCCTTGACCTCCGCCCCCGCCAACCCCTCGCCCTTGCCCGTAACCGGTTCCCCCCTGGACGTTCTCGGGCCGACTCCCTGTTTCGTCGCCTGAGGTCCCTTCCTGATCGCCGCCTGTGGCAGAAACCTCGGCAAGCCCACCGGCCTTGAACTGCTCAACGGCCTCACGGACGGTGACGTTGGCCGCACACTCGTAGAATGCGATCCCCGCGGCAGAGAGGGCTGCTTCTGCCTTGGGACCCAGCCTCTCGGCTATCACGCCATGAACGCCGTGATTGTGAAGCAGCTGAGCTGCTTCGATGCCGGCCCCGCTCATGGCGTCTCGGGCTGGATTCTCCACAGTCTCGAATTCCATGGTGTCGGGCTGCACCAGAACGATGCAAGCAGCTCGGCCGAACCTAGATTCCATGGGGGCATCCAAAGATGGCTCTGTTGCCGGGATGGCGATGGTTCTTTTCTCCGTATCGGTCATGATTGAACTCAATCCTCTCTATTTCTCATTGCAGCGATTCCCATAGTAAGGTGTTGCCACTGCATTATACCGAACTTCAAATGGGACACTCTGAACCTAACCTGTTCAAGCCGGAACTGGGGCTAGGCACATGAGCATATGTCGTGCTGAGATTAGAGAGGTCCTCTACGGAAAGTGTCGAGTGATCTATCGCCTCGAGGAGAAGCGATTGTTCATTCTAACGGTACGTCATCGGAGCCGTAGGTACAGTGAAAGCATTCTTCGGGCAGAGCAGTAGGCAGTAATGTGGCTGTCTCGCCCGCAAATGAACTTGACCAACGCCGGGGGAACAATCGGTTTGTGCGTATGGTGAGTACACTACAATCAATACGTTTCGTACGGCTACTAGGCTTGCGTTCGCAGCCAATCATATGGACTGTTGGACTGCAATGAAAACGACGTTTCGTGCAGGTGCTGGAGTGACGGCGGTTGTGTTCGCGGGATTCGTTGCCGCTTGTGGGGGCTCCAATACGGTCCACACTAGAATCGTGCGCGATAGTGCTGGTATAGAGATTGTCGAGCTATCACTGGCCTCAGCCACGGAACTCCAACTGTCAGATTCTCCTATCGCGGAGGCCGAGCCGGGTGAGGCTGGTGACGTTTCCCTGGTCACCGATGCCACGATTCTTGGGAATGGATCAATAGCCGTCGTGAGCGCAGGTACTCACCAGCTGATGATATTTGACTCAGATGGTGGTTTGACGGGGATGCACGGTCGGCACGGGGGCGGGCCGGGCGAGTTTGAGTTTCCTGAGCGAGTATTTGAACTCGCGCCCAATCGCGTTCTCGTGTCAGATCCACAGCTCGCGCGCCTGTCAATCTTCGACCAGACATGTACGCTGATCGACGAGGCCCCGTTACCTGTGTCTGGGTTTCGCAATGTTGTATCTGGATTTATCGGCGGCAACAGGATTGTGATCGGTCACCTCACATTCGAGCTATCCCCGACCGATTTGGTCCCGCAGATCATGCACTATGAGCAATTCGATTGGGTGACGGGGGGGACCACTCCGATCAGTCAGGTCTCCAGTGGTAGCATCGGTCATGTGGGCGCTGGTGAGCCGTGGGGTGCGGTTAGGGGGCCGTTGTTCGATCCGTCAGCCCAGGCGACGACGCGCGACGGCATCGCCATTGTAGGCGATGCACTTGCCGCCGAGCTGCGTTTCCACGATCCAACTACAGGGAGGCTGATCCGGATTCTGCGCTGGGACGGAGAGTCATCCAAGGTGGATGGTGTTGAGGTCGCCATTCATCGCGAGCAAGTGCTCGATAGGATGCCGAACGCTGAATACCGCGCACTCATGCTCAAGCACCTGAACGCGACTCCGGTTTGTGAGCGTTTCCCCTTCTTTGGGGAGGTGCGTACCGACAGAGTGGGCCGCGTCTGGGTGCAACAATATGTGAAGCCTTCAGATGAAGGTCAGGTGTGGTACGTGTTTGATCTGGACGAGATGATTGTGCTTCGGGCACAGCTGGCGCGCAACATGACGTGCATGGATGCCACGGTAGAGCACTTGCTGATCCTCGAGCGCGATGACTTGGACGTTGAACACATTCGCTTGTATGGCATATCAACGTCTGGACAATGATTGCAACCCAACAGACGCAGAGCATTTTACCGACCCACACCGCTAGGTTCTGAACAGAGGTTCTCAATGAGTCGACGAAGCACGCTACTCAGCATTCCAGTCGCTGTGATATGCCCTTTCTCGCTGCTATCGTGTTCAAGTCCGCACACCGAGATGAACGATCGAGAAAAAACACCGTACTCGAGGCTCGCTCCTGAACCAAAACTGCAGATTGGAGTGGTCGAGGGCTCGCTCCGCCCCGCTCGTCGGAAGGCGGTCAGGTAGAAGCTTGATCGCATGCCGCTACCGAAGGCAGCTCCGGGGTACCGAAAAGCAAAAAACAGTTGGCGCTGGCATCCGTACGACCAAGCAACACGAAACGTGTTTCACGTCCTCGGCGGTAGCAGGTCCACTCTAAAGGGTCCCGCGGAGAATCCGGACGGAGTCCCCTCCACACCATCTATCGATCTTGTCATCGACGCGGAGAAGCCCGCATCCTTCGCGATTCGCAAGGTTGCACCCGGAAGTGTGAACGTGACCTCCGGCGCGGAAGTCGCAGCCAGATCGGCAATCAGATGCAGGAAAGCCCACCGCGCGAACAGATCCGTGGGCGATTCGAGCGACGCCCCTGTGCCGGGCACAGGGATCTTGCCGCTGCCTCGCCGCACCTGATATGTCCGCAGGTCCAATACATCTCCGTTGCCGGCCAGAGTCACCCGCAGCCCAACCGCACGGTTCGGCCCATTCCGCTGCGCGTTGCGGCCGTCCACCACGACTACACCGGAGACTCCCACTACAATCGCGGAATCACCGTCAACGATGAGCGCGGTATTCTCGTCGATCCCCAATCCGATCTGCGGCAAGTCAGCGTCAACGACCGAGACGAGAAGACGCCCGATCCGTCCACGGGCCAGGAAGTGCTGGTCCACAATAGGCTCGAAGAAACCCATGCCCCCGCGGATCCACACACCGTCCTCATTGGCTCCGGCCGCCACCCCATGATTCACGGCCTCGTCTGAACTACCGCCCGAGATCATCACCCGACTCATCATGGCGGCACCGGCGCTCGTGCCTGCCACCACTGCCCCCTCCCGCCATCGCTTCCACAGAGCCCGATACGCCACCGTGGTGTCTCCTCCCGGGAGGAAGACATCGAGGATTCGGCGCTGGGATCCTCCGGTAAAGAAGAAACCGGAGCAGGTCGTGAGCTGAGCGGCGACTGAAGGGTCTCGAGCTCGAGATGGATCTTCCGTAGTGATGAGGACACCCTTCGCTGAGGCCGGTCCGGCGTATCCCGTGAATCGCTCAACGGCCTCCCCCATTGACTCTTCTGGTTCACCATTGGCCGTGGGCAATACGCACAGCGGGCCGTCCCCGTCGCGCGCCTGGAGAATGGCCTCGTACACCGCCGCGTTGTTCGTTTGGAGCGCGCCTCCCACGATGACCAATCGTCCCGCCTCGCCACCTTGCTCGTGGGATTGAGCCTCTTCCGGCGCACAGGCGTGAAGCACTATGAGGGCGCAGAGAACGGGACCTGCAGCGAGCGCCTTGGTCCAGATTCGTCTGCGCGGGAGAGTGCTCAGGGAAGGGCATATTGCCAAGGGCCGGTTAGCGACTCTGCGGATAAACTGAGAACGCAGGCTCACCGGTTGCGAGAGCGCTTCGGCCTTTCTCGATTTCACTGTACACACAAATCAAATGCTCCTTTCATGGTCGCTGCTTCGCCTACTACTATGCGGTACGCCAACTGCGACCAGCCTTCGGCGACCAGCCTTCGGCGACCACGCCGAGCACGAAATCGACCGCCAAGCGCGTGCCCTCGATGACGGGTTTGCCGCCTAACACGTCGAGATCGGCAAGGGTATTGTCAGCCCTCGTCATGAATACCGCCCGACCCCTAAGGTAGTGCAGAGGTGAGCCGCATAACACTCATGAGGCCTCCGAAATGAAGCGGACATAGCTAACCTTGCCTCCGTCCTGATTTGGAATCAACAAATGTCCCAAAAACGACACATGATGCCCCAATAACGCCATACCCAATTTGCAGAGATTTGGCATCTTGTTCGTGGGCCTTTTTTGTGAGAAACCGGTCATTTCGGCGGCAGGCTGGAGTCCACGGTTGGCGGGATCGAGGCTCGGGTAGAGCGGGAGGTGCTAGGAGAGATGTTTTTCCCCGACAGGCATCCGTTTTGCCGTTGAAGCTGTGACCCGCGCAACGAACTTCGAGTCCCCCGATGGGGAGAGAAGAGACAGTATATGCGGCGAGGGGTACAGTCCCATCGAGTTCGTGTGTCTGATACACAGACGGTTGGATTGCTGCTATTTGCTGCAATCGCGGCATGCGCTGCACCGCTGCACGGTCAAACCCACGCAACCATCATTGGAGTGGGTCCAACCTCTTCACTAACGCGGCCCGGCGATCGTCTCCTCTGGGGAGTCGGGGCGCGGGTCCAGTCATCACCCACTGCTGCGCTTGTTTATCGAGTACGTGGCTCGCTTCAGTTTGTGCGAAAGGGCCAGGGGCCACGGCCACTGTTGGCAACTGCAGGCCTCGACGTGGGTGTTCGGACCGGTGGCGGGTTGGACGGAATATCACTGACTCTGGGGCCAAGCGTGTTCTACTACGCAACCGGGCGAGCTATCGAGACATACTGCGTCACGGTCGATAGTTGCCGCGAGTGGAATAGCGGTTTCGATCCGGGTTTTCTGCTGGTTATCACCGCGACAGCGGGACTCGAAGGCTATCGCCATCATGAACCTTGGCGTGGGATACACCTGGCGGCGCTAGCTGCGGGAATACCGTGAAATGCTCGCGATTGCGCCTGCGGGCGCGGGGGGCATCGATGAGAGCTGCTCGACAGATCCAGCAAACGAGGCGCTGGTATTCTTTCACCGTTCTCTTTGCCTGTGTGTTAACCGCATGCGGTATTAGTCACACGACAGCACAAACGCAACAAGCTCAACCGATCAATCGTGTGGAGTTGGCGGTGTTCACCAAGATCGGGACAGTAACGGATGAACTTTGGGGGGCTGACGCATACTACCGTTTCGACGAACGATTTGGAGCCTTCGGAACTCTGACGGTTGTTGACTCGGTGGGTATGTCAGGCTGGATGGCTGACGTAGGCATTCGATTCGGCTGGTTACATGTGTGGAAAGTGCTTCAGGCGAATTTGGGCGTGGGAGTGCGCGTCATAGACATGACCGATGGCACGAAGGTGCGAGCCATTACTGAATCGAGGTGGGGGCTGCGACTGGGGCGTATGGTTCCCTTCTTCGTGACGCGCTTCACCTGGCCTTATGTAAGTGAGTCGGCAGAGACGGTCTGGGGTGTCGCGGTAGCGCTATGGTGAAGTTCGGACTCGGGTAGGACCAAGCGCGTAGGCAACGGAATGCAGAGCCGCGATGCTGAGACCTGGTATCAATACCTATCAACTTGAGCGAGGGACAATATTGAAATGAGGCAACGATGAAACGTCTCCAGACGTATACACTCATCGTCGTCAGTATTGTTTTGGCCGCAGCATGCGGTGACGACCCGGTGAGTCCGGATTCGATCGCAGGAACCTACGTCGCAACCACATTTACACTTTCTGGTGACATATCGGCTGATGTGCTGGATGAAGGCGGAAGCCTCACGATCACGCTGAACGCAGACAGCACCACGTCAGGCAACCTCTTCGTTCCGGCAGCCGTGACTGACGGTGAGGAGCTAAACGAGAGTATGGTCGGCACCTATTCGGTGGTGTCAGATACGCTCACATTCAATCAGGTCGCAGACACGTTTGTGCGCGATTGTTCCTGGACCATCGAGGGATCACGACTGAGTGCTTCAGAGGAATTTTCGGGCGTGAATATAACGATTGTCCTTGCCCGTCAGTGAACTGGTGTTGTATCGCCCGACACATTTGACGGGTCAATAGATAAGAGGAGCTTTCATGTCCGCGTTGGGCTCAGACGTTGAGGTCGGCATTGGCCTGGCGGAGAGAGCCTACCCTGATACGTCATTGGAATCATGGATGTCTATTCTCGATGGGCAAAGGTGCGAGTGGATAAGCCGTGGCACGAGCCGGTGGAGCGACTTGTGGGAATAAACCTCGACGTCTGCGGTTACTCGAGTTCTGCGAATGTTCGAGTGGATCTTACGTAGCTGCCGAATGCGCCGCCGGTACGATCGGTGTTTGTTGGACGCGAATCCATGCTGTTCATCGGCATTGACACGCTTCGGCAGTTGTGACCCTATTCGGATGACACGGGGTATCAGAAGATGCACCAGGCTCTCACTCCGAGGAAGGCCACGACCACCTCTGAGCAACAACGGTGCTCGATCGTATCGAGTCCAACGATCGTCGCGGTGGCTGCGGCGTCTTCACTCATCTCGATGGATTGCGGATGAATCGAACCACTCTCAAACTCATGTTGGCTCGGCTTGGATCACGAAAAGGGCTGCTCCTGTCGGGCACAATTGCCTGGTTGGCC
>Ga0180431_10007877_pt1 | contig 12325 bp, 16 predicted proteins | sample SS_ome_11_FD_132459 | JGI IMG/M metagenome (GOLD analysis project Ga0180431, IMG submission 132459) | Hypersaline lake sediment archaeal communities from the Salton Sea, California, USA - SS_1_MS_1 metaG | ecosystem: Environmental > Aquatic > Non-marine Saline and Alkaline > Hypersaline >... | reverse complement strand
TTTATGGAAGAGGATAATAAACCACGTAAAACTGTCTCAACCACGTTTAATATGCGTACAGACCTTCGCTCAAAGGCTAAAGTTTATATCGCTATGATGAATCAAAAGATTGAAGAAAAAGAACTTGACGCCGAAAAGGTAAACATGGGTATTCTTTTAAATAAAGCAGTAGAACAATATCTAAATGAAATAGAAATAAATTAGGGCTTAAATGGATCAACCAGCACCAGATATTACAAACGCATTGCAGCAACGTGACCAATTGGAGCGTGATTATGCTAAAACGGTTCTATCTGTTTCAGAGGAATATGGGCGACAAATCATAGGAAACAAAAGACGGATAGATATTTTAGCAACAAAATTACTAAGATACAGACTTGAAGACTTCCATAAACAAATGCTTCAATTCCAAAATGATAATAAGAAATGTTTAATTCTTGCTCCCAGAGGTAGTGGCAAGTCTACTATTTTAACCGTAGTGCGTTCCATATTTGAACTACTGGTTGATAACAATTTAAGAATTCTTATTGTTTCCAATACACAATTGCAAGCAGAGGTATTTCTTAGGGAAATTAAAAATCATTTTGAATCCAATGAGAAATTCATTGAGGCGTTTGGAAAGTTAAAAGGAGAGAAATGGGATAACAAAGAGATTGATATTATAACAAAACAATCATTTGCGAAGGAATCCAATATATCCTGTGTTGGTGTTGGTGGCGCAGTTGTTGGGCGACATTATGATTTCATTATAGCTGATGATATTGTAGACGAAGAGAACTCAAGAACCGAGCTCCAAAGAGAAAGATTAAGGACATGGTTTTATAAAGTATTGGATCCCACTTTGGTTGCAGACGGCAAGATATGTATTGTTGGGACGCGTTATTATCCAAATGACTTATATGGTCATATTCTTAAAAGTGATCCTGAGTTTAAATATATTGTACTACCTGCAATCCTCCCAAGTGGTAACTCATTATGGCCGGATGAGATGCCCATAGATTGGTTAGATAATAAAAAGAAGGCAATGGGACTAGCCATCTTCAACACACAATATATGAATGATGTTGAAGCAATGGAAGGAAAGATCTTCAAATATGAAGATTGTCAATTTTATGATACATTGCCTGAGCAATTAAGAATCTTCCAAGGGGTTGACCTAGCCATATCACAACAAAGTACATCTGACTACTTTGTTATTGTTACTATTGGGAAGGATCAATATAATAACGTGTTTGTGATAGACGTGTTTCAGAGCCGTCTATCTTTCTTGCAACAAACTAATATGATTGCAAGAAAGTTTCGTCAATACCAACCCATTAGGGTTTTTATTGAGTCAAATGCTTATCAGGCAGCACAGACACAGATAGTACAGGCAGCAACTGAGGTTCGTGCCCTACCTATTATAAACACAAAGGATAAAGTCACAAGGGCATGGCATTTAGCACACAAATTTGAAAGCGGTCAAGTATTCTTTCCGAGGTGGGGTTGTCAGGATTTAATAGACCAACTTATTTCCTTTCCTGATGTAGACCATGATGATATGTTTGATGCCTTTGAGATAGCTGTTAATGGGGCAGGAAAGAGAATACGTAAACAGAGGAAGGAATTCGGTGTTATATAACTTGACCAATATGTATTGTGTGCTACCATGTTTTGGTATAATATTAAAATATATCCTTATGTAATGAGGTCATTATATGGAACGAAAGGCAATACCGGCTACAAATACTGTAACAAAAGTACAGAAAAAATTATCATCATCTGACTCGAATAAACGAGCATTGCGCTCTATAGTTTTAAAGGCATTAGATGAAGAGGGTTCCAAAGCAATATTAGATGATGTTTTATTTAAAGACGTAAAGGGCACAATTGAACCACCCTATCATATGTTAACTCTTTGTATGTTAAGAGAAAATTCAACAGAGTTAGGTCAATGCGTTGATGCAATGATGACAAATATTGATGGGTTTGGGTATCGTTTGGTTGAGGTATTTAAGACAGATGAGGAAAAAGAAAAGTATAAAGATGAGATACTAAAAGAGAAGGCTGAACTCAGAGCATTTTTGGATAACATAAATTTCTCCGATGATATAACCTCCCTTAGAATAGAAACAAGAAAAGATATCGAGGAATGTGGAAACGCATATTGGGAATTTATTCCTTATAAAAATAAATCAGGTATTAGTGCGGTTAAAAGAATTGAAGCACACACTGTTCGTTTGATGCCTATTGATTGCGAACCCCAGAACATAAATATGTATTATTTTAATATGTATACAAAACAGATTGAAAGTAAACCAATTGCTCACCGCTTTAGAAAATTTATACAAAGGGTTGGTTCGCAAACTGTTTATTTTAAAGAGTGGGGGGATCCCAGAAATATTAATTGTGAAACCGGAAAGGAAATTAAACCAGAGGAACTAGACAAGGCTAAAAAAGAAGGTAAGGTTGCACACGCTCTTTATCATTTTAAAATTAAATCCAATAGAACACCTTATGGTATTCCAAGATATATTGGAAACCTTTTTTCATTATATGGTTCAAGGGGTGCAGAAGAGATAAATTTCATTACATTCCAAAACAATAATATTCCCAGCATGATGGTATTAGTTTCAAATGGTCAATTGACACAGGCATCAATTGATCGTACACAAGAATTCATTGAGACAAAAATTAAGGGTAGCAATAATAGATCATCTTTTTTAATTCTTGAGGCAGAACCAGCAGATGAGGCACAGATTAATCCTGGCACAATGAAGATGGAAATAAAAGATTTATCCAGCGCACAAAAGGAAGATCAATTATTTCAAAATTATGATAAGAATAACTCTGAGAAAATAAGACGTTGTTTTAGATTGCCTCCGATATTTGTTGGCAAATCAGAGGACTATAATAGAGCAACAGCACAAGAGTCAAGAAAGTTAGCAGACGAGCAAGTCTTTTCTCCTCTACGACAAGACTTTGATAAGACAATGAATCGTATTCTGGTTACAGAATTTAAGATGAAATATCATTGTTTTAAATCTAATTCTGCCAATGTAACCAACGATGAGGATTTAGTTAAGATACTTTCCAGTGCTGAAAAAACTGGTGGTGTTACACCTAATCTTGCTCGTGGTATTCTCTCTGATATTCTTAATATTGAACTACCTCTTTATAACGAAGAGAAGATTGATTTTGATCCCAACATACCAATGTCATTAACTATTGTGGAGCGTGCCAAGAAGGTTGCGGGCAATCAACAAACGGGAGCAATTGCGCCAACCCAAGGTCAAATACCTCTCAATTCATCAAATGACGTTGAGGTATTACATATCTTAAAGAATGCCCTTTCAGAAGAAATTTACAATGACATATTTAAGGACGTTGAATAAGTATGGAATCATTTCAAATTTTAAAGAATATTACCTTTAAACTCAATGAATTGGAAGATGTAGTTGTCACTAAGGCATCCACCTTAGATGTATTTCAATTATATTTATTAGATGAATGGGCTAAGTTAGCGAAACCATTAATCAAACAGTCTGTTAAAGTACCACACACAGAGAAGGCTATTAACAAGTTTATTAAATCTGTCGATACAGTTATGGGGACATATGGAGATATTGTGGAAAAAGAATCGGCAGAATATATTGAATATTTGTATAAGTATTCAAAGGCGAAGTTTATTAAGGATAATAAACTGACTCCTGTGAAGAAGGCCGAACTCCCTGAAATCACACCTTCTATTTGGATTGCAGCAGATGAGGAGGCTATTGTTGCTTTGACTGAAATGATGGGACAATCTACGTCTACTTTCTATGGTCAAAGTTGCCAAAAGGCAGTATCAGAGAGCGTTAAAAAGAATATCTTTGAAAGAAATCTCACCACAGCACAGGCAGCTAAAGCAATGCAAAAAGATTTAACCAAAGCACTCAGGTTAAAGGACGGCGCATTGGAAAGTAAAGTTATACCCAGTGGGTTTAAAGGTACAGCCAATCAATATTTTTCAGGATTGGTTGAACATAATGGAACAATGTCAAGAACATCAAGTGCGCTTAATTCACTATTAGGTGTTGGTGTTAAAAAATTTAAGGTCTATTCTATTAGATCAGCCAGAACCTGCCTTGGTTGTTTAGCCATGCACGGAAAGTCTTTCACTGTTGATGATGGTGTAAAACATATGAATAAATTATTGGGTGCAGAATCAAAAGATGATTTGAAGGAGATCCAACCGTCTTTTCATTTTGAAAGTAAAGATGGTTATAAAAATAAAGATCAATTAAAGGCGAAAATGAAAGAGGCAAAAGGAATAGCAGACGCAGGAATTGCGTTACCGCCGTATCATTTTCGTTGCAAATGCTATGTTGACATGGCATGAAAAGTAGTTTACTTTGGTTGGGATATGGTTATAATTAAAACTGATAATATTGTTTTAATTAAAACAATGAATAAACATTAACAAAGGAGGAAAACAATGGGTAGTGGAGCACATAAGAAATCAGGTTCATTTATTGGAACTGGAGCCAGCAAGGATATTGAGCTGGACTTCAGCCCAAAGCATGTAAAGGTTGTTAACCTTACCGATCTCGAATGGTCTGAACAATTCTACGAAGGTGGAATTACAGGCAAAGAAGGCGGTATTTCATGTGATGTTGCTGGAGCACTCACTGGATTAAATGCAGCCGAGGGTATTGTTCTTGGTGAAAGAAAATTCACTGTTGGAACAGATAACAGTGCAAATGGTACTGATGATCACATGGTATTCATAGCACAAGAGTAAATAATAGAGGGATCACTATGGGTATTAAAATTCAGTCAATACGGTTCTCACGAAGTTTCTTTGGAAATTATGAGTCGTGTGTGAAATGGTTATCAGATCATGAATATGATTTTTCTCAGTATGAGGAATTTGATGACTATTTTGCTTTCGGTCAGATTGCCAAAGATAAGTTCACTGAAACCTCATTGCAGCCATTCAAACTGGACAGTGGCGTCGAAGCCGTAGTTGGTCTCGCAATTGAAACACAACCAAATTTCAATAACATACAGGATGCAGATTCAGTCAGTATTCCTGAGAAATCTAATGCAGTATCACAAGAGGTTGCCTACGATGCTTTAAAGACATCATATTTAAAGCAACTTGAAACCTTTGTTGATGTTCTATCCAAATTATCTGAAGTCACTGAACCAATAAAGGCGATGAAGGATAGTTTGTTGACTGAACTAAAACAAGTCAATAAAACATCGGTTGAACTCGTTAATAAAAATGAGTTACAAGATAATATTGATGAAGGTCAAATACAAATTTTTACTCCTATTATTAAAACAAAGGATGAGAAAATAGTATTTGGTGAGGTATTAGTTCCAAATACTGTAGATGGGCAGGAGCATGTCTATTCTGAAAAAGAAGTAGAGAAGGCCGCTCATTTCTGGATGAAAGAATACGGACAAATGGGTGAAATGCACAGCAATATGTTGTCTGATGACCAGATAAATATATTGGAAACCTATGTTGCACCTATGGGATTTGAATTTGAGAAGTTAGACGGAAAAATGCAGAAGGTGAAAAAAGGTACGTGGTTATTAAAGGTATTTGTGAAGTCTGACGAATTGTGGGATAAGGTGAAGAATGGTGACCTTAATGGATTTTCCATTGGGGGTCTTGCAACTGTTGAGGATATTAAATAACGGAGGTCAAAAGGTATGAATGATAAACCTAAGAAGAAGTTAACTAATATTAGACCTCGTGAAGTATCTTTGGTTGACAATCCAGCAAATCAGAAGGATTTTCTACTAACGAAGAATCAAGATAAATCACAAGAGTCTACAAAGGAAACTCAGGATCAACCAGTTCTAAAGAAATTAGAAGTAGCAGTTCATACTTTAAATTTCTTTAAGAATATGTTTCCTGAGAAGGAAGACTGCATGAAGTTTATGGCGATGCAAGGTATTGATCCCACTAAATTTCAAGTAGTTGAAAACGACATGGAATGGAGATTTGTTGTTAATGACGCAGCTCTATTTGAGGGCACATCCTTAGCAATGAGTTCTTTTGTTCCATTACATCAGGGTGTTGATAGTTTAGTTGGTGTTTTGAAAAACGTGGAAGAGGAAATCGAGAAGGCCGGAGCCAAGATTTCTTCAGCCCGTTTAAGTAAACTTAAAGCACTACAAAAGGAATTGTCTACACTTATTGAAGAAGTTGAAGCCAAAGTTAAGAAGGAAGAAGAGGGCGATGTAAAGAAAGATGATGAGAAAGTAAAAAAGGATGACGGCGAAGAGGCAGCACCAGAGGGTGATGCAGAGAAAAAAGAAGAAGGTGAAGGGGAAAAGAAAGAGGAAGCAGAACCAGAGAAAAAAGAAGAGGCAGCACCAGAAGGCGAACAGAAAGAAGAAGGAGAAAGTGAAGCAAAATCGAAGTTCGATCCAGAACACAATGAGGCTGAAATAAAGAAGATGCAGGATAAAATGGATGAGATCGAAAAGAAATACGAGAAGGAACTCTCCTCTAAAGATGAGAAAATAGAGGAATTAGAAAAGAGAATTTCTGAATTAGAGAATATGCCTGACGGCATTAAAAGTAATGAAGTAGATAACACACAAGATGTTCAGAAATCAGAAAATAGTTTTTGGAATGGTGTGTTATAACATTATTGTTAACTAAGTTTTAAAGTAGGAGGAAATCGTTATGGGTATGAGTAATCAGGAACTTATCCAAAAGGCGCAGATCACAACTGATGCCATTGCTGCCGCAGGGAAACTAAATCCTGAGCAAGCAAACAAGTTCATCGACTATGTGTTTGATCTAACGTCTTTGAAAGGTAAAGTAAGACAAATCAAGTTTAAACCAGATCAGTTAGACATTGACAAAATCAATGTCGGATCAAGGGTTGCAGTTGCAAAGAACGAAGCAACCGATCCACAGGTACGTAGAGGCGTATCAACTTCTAAGATCACCTTAAGTCCAAAAGAAATCATGGTTCCTTTTGAGATTTCAGATGACTTCCTAGAATACAATATTGAAGGTATGAATGTTGAAGATCATGTAATTAAGATGATGGCAACCCAGATGGCCAACGATATTGAAGAACTCTTTATTGACGGCGAATCCCTTGGGTCGGCTAGATTCCAAGCAGATCTTTTTGATGGTGGAAGTGCAACACATGCAGTAAGAGATTCATACATTGGTCTTTTTGATGGATGGTTGAAGTTAGCAAGGTCTGCTAATGTTGTTGACCTAGCTGGTGCAAACATTAGTTCAACTGTATTCAACAGAATGATTAATGCTCTTCCAGAGAAGTACAAAAGAAATAAGGGCAACCTGAAGTTCTTCTGTTCTTCTACAATTGAGCAAAATTATCGTCAGACAGTATCCGCAAGGGCAACTGCCGCTGGTGATAATGCTCTCAGCTCAATGGTTAACTTAACCCCATACGGGATTGAGTTAGTACCTGTACCACTTCTTTCATTAACTCCAAGAGTAACTGAGCATGTGACAATGACTGGTGTTGTTGCGCAACAGCTTCAGTTTACAAATCTTGTAGCCAATGCAGAAATCGTAGTTCCAACAACTATAGGCGCAACTCCAATTGCTCCTTATGTTGAGGGTGCTGGAAACGATTATGTAATGGATTATGTTAATGGAACAATCACCAGAGATGCTGCTGGATCTATTGGTGATGGTCAGGTTGTAAAGATTACTTATCAATCAGAAGCACAACTTCTTTTGACTGAGTATCGCAATCTCTTAATGGGAATCGGAAGAGATATCCGCATTGAAAAAGACAGAGACATCTACAAAGGCGTAAATCAGTATGCTATTACTTCTAAGGTTTCATGTGAAATCGAGAACGATGAAGCAGTAGTATTTGGCAAGAACATAGGATTGGTATAATAGCAACTGATAACTGGAGGTGTTTATGTCTACTAAAATGTATGTGGTTACTCTTGACCCGATGAAGTGTAAGAGTTTTACGCTTCCTGATGGTCGCAAGTTTCTTGCTAATCGACCTAACCATATACCTGAGGATAAACTGGGACCTTTCCAAAGTTCAGGAATGTTTTTAATTCAGCCTGTAATGAAGAGGGAAGAGGGATCTGTACCCAAAAGAAAGATTCCTCAACCCGAAACTAATCCAGATGAAAAGGGAGAAGTATTAGTTGAGAAGGAGAGAACAAAAGAGAAGGCTGAACCCAAAGAGGAAGAAAGCAAACCCGAACCTAAAGAAGAACCAGTGAAACCTGAGGGAGATAAACCAAAGGGTGTCATAACGACAAAGGACCTATTTAAAGGCAAAAAATAAAGGAGGTCTTTAAATGATTAAAGTTCAATATTTAGGTTTATCTCCTGTTGATGTTGAGGGTTTTCCAAAGGGTACCGAAAGGATGAAGCAAGGTGCAATTCACCTGAAACCAAATAAGGTATACCAGTTGTCTGATGGTGAGTTTGCATTTATCAAGAAGTTGAGACCTGATCTAAAGTTCCATGAGTTTAAACCTGAAAAGAAGTTTGAACCAAAGGTTAAACCTGAGGCAAAGCCTGCGGCGAAACCTAAAGGAATTATGGAACCGAAGAAGGAAGAGAAAACCCTTGAGTCAAAGGGGGATAAAAAGTAAGGATACGTTAAGAATAACTTATTTGGTGGAGACACAAAAGTTACTTAACTATGATAAAGATTAATAAAAAAGATGGCAAAACGTCATCATTTGATTTGAATGTTGTTGGGCAAGCTGGTGAGCTAACTGAGTTGATGGACAATAAAGATTATATCCAATCAATCACAGGTATCAGCAGCTTGCATAACACATTCTGGCATGCTTTAACTAAGCCGAAAAGGTTTAGGAAAGTTAATTATTTTATAGAGCTAGTAAAGCATAAGAAGAATGGAGTGGAGAAAGTAGTTGGTGAGAAGATAATTTGTCAGGCAGATGATGTGCAGTTATCCATTCTCGTTTATTATAACATTCGACCCAAGATGACTCGGATCGAATTAAAGAAGATTGGTAAACCAAGATTTGTACCAAAAAGAGAGGTAACAACCGATGGCGTTAGTAATTAAGAAATCAACAAATTTTGCAAGTGCAAGAGGGACACCTTCGCATGATACTAATTGGGATCAATTCAAATGGGATTTTGATGCAATGAACTTGAAAGTGATAGTGAAGCAAGGATCAACCGCCGACTTGGAAATGTCTTTTAATGGTGATGATGTACATGCTGCACTACCAGTACCCGAAGCAAATCAAAATGCGCTTATTTATGACTTCAAGTTTATCGGAATGAGCAGAGTTCATTTTAGAAAGACGGGTGCAGATATTGAATGCTATGCTTACGGTACGGAGTAATAACGGATAAACAATGAAGGAATATAAGAGTAATGGGCAATCGAGCAAACGAATTTTATGCTCTAACTATAACAAATACATCATTCACTGATCCACCAACTGTTCAGTTCGGAGTCGTTGTCACCAAAATACTTATTGTTTCAGATACTTTAACAGATGATATAGAGTTTTCCTACAATGGACGTGATGTAGATGGAAAGTTACATTGGTCCGATGAGACATTAACAATGGAGGATGTGGTGATCGGCAGGATATGGTTTAAGACAAACAATTCTGCTGGATCAAATATAAGATTGTTTGTTTGGACGTGCCCATAGGCTCAATGTGCCTATGAGGAAAATATGGCTGATTTAGAGCTCCAAAAAAAGACCAAGATGATACAAGGTCAGGCAGGTCATGTCCTTGTCGTAAATCCAGATGGTTCGATTAATGTTGTTATATCATCAGGTGAAGGTGGAGCGAGCGCAGAGGCAAGAAGTGCCAGTTTTATTGACATCAATAATTCATCATTTACAACTTTAGCCACATTAACCATACCAGTTGATAAAACATTTCATCTAAAGGAAATTTGTATTACATTACAAGGATTTTCCGCACAATTTGTGGTTGAGTATTTTGATGGAACAACCACAACAACCTTGCGATATTATATACTTAATACACAACAGTCTACATTCACTGAACTGTTAGGAAATAGTTTACCTCTACCATACGTGGGTGTTGGTAGCAGTGTAACAATAAAGGCACTAATGCTTGGCGTCAATCAGGATGGGAAAGCATTTGGTGTCATTAATGGAACAATGATATAAAATAGAAAAGAGGACTTATGCCAATCATACTATTTGACGATAAGAAACTGGAACTTACTATTAGATTAAGGGTAGGGGAATCTTTTGCCCATGACGATGGGCTCCAAGTCTTAGCCGATAAAGCTAACCAAATAAAGAACAAATATCAAGATATCTTGAAGGAGGTTTCCGTACTGTTAAACGAATGTAACAAATGGAATCAAGACCATGACAAAGAGTATGCTGAGAGAGCAAAGAAAATGATGGAATTAAAAAAGAAAAAGGCCCCACAAGATGTAAGTACGAGTGAGGTCGCGACTGTTTAATATTTTTAAGGAGGGTATAATATGAACGCTTTAGCTACATTAGTCGGACAATATAATTTGTCCGCAGTCACGTTAGCAGATGGGCAATACGGTCATATTGCACTCGACAGTTCGTCCAGAGTTATCTTAGACCATACCACGTCATCCACCAAAATCGGTGATGGTACTAACATATTGGACATACTTGTTGAAGACACTGCTTATGCTGGTTCTGAAAAAGGTATTGGAGCGATAGCTGTAAGAAACGATTCTGGTGGTTCACTTGTAAGTAATGATTTAGATTTCACATTTTTACAGACTGACGCAAATGGTCGATTGAGAGTTGATGCAGAAATATCAGTGGATACTGGTGCAGATAAAGAAGAGGATAGTGCTCACGCAAACGAGGATATTGGTTCATACATACTTGGTGTTCGTGCGGATAGTAGACCTACAAATGCTAATACGGATGCAGATGGTGATTATTGCTCTATATTTGTAAATGCAAACGGTGAGCAATATGTTCATGACACTGATGTGTTAACCAAACTAACTGAAATTGATACTGTTCTTGATAACCTTTACGCTGAACTTCAATCTATTACTCACGCTGAGGATTCCGCTCATTCAAGTGGTGATATGGGTGTAATGATGCTTGCTGTACGTAATGATTCTGGTGGATCATTAGTTGACACTGACGGTGATTATGGCGCACCACAATTAGATTCTGAAGGTAGACTTCGTGTTACTGGTGAGTTTGACGCATCTCCGGGAACCGAGGCTGATGAAGGTTCAGACGAAAGTGGTGACGGTGAGATTACAGGTGTTGATGATACTTGGAATGATATTGTTACTATTGCTGTTGGTGCTGGCGACACGTTGTATATTTGTGAGGTTGATGGAACATCGGATAAACTCTGTGAGTTTCAACTCATTGTGGATGATGATGGAACCCCAACAAAGTATATTCGTAAATTCATGACACCTGAGAATACAGCAACAACGAGTTTAAATTTTGGTAGAGCAATTGAAGTTGCTGGTGGAACAAATATTTCGGTTAAGTTGCAAGCAAAGAGACTTCGTGGCGGTGCAGCAAACGCAACAGTTTCAGGAGGTATAAACGCTTACATTATGTAAGATATTGTAATATAGAACTGGGGTGAAATTCCCCAGTTCTATCATAAATGGAGATTATGATGCAGGAACTACAAACCGAAACACAGGACAATATAGAGAGAACAAATGAACACTTTAATGGAAATGTAGTCACAGCAGGAGTACCAGTCACAATAACAACAGGAACAGGTAGACCTATTCAATTAGCATTCATTTACAATCCAGAACAAGGTGTTAATGCAAATGATCTGGGTGATATATTATATATTAGTTGGGATGGTACAAACTATGCAACATTCCCACGTGGAACAAGTATGGTTTGGCCGGGAAAAGGATTTGGAACAGATAGTAATCAGTTAAAGATTGACACAAACAATAATGGAACAAAGTATGAAATAATGTTGGTGAGTTAATGTTATTTGGTTGGAGAAAAGATAATCAATTAGGTGCAGACGCAACAGGTGCAAGCCCTGGATATACGTATGGAAAGAGTGGAAACGTAGGATCAAATACCTATCTTTTAAATGATACAGTTCCAAGTAATAGAACGGGTCGATTTTCAACCGTAAATGGTATTATTGCAGAAGCGTTTATTGCTGGTGAATATGGTAGTACATATAATTGTACTATGGCAATTGAAATAAGATATGGTGGTACAGGAGCATTGGTTGAAGTATTGACTTTAACTTTATCGGCTCAAAGAAGTAAAGTTCAAACATTTTCAGTTGCAGTGAGTCAGGGTGATGAAATTGCCTGTAAAATAAAGACTGGTAGTATTAAGAATCCAGA
>Ga0180431_10007876_pt1 | contig 12325 bp, 12 predicted proteins | sample SS_ome_11_FD_132459 | JGI IMG/M metagenome (GOLD analysis project Ga0180431, IMG submission 132459) | Hypersaline lake sediment archaeal communities from the Salton Sea, California, USA - SS_1_MS_1 metaG | ecosystem: Environmental > Aquatic > Non-marine Saline and Alkaline > Hypersaline >... | reverse complement strand
TTGTTTGGATCATTGCAGTTTTTGTCATTGTGTATTGTTTCGGATTTCGAGTTTCGTGCTTCGAATTTAGATCCTCTTCACTTCCGTAGGCATAGCCGATTGTTTCCGACCCGACCCTGAGGACCAGGATTCATAAACTGCACCGAACATTAATCCTTGACGATACGGCGTTTTTACTTTATGTTTTAATTGCATTGACCTAAAAATAACAGAAAATTCTTAATGGAGCAACTATATGGCATGGGATTGGGACAAATTACAGGGGCAGAGAAAGGCGGGACCCGGCGGTGGCAGCGGCGGTCCGTCCGGGGTGGATGAAATTTTTGAAAAGATTCGGGGAGCGAAGGGAAACTTTCCCGGGGGCACGTGGATTATTGTTCTCGCCGTGATTGTCGTTTTGCTCGCGACCAGTTGCTTTTACACCGTGGCGGTCGATGAAGTGGGGGTTGTCCAGAGGTTTGGAAAATACACCAGGACATCCCCACCGGGCCTCAATTTCAAGCTCCCCAGAGGCATCGAGAAGGTAACTAAGGTCAGGGTGCGCTTTGTCTTTAAGGAGGAATTCGGGTTCCGAACCCTTCAGGCAGGCGTCAGATCTCAGTTTGCCGCGGGTTCAGCTCACCTGGGCGAGTCTTTAATGCTCACAGGCGACCTGAATGTGGCGGTAGTGCCGTGGATCGTACAGTATCGGATCAGCGATCCCTACAAGTACCTTTTCAAGGTTCGTGATCCAAAAAGCACGTTGAGAGACCTGTCCGAGTCTTCCATGCGGCTCGTCGTCGGCGATCGAAGCATCACTGAGGTGATCAGTAAGCGGAAAGAAATCGCCGACGAAGCGCAAGAACTCCTCCAAAAGGAGCTGGATGAAGCGGAAACCGGTATCAGCGTCCGGACCATTGAAATGAAAAAGACGAACGTGCCCGAACCCGTCCAACCCTCGTTCAATGAGGTCAACCAGGCGGTGCAGGAAAAAGAGAAACTTATTTATCAGGCGAGAGAACAATACAACAAGGTGATTCCGGCGGCGAGAGGAAATGCCGAGAAAACCATTCGGTCGGCTGAAGGCTACGCGCTTGATCGGGTGAATCGAGCGAAAGGTGATGCCGCAAGATTCCTCTCCCTATACGAGGAATATGCCAAAGCCGAAAACGTGACCCGGCGACGCCTCTACCTTGAAGCCATGCTTGAGGTATTTCCCAAATTGGGGGATAAATACATCGTGGATGCGGATCAGGAGAATCTCCTCCCCCTGCTGAACCTTGGGAAGTCCAAAGGAGGTGACAAATGAAATCAAAAATGCTGATTATACCGATTGCCGTCATTCTCTTTGCTGTCTATACGGCGGCCTACATCGTAGATGAAACCGAGCAGGTGGTGATCACTCAGTTCGGGGAAGCGATCGGGGACGCCAAAACCGAACCCGGTCTATACTTCAAAATTCCGATGATTCAGCATGTCAATCGCTTCCCCAAGACCCTCCTGGAGTGGGATGGGGACCCCGGACAAGTCCCTACGCTGGACAAGACCTTCATCTATGTGGACACCTTTGGCCGTTGGAAAATCGTGGATCCCCTAAAATTTTTTGAAACCGTGAGCAACGAGACGGGCGCACTCGGACGCTTGGATGACATCCTCGATGCAGCCGTCCGCAATTTCATTACTTCTTTTCCCCTCATAGAAACCGTTCGGATGACCAACCGCCAACTGGATAAATCCGAGGAAGGTGTCGATGTTGTGGAAGAGATAAGCCCCATGGGCGAAGTCAACTTGGGTAGAAGACAAATCATCAAAGGAGTTTTGGAGCAGGCGCAGCCCAAGCTGGAGGAGTTCGGCATCCACCTGGTTGACGTTAAAATAAAGCGGCTCAATTATGTGGAGGAGGTTCAACGAACCGTCTATGCAAGGATGATTGCGGAACGGAAACAGATTGCCGAAAAGTTCCGATCAGAAGGGCAAGGAGAGGCCAGAAAAATCGAGGGAAACAGAGAAAAGGATCTCAAAGAAATCACCTCCGAAGCGTACCGCACGGCACAGGAAATCAAGGGGAAGGCGGATGCCGAATCCACCCGCATTTACGCCGCAGCCTACAGTAAGGACCCGGAGTTTTATTCATTCCTCAACACGCTGGATATCTATAGACAGTCGATGGACAAGGACAGTTCGCTGGTCCTTTCGACGGATTCGGATTTCTTGAAATACTTCAAAGGCTACAAAGGCAAAATGGCGGTGGAGTGAGCGGCGTCGAGAACACCTCGCCCGACCAACGCAGACAGGAGCAATTCGATGGTCAGAACGGAAATATCCCTTTTTCTCAAGAACGTCCCGGGTGAACTGGGAAAGCTCACCACCATGCTGGCAGACGCAGGTATCAATATCGATGCGCTGACCATTCAGGATGCCTCGGAATATGTTCAGGGTCTTTTTAAGGCCCGCGGACGGTCGCTTAAGAGAATTGCACCTGCTGCCAGCTACGGCTCCATGCAGAAGGATTCGGCGGATTTTGCACTCATCCGGCTTTTGGTTACCGACACGGACAAGGCGATTGATCTGCTGGCCAAAGGCAACTATCTATACGACATTATGCCGGTGATTGCACTTGAGATTGAAAACAAGCCCGGCACGCTCGCGCAAATGGCGAAGAAGTTCGGCGAGGAAGGTATCAATATCAATTATGTGTACGGCTCAGCGCTGCCACGGGGAAAAAAATCCCTTTTTGTTTTCTGTCCGGAAGACATCGAGCTCGCCGCCGGAATCTTCCAGGACTAACTTGGAACTTCGGCCGATCTCCTCCAAATCAACGACCCTCAGCTGAATCGTTTCACATCCCTGCCACCGATTTAGCCCCACGCTGAATACCATGTTGACGGTTTTACCCTCAAGGGAATGGTGGTTCGAGAGGCCGAAACCGATCGCTTCAAAATGCTTCTTTCCCTGCCGCACTCCCAGCCTGAGGTGATGGTCTCCCACAATTCGGGACCCCCCGACGCTCACTGAACGCGCAAAGAATAGGGGTTCCGGGTTTGCCTCTCCGAAGGGAGAAAACGCGTTTATCTGTCGAACCGTTTCAAACGTGATATCTTCGAGGGAAATTTCAGCATCGATATCAATCGTGGGGATCAAATCTTCGTCGGCGAGGGTATCTCCGGCGAGAGTTTCCAAATCGCGTTTCAGCATACCAATATTTTTTGCCTTCAACGTGAAGCCGGCTGCATGGGAATGACCACCGAATTTCTCAAACAGATGACTCAACCGGCGCAACGCGTGATAAAGGTTAAAACCCTTGACACTTCTTCCGGATCCAACGGCCATCCCATTTTCGGTGTTCAGCACAAGCGACGGTCGATGATATCTATCCGTCAACCTTGAGGCGATAATGCCCAAAACCCCCCTGTGCCAGTCTTCCCCCGCAAACATCAACGTCCGGGCGTCTCGAATTGCGTCCGGGCTTTCCATGGAATGCCGGATCTGATCCAGAATGGTTTTCTCCAGACGCCGACGCCGATGATTTGCAGCATCCATGGCCAGCGCCAAGTTCAGCGCAAAATCGGGCGCTTCAGTGGTCAGCGCTTTCACGCCCATGTCGGGGTCTCCCAGTCGGCCGGGAGCATTCAGGCGCGGCCCAAGCTTGAAGGCCAAATCGTCGGAAGTGATCTGCGAAGCGGCAACATTCGCGACGGCCATCATTGCATTCAAACCGGCCCATCGCGATCGTGCCATGGTTGCGAGCCCATCGTTCACAAGGATGCGATTCTGGCCCGTAAGCGGCACCCTGTCCGCAACCGTCCCCAGGGCCACCAGATCCAGATAGCCTTTCAAATTGGGTTCGGGTCGCCGTTTGAACCAGCCTCTTTTGCGCAAGGCGGCACGAACGGCAACCGCCAAAAAAAAAGCGAGCCCGACGCCCGCAAGGTGTTTGTACGGAAAGGCACAATCCGGTCGGTGGGGATCCACGACGGGATAATCGGGCTGAAATCCATGCGGTATCTGATGATGGTCCGTCACAACCACCTGTATGCCCCTGCTCCTCGCGTATGCGATTTCGGTCTCATTCCCGATACCGCAGTCAACCGTGATAATCAAACGGGTCCCGCCCTTCGCAATCCGATCAACAGCTTTCCGATTGAGACCATATCCCTCCGTGAGGCGATTGGGAACATAGGAAACGACGGAGATACCGAGACTGGAGAAGAAATTCAACAAAAGGGCCGTGGCAGTCAACCCGTCCGCATCATAATCGCCATAGACGGTAATCTTTTCCCGGTTCTCCAGCGAATCTACGATGATTCCCGTGGCCGCATCCATGTCCTTCAGCAGCATTGGGTCGGCCATGTGATTAAGCTGAGGATGCAAAAAAACCCGAGCCGCTTCCGCATCCGATATCCCACGGTTCACCAGGAGTTGGGCCTGCAAGGGAGTCACCCTCGCCTCTCCGGCAAGCCCCAATGCAAGACGGGAGTAGCTTTTCAGTCGCCAGATTTTGTCAACAAACACAATATGCGCCTCGGTGGGTTTTCTTGAGACTCCTCTTGAATTGGTTTCATTGGCAGTTTGAAGGCCCCCGGAATGCTAAAGGATTTAGAACCCGACCGGTGTCTGACTCAGAATCGTTTCCACTTTCTTGATATCGTCGGGGACATCCACCTCTACGGAATTCAGAGGCGTTTCCACAACCTTGACCCGAAAGCCATGCTCCAGGGCCCTGAGTTGCTCCAGTCTCTCCGCCGCTTCCAGATCCCCCTCAGGCAGGCGAGTGAATTGGCGCAGAAATTCCATTCGAAAGCCATAGAATCCCAAATGCTTGTAATAGGTCCGGTTGGATGCGTCATCACGGAAACAGGGGAGCGGATACCGGGAAAAATAAAGTGCAAACCCCGCTTCGTCCGTCACGACCTTCACGTGGTTTGGGTTGTCAATATCCGTTTCATCCTCGATTTTCCACTTCAGCGTCGTCATGGGGATGGACCGGTCTTCCATGAGCGGGGTGATCAACCGGCCGACCGTTGAGGGATCAAACACGGGTTGATCCCCCTGAATGTTTACGACAAGGTCCTGTTCCGTCACACCCAGTCTTTCGGCTGCCTCACAGATACGGTCCGTGCCGGAGCGATGCGCCGCGCCTGTCATCACGGCTTTGCCCCCAAATTCACGGACGCACGCAGCGATTCGCTTATCGTCCGTCGCCACGCAGACCTCCGACAGTTCCGGGCATGCGAAAGCCCGCTCATACACATGCTGAATCATGGGTTTTCCCGCAATCAAAGCGAGCGGTTTCCCCGGAAATCGTGTGGAGTGATATCGTGCCGGTATGAGTGCAAATGTTCTCATCATAAGGGAGTGTGATTCAGAGACCGCCGGCCGGGCATGTCCCCTATTCTCTCAGGATCATTGTCAATGAAAAATAAACCGGGAAGCGGTTCCTTCCCATCAGGAGGCTGATTTCATGTAACCGGCACATGCGGAGTCTGATTCCCAGGCGATCACCTTCGTGACCTCATGACGCTTGTTGTCCAGTTTCCGGGAAAGCGCTTCAAAAATATGGCGGGCAATGTTTTCAGAAGACGGATTCAGGGTTTTAAATGCATCCAATTCATTTAAGAACTTGTGATCCAGTTCATCCAGAACGCCTTTTGTTGCCTCCTTTACGCACCTGAAATCCATGAGCATGCCATCCTTTCCCAGTTCTTCGCCTGCCAGGAACACTTCAATTTTCCAATTGTGCCCATGCAGGTTTTCACAGCCGCCCTCGTATCCTCTTAACTGATGGGCCGCTGCAAACTGGGTAACGATTTTCAATTCATACATCCGGTTTTTCCTCGGTCATTGATTCCTCAGCAGCCTTCTTCGCCTCCTCCAATGTCTTCCCGCACTCCGTACACTTTCCGTCAACGATGATACCGGTACACGTGCCGTCGGGACAGAGGATCCTGTCATCAAGATCAAACCCATTTTCCGCCTCGAATGTCGTCTCTTCGGCATCCTCTCTCAAGGAAACGCCGCATTCCATGCAAAACTTGGCTTCTTCGGGGTTCACGGCACCACAGTCCGGGCAGGTGGTTCCCGGTATTTCTTTCTCACAATGTGGACATTTCACGATGCATAACCTCCTCTGCGAATTGCTGCGTTTATTTCTCTGCAAGCATGGATGGCATCATAAAGTACAGATACGCCGTACGCTTGGACGGACTTCTCGTAAGCCGTCAAAAATGTCCCCTGTTTAGATGATAATGGGAGGTTTGTCAAATACGGATTGGGCTTTCCCCAGGATACTGCGGCTCACCATGTGTCTGGAAAAAATTCAATTGGGGATTGGGAATCGAAAGGCGTTTCCCAAGGCACCGGGCAGTTTCCACGAACCGCAACCGGCGCCTCGGTAACGAAATTTTGAAGGCGGGACTCAGCTCTTCTTGGAAGTTATCGCTTGAAATGAAGTGATTTGCTGCTTCACTCGGGTGCTCTTACATTTCGGGCACCGTATTTTCTTTTTCTCGTATTCAGAAATTGTCATGGTTTCGGAAAACTTTTTGTTGCATTTTTCGCAAATGAACTCGTACGTGGGCATGGTAGACCTCCTATTGCATTCAAGAGTTACATCAGAAAAAATACAATAAAATGATACGTTTCTTCGCTATGTTGTCAAGTCTTTTCCGTGTTTTTCTTCCACCTGCCATTGAATTAAGGCCTCAATTTCGGACCAGTTTCTCACGGTTTGAAACGGATGGGGTTTCCGGTTCCACGGCTGTTCAAAAACAATGGGGGTGATGGGTGTCTTTTCAAGCAAATAACAGGTATCCAGGCGGTCTTCAACAAAGTAACGGATGCCGTATTCCAACAAAACCGGGAGCTTTTCCTGGTGCGTGCAAGTGGCCTCAAGACGGATGATGCCGGTGTCCACCGGCCGCAGCGTTTCCTCTACCCACTTGAGGATCGATTCCCTTTCGGGTCGAGCGGTGACAAAAAGAAGCGGTCCAAGTTGCGAAAGCCGGGTCAATACCTCCACGGCTCCCGTGACGGGTGGGATACCCATCGCGAGTGGATTATCCAGAATTTTTCGAATGATGTCGTTGCTTGTTTCTTCATCAATATCGATGACTTCACGAAAATTGTACTCCGTGATGTCTTCATATTCCACAGACACGCCATACGCTCCGGCGGTCTTGACGAACACACGAAATGTGTCTGCAAAGACACCGTCGATATCGAAAGCCAATTCACCCGGGGCGATTTTTTCTCGCCTTTCCGAAATTTTATTGTTCATGCCCGGCATACCCCGGCGGCGCTATAATTATTGCGTCCCGTCATCCCGGTGACGCGGGAGACTGACAATAAACGTGGTGGTTTGCATTCCGCCTTTAATTTCGATTTTTCCTTTCAGCAAACGCATGATTCGGTCCGTGATGTAAAGACCGCGCCCCGATCCTTCACCGTCCCCTTCAAGAAGTTTTTGTCGATCCTTTTCATATATGTGGCCGCTATTGCTGATTTCGGCGCACGCCCAATCCCCGTAGGCGTAAGTACGAATAGATAATTCCCCGCCTCTGAGTGGAATCGCTTTCGTGGCATTGTTCAGCAAATTGTCAAATACCCTTTCAAGATGCGTGACGTAACATCTCACCGTGAGATCCGGCTCGAATGGACCTTCCCTCAGTGTGATATTCTGCCTGAGTTGTTCTCGAATGGCCTCCTCGTTGATCTCAAAGCGTCGCTGAAGCACTTCCGTCAGGCTGACTACTTCTTCTTTTCCGACCTTGTAGATGCTGAGTGCCAGCTCCTGCAGGCGGCTTGTTTCCTGAAAAAGAATATCCAGGTATCTGTGAACCTGCGGTTTCGATTCCGCACCTATCTCACCTTCGAGCAATGCTTTAAGCCTTCGGGCGAAACCGGCTATGGCGATGGCTGGATTTTTAAAATCGTGCAGGGTGTCATCGAGTCTTTCCATCTTTTGCGCTTTCATCAATTCCAGGCCCAGAAACAGAAAAACATCGACTTCTTCAGGCGTGTAGCGTTGCCTTTGGTCCAAAGCATCAAAGGTCATGATGTGGCTGATCTCCCCATCAACGCCGAGCGGGATATATAGTATGGAGTTAATCCCGTAAATCTCGGCAAACCGCTTCATATTTCCCGATATCAATTCGCTTCGTTGAGGGTCCACGATAAGGAGATAAGAGGGGGTCAGGATTTCATGGGGAGAATCCGTTGCATAATCCCGCAGGTTCAACAGGACTTCAAATGCCGGTTCGCTGCCGGCAGGAAAACATTTGCCGATGCTGTGATACCCGCCGGTCTCCGGGAAACCGGCCTCGAGAATGACATGATTGAAGTCATCCGTGACTGAAAAAAGTGCAGTGCTTTGAAGACTGACGATATCCGCCAGCTCCGGCATCACCTGATTAAAGACTTCTTTGAGTTTGACGCCTCCCCGGCGTCCCAGGGTCCGAAATATCCGACCGACGATCGCCTCTTTTTTTTCATTGCTCTTTTGCATGGAGAGGATTTTTTTGCGCGCGATCACAAAGCTCAATCGCTTGGCCATAAGGTTGGCCATTCGAATTTCAAGCGGCGCAATGGTGCGACCCTTTTCGGCGTAGTATATCTGAATAACTCCGACCGTATCCCGTTCACCCGGGAAAAACCGCGTGATTTCGAGCGGGATCGCCATCAAAGAATGAACGCCTCGCCTTTGAACAACGCCCTTATTATGGTAACGCGCTTCCTGGAGAATGTCGGGTACCAAACAGGGAGAGCGGCTCTTGACCACGTCACCGGCAATGCTTCCATTCAGGGGGATATAGGTTTCCCGCGACGCCTCATCCAAAGGATAAGATCCGTAGGACAGCATCTGTTCGGTAAGGGGATCGTAGATCCTGACCGAAGCGGAATGGGCCTTCAGAAATTCCACCATGGAACGGGTGGCGTTTTCCAGGATTTGGCGTTCGGAAAGATCGGGGTCGATTTCCACGATTTCATCCACCTGCCGAATCACCTGATCCAGGAATTCGGAAAGCATGTACTCTTCCGTCCATTCCATGAGACGGTCCCAAAACCCGGAGTCGGCGGAAATTTCTTTCGCCCAGGGTTCCTGCTGTACAAGTTCGAACATGTTCTCTAAAGACGTGAGCATGGTGACCGACACACTTTCTCTCGGCAGGTTGGAGGAATTCAATTTATAGATTTTTCTGTTAACAAAAACAGCGGAAAAAGTCAAGGAAGCTCCGCCCGACGACCCGACACGAATTTCGACGTTTAACTCAGACCTAAACTGATCGGTTCAAGGTTCCCCGGGGAAAGCAGGATCAAGTTGAGACGCTCATCCTTGTATTTTCCTTCCGACTGTGAGAAACACCAAAAGCTTGTTAAGCTTGTAAAACTGTCTTCATGTTTTAGAATATAACCTATAATTTTCACAAAACTTTTCAACTGGTGTCCATCCGGAAATGAGATATTTCCGGATGGAGCTTTCAGCGGTCAGCAATCAGCCAAAGCCTTGTCTTTCATGTCTTTTGCTGAAAGCCGAAAGCTGAAAGCTCATCGCGCGAATCCATAAATGCCTGTTTATGGATGCGCACAAACCAACCCTCACGTGAAATGCGAGGTAACGACAATGAATACGCATGATTTGATCAGCAGAAGGGAGTCAATGAAACGCCTGCTTCAGATATCCGGCGGAATCGCCCTGGCCGGTGCCGGGCCCTGGGGATCTCAAATCCCGTCCGCTTTTGGGGCCGGAACGCAAAAAGAGAGTTTGATCATTGAGGGAATCGGGGAGACGGAAGGGTATTCCGTCCACGCGTTAACCCAAAAGGTTTTTGATGCTGCCGGGGGTATCCGGCAATTTGTGTCAAAGGGAGATGTGGTCGTGATCAAACCGAATATCTCCTGGGCAAGACCGCCGCATCTTGCCGCCACCACCAACCCGGAAGTGTTGGAAAGCGTCATAGCGCTTTGCCAGGAGGCGGGTGCCAAGAAGGTCAGGATCGCCGACAACACGATTCACAACGCCAAGCGCTGTTTTGCCATCACAGGCGCGGGGGCTGTCGCGAAAAAGACCGGTGCTGACCTCATTCACCCGAGATCGTCACTCATGAGAGAAATGAAGTTGCGGGGACAGCGGCTGGACGTCTGGCCCGTTTTTGTGCCGCTGGTGGAAGCCGACAAGATCATTAATTTGCCGGTGGCAAAGCATCACTCCCTGAGCGCTTTGACCCTGGGAATGAAGAACTGGATCGGAGGCGTCGCCGGCAGCAGGTGGTCGCTCCATCAGGATATTCATCAGACCGTTGTGGATCTGGCCCGGTTTTTCAAGCCCACCGTGACGTTGATTGACGCCACCCGCATTCTGATCCGAAATGGTCCGTCCGGAGGCAGTCCCTCGGATGTTGTCACCAAAAACCGCCTGATCTTGAGCAGCGACCCCGTGGCGGCAGATGCATGGGCGGCACGTCTTTTTGATGCCCAACCGGATAGGATCGGGTTTATTCAGCTGGCAGAAAAACAAGGGCTCGGAACCGGCAATCCGGAAAAACTGGACCCGCGGAAAGTCACCGTATGAAGGCAAAACACCTTGTCCGGATACGAAGAGTCAGCCAGGCTTTCTTTTTATTGCTTTTCCTCTTCCTGCTGGTAGAAACTCGAATCCCGGCGGACATGTATTTCGATTATTCCGTTTTTGTCGGCACGGAACAGGATATTCGTCTGGATCAGCCCGTCACTTTCTTCTTCGAGCTGGATCCGCTTGTCTGGCTTTCCTCGCTTCTTTCCGGCGGCCGATGGATACAAGGGTTCATGTGGGCCGTTGGGGTCCTCATCTTGACCCTTTTTCTGGGGAGGATCTTCTGCGGATTCATATGCCCGTTCGGCACCATTCACCATTTGGTGAGCTGGGCAAAACCCGCTCTCAAGGGAAATCGAATGGTGCGGGCCAACCAAAAGACGGCGAGTCAAAGAATCAAGTATTTTGTCCTGATTGGGCTTTTGGTAGGAGCCGTCCTCGGCCTGAATTTCATCGGCTTGATGGATCCCATATCATTTCTATTTCGTTCGGTGGCGCTGGCGATCCTCCCCGCTCTGGGTGGGGGGATTCGTGCATTCTTTGATATGCTGGCTCAAAGCGACATAAAGGTCTTGAATCTCTCAAGCTATGCTGCGGAGGTTTTTGTCTCGCCTGTGTTCGGCTACGCGGCAGTCGCTTTTCACACCGCATGGCTTATCGGTTTCCTGTTCCTTGTCGTTTTGTTTCTCAATCGGATCCGCCCGCGCTTCTGGTGTCGCACCCTTTGCCCCCTGGGCGCACTCCTGGGTATTTGCTCCCGTTTCAGCATACTGAAATTGGAGAAGTACCCGGAAAGATGCACGAATTGCAAATTGTGCACCCAAAGCTGCCAGGGGGCTGCAACCCCCATCCCCGGTCGGAAGTGGGAGAGCGCGGAATGTTTCATGTGCTTCAATTGCTTTGATGTTTGTCCTGAGCAGGCGCTCGCCTTTCGGTTCAAGTGGGCGCCTCATCCAAACAAGGCCCCGGATTTGGGCCGCCGCGCTGTATTGGGGGGCTTGGTGGCCGGTGTCTCTTTACCCCTGTTGGCACGTCTGGACGGGCAAATAGACAAGGTGTCCGACGCCCGCCTCATAAGGCCTCCCGGAGCGCTTCCGGAAAAAGATTTCCTCACCCTGTGTCAGCGTTGCGGCTTGTGTATGAAGGTGTGCCCAACCAACGTCATCAACCCGACCCTGACCGAAGCCGGCATGGGCGGATTCTGGACCCCCCACCTTGTCATGAACCAGGGTTACTGCGAATATACCTGTACCTTATGTGGGAGTGTTTGTCCCACGGGAGCTATCAAGAACATTTCGGTGAAGGAGAAAATCGAGACGCCGATCAGAATCGGTTCCGCCTATGTGGATCGGGGAAGATGCCTGCCCTGGTCCGGCAATGCCCCATGTATCGTGTGTGAGGAACACTGCCCCACCTCCCCCAAGGCCATTTATCTTCGTGAAGACATCGTCGCAGGTGCGGATGGCAGGAATCTCAAAGTCCAATTGCCTTATGTGGACCTTAAAAGGTGTGTGGGATGTGGGATCTGTGAAAACAAATGCCCGGTGAAGGGAAAACCGGCCATCAGAGCCATCGCAGCAGGAGAGTCCCGCTCTCTGAAAAACCAGCTTCTGCTGGGACCTTGATAAACAAATCCGAATCGTATGAATTTAGCGCTTTGAAATGGTGGGTTTGGGGCCGTTGGGATCTCTTTGAGAAGGCTGCAACACAAACTCTACACTACACGTAGAACGCCCCCATACCCGAAATAAGGGGCACGGTGCAGGCAGAGAAGACCTC
>Ga0180431_10007873_pt1 | contig 12328 bp, 9 predicted proteins | sample SS_ome_11_FD_132459 | JGI IMG/M metagenome (GOLD analysis project Ga0180431, IMG submission 132459) | Hypersaline lake sediment archaeal communities from the Salton Sea, California, USA - SS_1_MS_1 metaG | ecosystem: Environmental > Aquatic > Non-marine Saline and Alkaline > Hypersaline >... | reverse complement strand
TCCGGGACACCACCGAAAAGATAGAAGAGATGGTAGCAGCATCAAAGGTCAAAAATGGTATTGTTAATGTTCAATCACTGCATACTTCCTCAGCTGTGTATGTTAACGAAAATGAGCCCCTGTTACTCAAGGATCTGCAGGAGAACTGGCGCACGCTTTTTTCACCGACCCAGCGCTATCACCACGACAATATGCACATTCGCACCGTCAATGTTTGCAAAGATGAATGCAAGAACGGCCATTCGCACTGCAACGCGGTTGTTCTGGGAACCAGCGTCTCGTTGAATATCGTCAAAGGTAAAATCAAACTTGGTAAGTGGCAGCGAATGTTCTTTGTGGAGTTAGACCGCTCGCGTGACCGCGGAGTCTCGGTCATGATAGTAGGGGAGTGACCAGTATAAAAAATATGAATCTAAAACAATACATCCGCGAAATCCCGGATTTTCCTAAACGCGGGATAAATTTTTACGATATCACCACTTTGCTTCAGGATCCGGAAGCAATGAGTTATGCGCTGGATAGATTGGCTAAGCTTCATTCACCTGAGGGGGTCGATGTCGTTGTCGGCACCGAGTCGCGTGGGTTTATTTTTGGAACACCGGTAGCCAGGCAGCTACGGGCAGGGTTCGTACCAGTTCGTAAAAAAGGTAAACTGCCCTCAAAAACAACCGCGGCCAGCTACGAAAAAGAATACGGTCCGGATGTCATAGAAATCCACGAAGATGCTATTAAGCCTGGCCAAAAAGTCTTGATCGTAGATGATCTACTGGCGACCGGTGGTACGATTGAAGCCACCAAAAAATTGGTTGAAAAACTAGGCGGGGAAATTGTCGGTTTTGCTTTCGTAATTGAATTAACTGAACTAGCTGGTCGGGCAAAACTCGAAGGTTACCGGGTTGATTCTTTGATGAAATATGACAGCTGATTATGAATGCCAAAGCTACAATCGGTATTATCGGAGGTTCCGGTATACATGAGATCCTCAGTGATTCAGAAGTAATAACTGTCAAAAATCCCTACGGAAAAACCAGTAGTCCGGTCAGGATTGGAAAAATCGGCGGCAAGTCCGTCGTTTTTATTTCTCGACACGGAAAAGATCATTCGATCCCGCCGCATCTGGTGAACTACCGAGCTAATGTTTACGCGCTGCACAAACTCGGAGTTACCAACCTAATTGCTTCCGGGGCGGTAGGTAGCCTGCGTCGGAAAATGAAACCGGGAGACATTGTTATAACTGATCAATTTATAGATAGGACCAAGGGAAGACAGGATACCTACATACAAGGTCCGGCAGTTGAGCACCTGGCAGCGGCCGATCTCTACTGCGACCGGCTGCGAGAACTTGCTATCCAAACTTGCCGAAAGCTTGGTTATACCTGCCATCAAAGCGGAACTGTCGTGGTCATTAATGGCCCACGGTTTTCTTCCCGGGCGGAGAGTGAGTGGTTCAAAAAGATGGGCTGGGATATTCTCAGTATGACTCAGTACCCGGAAAATGTCCTGGCTGCGGAACTGGGGATGTGTTATTGCAATATCGGTTTAGTGACCGATTATGATGCCGGCCTGGAAGGTGAGCCGGGCGTGAAACCAGTCACCTGGGAGCAGATAAAGAAAATTCTAGAAAGCAACGCGGGCAAATTCAAAGAAATCGTGGCAACCCTGGTTAAAAAACTACCGGAAACAAAAAGCACACCTTGTCCGGCGTGCTCTCGGGACTAGCTTATCTTTGTAAAAACTTTTGCAAGAGTCCACTAGCTTCGGGCACAGCCTGTGCCGGATCCAGCCAGTGGATTTTTTTATTACGACGAAACCAGGTAAGCTGTCGTTTGGCAAACTGGTGGGAGGCATATTTCAGCTGCTGGATTCCGTCTGCCTCAGCCAGGTCACCGGTGACAATTTTGGTAAGGTAACGGTATTCCAGACCGATGCTAAGTAGCCAATCAGCGGAGACACCGCTGTCAATCAATCCCGATACCTCCTTCTTAAGGCCAGCGGCCATCATTTTGTCTACGGTTTGGTCAATTCGCTGATAGAGTTCAGCTCGGGGCCAGTCCAGGGCGAGATAAACAACATCGTAGGGTGGCTTGGTCTTCTTTCTCTGATCAGAAAAACGGCGACCAGTTTTCTGGCAGACTTCGATAGCTCGGATGAGACGACGCTTATTTTTACGATCAACCCGAGTGGCGAAAAGCGGATCTAGCTCCTTAATCTCTGAGTAAAGTTGCTCCAATGACTTCTTTTCCAATTCTGATCGCAGTTTCGAGTCCGGGGAGACAGCCGGAATCTCGTATCCCTGGGTCAGAGCGTCAATATAGAGACCGGTGCCGCCGACTAAAAACGGAAGGTTGCCGCTACGGTGCACGACAGCGATTGCTTTAGTAGCGATTTTTTTGTATTTACCAACAGAAAAATCATCGCCCGGCTCACAGATATCTACTAAATGATGGGGGACAGTCTTTTGCTCAGCCGGTGTTGGCTTGGCAGTCCCAATATCTAATTGCTTGTAAACCTGGCGGGAATCAGCAATCACAATTTCACCGTTGAACTTCGGAGCCAATTTCATAGCCAAGCCAGACTTCCCGCTGGAAGTAGGTCCGCAGATTACGACCAGTTTTTTGGGATCAGGGATTTCCATAAAGTCCCCAGGCTAGCGCCCGGGTTATTTTTACTGGGACAATATTATTCTTTAAGTCTTGGTCACTGGCAAACTTAACTGTCTTGAAATATTCATTCTTTCCGTAGTTTTCATACCCAGCTCCTTTCTGACGGCTGGTTTCAACCAGGACATTAGTAGTTTTGCCAACCAGTTTTTTATTTCTTTGCAAAGCCGTCTTATTTACTATCTCGGTCAGGATTTTTTCACGTTCTTTCTTGGTAGCTGGGGAAATGTCGTCTTTGATTTTAGCGGCAGCAGTGCCAGGCCGAGGGGAAAAACGAGCGATATAGGCGAGATCGTATTTCACCTCTTCACAAATACTGACGGTCTCGTGAAAATCATCTTCGTTTTCACCTGGATAGCCAACGATGATGTCGGTTGTGATTGCGGCCGCGGGTATTTGGCGGCGGATTTCCTTGATTATCTCCAAATATCGCTGGCGGTCATATTTACGGTTCATCATTTTCAGGATTCGGTCACTGCCAGATTGGATGGGCAGGTGAAAATAAGGGCAGAGCTTGTCATACGTAGCGACCAATTTGATTATAGAGAAATCCAGATCCTTAGGATGGGAGGTGACAAAAAACATCCTATAGTCACCAGCCAGTTTGGCGATCTGTTCTAATAAGTCAGGAAAACTAGTTTGTTGGTATTCATAGCTGTTCACGTTTTGACCCAGTAAAGTTATCTGCAGACAACCGCCTGCTATTAATCCTTTGATTTCCTCTATAATTTCTTGAGGCGGACGTGATTGCTCTTCACCGCGCACGTGCGGGACAATGCAATACGAGCAGAAATTGTTGCAGCCGGTCATGATCGGGACATAGGCCTGGGCGGGAGAGGTGAGGGTAGGCTTGATGTGGAAATAATTATTATCTAAAGTCGGCGTCTCCTGTCCGAGTTTGTTTGGTAGATCAGCAATGTCGTGAATGTCGATGAACAAATCAACTTCAGGATGGGCGGGGATAAACTGCTGCTGGTTTTTGAGGCAACCGGTAACAACAATTTTTTGGTCGCGCTTTTTGGCTTCTCTGATTTGTCCCACTGCCCGGTCTTCGGCCATCTGGCGGACCGAACAGGTGTTAAACACGACCAAATCAGCCTCCTTAAGGGGGGCTGATTCGTATCCAGCTGCCAGCATGACAGTTGCAATTCGCTCGGAATCCGACTTGTTCATCTGGCAGCCGAAAGTTTTGAGATGGTAAGTAGTGGGTTTAGGCACGGGCTAAAATAGCTTCAGTTCACGGTCATTAACATTGGTGACAAGTTTGTCGGCAAATTCTTTGGCAGCAAATTGTCGTTGTTCCTTAAGATCACGAGTGCGAACGGTCAAATTGCCGGAATCCTTTTCCTTGTCGCCGACCACCAGCATGTAGGGATACTTTTTCTTTTCGGCAGTACGAATTTTTTTACCGACACTTTCATTGGATTCGTCTACGTCTATTCGTATCTGCAAATTCTTTTCCCAGCCAGCGGCAGCCAGCTGCTCTTGGATTTTCCGAGCGTACTCATTGAATTTTTCCGAGACGGGAATGATTATAGCGTGCTTGGGCGAAATCCAGAGCGGGAACTTGCCGGCAAAGTTTTCTATCAGGAATCCGATGAAACGCTCGTCTGATCCGAGCGGCGCTCGGTGCTGAACGATAACCAGTTTATCCTGGCCATCTTTGTCTTTGTAAGTCAGGTTGAAGCGCTCCGGCATGTAGAGATCAATCTGATTGGTGGAGATTCCGTATTCGGTACCAATCACTGACTTAATCTTGAAATCCATCTTGGGGCCGTAGTGTGCCGCTCCCTCGTGAACAACCTCATAGTCAATTTTGGCCTTCTTCATGGCGGCAATGGAAAGCTCTTCCGATTTCTTCCACATCTCCTCTTTGCCGTGGTATTTGTCCTTCTTTTTTGGATCCCGCAGCTCCAGGACAATCCGGTAGTTCTTGAGTCCGAGCTTATCGTAGTAGTACCGGTGCAGGTCAATTATTTCCACAAAAATATCAATTGCTTGTTCCTCGGTGCAATAAATGTGGGCGTCATTTTGGGTGAATTCTCGCGGTCGCAGGATTCCGTTAAGGGCACCAGCCTGTTCGTAACGAGCAACAGTGCCATATTCAGCCATGCGTAAGGGCAAATCCTTATAACTTCTGATTTTGGATTTGTAAATCAGGTGATTGAATGGACAATTCATTGGTTTGACGAAGTATTCCTCTTTATCATCTCCTGGCACCTGGACGCGGTACATCTCGTCTTCGAAGTAGGGGACATGTCCGGAGATTTCGAACAATTTGCGCTTGGTCATAAACGGGGTGGAGACGCGTTCATAACCCCATTTAGCTTCTGTCTCCTTGCCCCAGCGCTCCAGCTCTTCTTTCATAGCGGCGCCATTTGGCAGCCACAGCGGCAGGCCGGCGCCGACGTCATCAGAGAACATGAATATTTCGAGTTCCCTGCCGAGCTTGCGATGATCGCGCTGTTTGCTTTCCTCGCGCATCTTCAGGTATTCATCAAGGCCTCTTTGGTCAGCGAAAGCCAGGCCGTAGACGCGCTGCAGCATCTTGTTTTTCTCGTTACCACGCCAGTAAGCGCCAGCGATACGATCCAGTTTAAAAACTTTCATCTCGCCGGTAGATTCCAGGTGGGGGCCACGGCAGAGATCAACAAAGTCGCCGCTGCGGTAGATGGAGACTTCTTCTCCGTCGTCCATTTCTTCCAGAAGTTCAACTTTGTAATCCTGGCCGGCTTTTTTGAAAAGTTCAATGGCGTCAGTTTTCGGAATCACTTCTTTTTCGAACGGCAAGTTAGCTTTGACAATATCGTTCATTTCTTTTTCGATGTTGTCCAGATCCTCCGGGATCAGGGTGCGGGGGAGTTCAATGTCATAGTAAAAACCATCGGCAATGGCCGGACCGATGCCAAACTTGGCGTCCGGAAAAAGTTTGTAAACGGCAGCAGCCATAATGTGGGCGCCGGAATGGCGCATGATTTCTAGTTGTTCGTCTTTCATGAAGATAAATTAAGTTTGAAAAAAGCCTTTTCACTAAAAGCTGGGGGTGAGCTTGGAGTGAAAAAGCTTGTTTCACGGTTCCATCCAAAATGTACTTACTTTCCCGCTAACACGCGGGTAGTGCCTGATTTCCACCTTTTGTAAACTCAGGGCTGATCAGGAGGCTTCCTGGGGACCAGGAGGGCAATTGGTATTTGCCACGACCTTGATAATTGTAGTGAAATTATAGCAGTAAACACCAGAAAGTCAAATATCTCTAAAACAGCAAGGAATGCTAGTTTTTGACTTCCAGTTCAATTCGCTTTTCGTCGGAGGGGACTGTTTTCAGCCAGGCCGGGGAAAAGCTAACCTCGATTTCACCGACATCCTGTTCCCGTTCCAGGTAATCCTTGATTTCTGTCTCCGTGCGGCCAACCAGTTTGCTTTTATCGAAAACATCGGCGCTGACCTTGGAAATGGTATCCGCTTCTAGGTGGGTTATCAGGGTGGCAGTCTTTTTGTCGAGGTCATATACCTCCAGACTGTAGGAAAGGCGGTCCGGGCTCAGGTTTTGAATTTCCAAATCTTCAGGAATTGATTCCCTTAGTCTCTCCTCGGCCAGGTGATAAAGGCTGTCTTCGTCAAAGACGACGGCGGTCAACCGAATTTCGGCATTGACACTGAATTCTGATTCGTATGATTCGGGCTCGACGCTGACATTTTCGGAGAGGATATCTATCTTGATAGCATCGTCTAAAACCTTCTCACCGCTGTTCACCTGCTGTTGCAGTTTTCTTTTACCTTCTTCTTTAAGAGCGTTGAGAGCCTGTTCCTTGCCACGGTTAATTGTATCTTCCGAAATGAAATCAGTTTCGCCAAAACCGCCGGTCATCGGCTCACTGCTGCTGGCGTATATTTTGCCTTGCCATTCCTGCCATAGTCCCGGCAAAGTGAAGCGAGTCGGTTTAATTTCACCGGCTGGCCCAGGTTCATCCGCATAGACCTCAACCTCAACTGTGCTGTGAGCCTTGGCGTTGACGCGATCCTTGGTTCGAAACAAGACACCGTTTTCCGCCAGCAATCTCGTGGTTGAAACCAATGGTTGGTCGTGATCCAGCTCATTGTGGATTACTACCTTGCCTGTGGCCGGTTTTTCCGCTTCGGTTCTGTCTACTTCGGTTATTGTCTCGTTGCCGCGTACTACCGTAGTAAGTACGCGCCCGGGGATTTTGTTTGAGCTATCCTCATCGCTGCGAACAATCTCGGCGTTAAAATCGACAGATTTGGTTTCGTATTTGGGATTGACCGCAATGGTAACTTTGCCGACTGACAAGAAGACGATGAAAATTATAACCACTATAATCACCGCCATTATGATTAGGAATGGCTTACGGTACGAAGGTCGGCGTTGACGGAGGTGGGTATTGTACATCAGTTTGGTTGACTATTTACTAGCGGTTATTTCCGAGAAAGGAATGTAGCGACGGTTATTGTCGCGATTGTTCTCATCTCGGCTACCAACGGCCATTCCGGTATAAGGTTCGGTTTCGCGCTGCCGTCTCTTGCCCAGCTTCTTGGCTAGATATGAGGCGTCATCGGCTCGAAAGTGAGCGCACTGCCAACTTTTCTCTGTTTTATCAGTATCCTCGGGTACGATTTCCGAAATCCCGATGGCGACTTCCAGAGTAACGGTTTCCTTGCTGCCGTCTTCGTGGACGAGTTCTACGGTATAATCGGACATTTCCTCTATCATTTTCTGAAGGTTAGCCATAATTTTTTCCAATGATGAAGAACGAGCTATGACGGCAAATTCATCGCCGCCCAGTCTGCCGATGATATCGGATTCACGCTTGAAATATTTTCTGAACATTTTGGCAGCGTGCCGAATAAATTTATCACCTTCCATATGTCCACCGGGAGTCTTGTCGTTAACCTGTTTTAGTCCGTTAATGTCCATACAGATAGCAAAAGATCGACGGCGGGTCTCGGGGATGTCTTTTAGTCGTTCTGAGTTCTCGGCTTTCCAGCGAGCGATGTTTTTGGCGCGTTTGATCTCATGATCAAAGTTATCGAGGTAAACGTGGCGCCGGTAAATTCGCTCCGTCACACACATCGGATCGTAAGGAGCTTTTTCGAAGAATTCCTCCTCGTTGATATCGCGGTGACATTCTAGGTAGTCGCTGAGTCCACGTTCTTCGACTTCGTCAAGTGCGCCTATCAGTTCCTGATTGGCAGGATAGTCACGCAGATGTCGCCAGGCCAGAACTTTAGTTTTACGGCCGGTAAGTTCAGCTACCAATTTTTCGGCAGTGTCGCCATAATCGCTGGGCCGAAAGCGCAGGGCAAACCACATGTCTATCTTGTGGAGCAGTTTCTCAGCTGGGGTGGCTTCTTCATCTTCCTTTCCCTCTGCACTCTTTTTCTGCTGAATGTGTTCAAGAAGGTTTTCTTTGATCTGGGCGGCTTCCTCTTGCAGGTCGGCAATTCTTTTATCCACTTCAAGTACAGATTCCTCTTCTAGTTCTTCTGTCGGTTCAGTCTGCTCCGTTTCAGGCAGGTTGCCGCCAGGCTCTCTTGATTCTGGGTTCATCATTTATTTATCCTCCTGCAGCCAGCCCAGGGCGTTCTGGGCTAACTCGTTAGTTACCTTTGATTTCGTCTTAGTCTGCGATTCCAGATATGTCCTGAGATCTTTTTCGTTGTCTGTCAGGGCCACTAAGCTGTCTAAGACTTTGAGGCGGACCTGGTTTTCAATTTCTTCATTGGTTACGACGCTGTCAATGATTGTTTTCAAATGTTCATTCATATGTTTATTTACTGATGCTGCCCGGACCCAAGACTTTTTCCAGCTTGGTTCTGAGCACGTCATCTTTTTTTACTAAAAATTCAGTTTCTAGTTTTTGGAAACGATTCCCTGATTTTGGAAGAAGCAACGCCACGCGATGTAGGCCACGGTCCGCTTCGGAAAGAGCCTGTTTTACCTGATTAAATGTATCCGGAGTGCTGTTGTTAGGGACTTTTATGAAAAGGTAATCCTTGTTGTCGGTTGTGGTGGCTTTGTTACTTTTGTCATTACTCCGCTGGGCCAGACCTATATTGTTCAATCTTTGTACATCTATATCATTAGTCAAAGGCTGGGCTGAATCAGCCAGAACTTTTAATTCTTCGTCTCGGTTGTCGACCTTGCCAGTCAATAGAATCGGTTGGTCTTCCTGCCAGAGTGAGACAGTGGAGCTGAAAAGAGCCGGAAAGACGACAACCTCCATTGCTTTAGCCTCATCTTCGATGCGAACGAAAGCCATCGGTTTATTTTTCTTGGTGGTGATGCGCCTGACGTCGCTGATAATTGCGCCCACCCGGACTTTTTTACCGACATGGGACGGCTGAAGCTCATTTATCCGGAAGGCACACTTATCTAAAAAATCTCGATACTCTGAGAGCGGGTGCTCGGAAACATACAACCCCAGCAGCTCTTTTTCCCAGGTTAGAAGTTCCTTCTTCTCGGCCGGCGGTACCTCGGCCAGCTTCAGGCGCGGGCAGCTAAGTTCGTCGCCGCCAAACAGATCCTCTTGTCCGGTAGCCGTAGCTTGATATTGGCATTTGCCGAAGTTGAGCAGAGTTTCAACGTTAGCTAGTAGTTGTTTGCGCTCGCCCAGTTCGTCCATAGCACCTGATTTGATCAGGCTTTCTAGTGACTTGCGGTTCATGGCGGGGGAGTAAGCGCGTTTAATGAAATCTTCGATGCTGACAAATTTTTTCTGTTTGCGAGCTTTGATAACATCGCGAATGACATTGCTACCTAGATTTTTTATTGCGCCCAGGCCGAAGCGGATGGTTTTTGATGTTGCCAGGTTCTCGCCTTCGCCGGCGACAACGGTGAATATTTTCAGGCTTTCATTCACAGACGGTGGCAGAACAGTTATTCCCATCCGTTCACACTCGCTGACTTCCAGGACAACACGGTCAGTATTGCCAAGATCCGAAGTCAGTAAGGCGGCCATGAATTCAGTGGGATGGTGCGCCGTGAGGTAGCCGGTCTGGTAAGAAACCAGGGCGTAGGCGGCCGCATGCGCCTTGTTGAAACCGTAACCGGCAAAGGGCTCCATTAGCTTGAAAAGCCGAGTAGCATCTTCCTTAGAAAGGCCGTTTTCAACAGCGCCATTTATAAATTTATCATGTTGCTCAGCCATCAGTTCCGGTATCTTTTTTCCCATGGCTTTACGGAATTTGTCGGCAGTTTCCCAGTTATAGCCGCCGAGCTCAATGGCTATAAGAAGTACGTCGTCCTGGTATGTAATAACGCCATGTGATTTGCTCAGAATTGGCGCCATTCGCCGGTCAATCAAGGTAATCTTGTTGGGATTATTCTTATTCTCAATATAATTCTGAATATGTTCCATCGGTCCCGGGCGGTACAGGGCCAGCATTGCCGCAATGTCAAAGATCTTTTCCGGTTTCAGCTGCTTCAGATTCTTGCGCATACCGGCGGATTCAACCTGGAATAGTCCTAGCGTATCGCCGCGGCTAAAAAGATTATAAGTGGGCTTATCATCCAGTGGCAGTTTTTTCATATCAATATTGGTTTCCTTGGTAAACTTCAGAATTTCCACCGAGCGCTGAATAGTGCTCAGGTTGGAAAGTCCGAGAAAGTCCATCTTAACCAAACCAAGGTCTTCCAGGTCTGTCATTTCGTATTGGGTCAGAATCATTTCACTTTGGGTATCATATTGGATCGGAACGTATTCAGTCATCGGGCGGGGAGTGATAACTACTCCGGCGGCATGAACAGAGGCATGGCGGGCAATACCCTCAAGTTTGGTGGCGAGGTCAATCATTCGCTTAACCGCCGGATCGCCATCATAGGCCTGCTTAAACTCGGCTACCTCCTTCATTGTGTCCGCCAAAGTTGCTTTCGGTCCCTCGGGAACGAGCTTGGCGATTTTGTCGACGAAATCGTAAGGATATCCGAGGACGCGTCCGACGTCACGAATTGCCGCTTTCGCCTTCATTTTTCCGAAGGTTACGATCTGAGCGACATTGTCCTGACCGTATTTATTAATAGCGTACTTGATTACCTTGTCTCTTTCGACGTCAGCAATATCCAGATCTATATCAGGCGGTTTAGGTCGCAGTGGATTGAGGAAGCGCTCAAATGGCAGTTCGAAAAAGAGGGGATTGGCGGTAGTGATTCCCAGGGCATAGGAAACGAAACTACCAGCCGCTGAGCCACGCGTTGTCGTGGGTATATTTTCCTTATGCATAAAATCGGTAAAGTCCTGTACCATCAAAAAATAAGGTTCCAGTTTCTTTTCCGCGATGACTTTGAGTTCATAATCGAGACGCCGCTTTTCTTCTTCATTAGGTTCCCTTGACAGTCGCTGCTTGATTCCGGCATAGGCTTTTTTTCTCAGGTGAGAGGTGTTGGTCTCGTTTTCCGGAACGAGGATTTCAGGCAAGATCAGTTTTGACTGTTCAATTTCGGCATTGCACATCTCGGCAACCTTGAGAGTATTGGTAAGAGCCTCGGGGACAGAGGCAAATTGTTTACTCATTTCTTCCGGTGTCCGGAAAGAGAAATCCTCTCCGATCATCTTTAAGCCGCGTTTCTCGTCATCCAGGGTGTGTTTCGTCTGAATGCAAAGTAGAGCGTCGTGGGCCTCGGCGTCATCTTTGTTAAGGTAATGAATGTCATTGGTAGCGACTATATCCACCCCTAGTTTTTTCCCTAGCTCAACTAAGTTGCGATTAGCGGTTTCCTGGCGCTCAATACTGGGGTGATGCTGCAGCTCGAAAAACAGGTTTTCGGTACCGAATATTTCTAGGTACTTGCGGGCAGCTGTTTCCGCTTGTTTCATCTTATTAAGGGCGGCGTAGTAAGTTACCTCTCCTTTGAGGCAGGAAGTTAGTGCCACTAAACCGTTGGCATGTTCGCGCAGAAAATCTATGTCGACTCTCGGTTTATAGTAAAATCCCTGCGTATGGGCAGCGGAAGTTATCTTGATGAGATTCTTGTAGCCCTGGTTGTTCTTAGCTAACAGGACCAGGTGGTAAGGTCGGCGATCTTCTTGACTTCCGCGCCGGGTCATTCCATTGGGGGCAATATATGTCTCTAGTCCGATGACCGGCTTGATTCCTGCTTCCTGAGCCAGCTGTTGGAATTTAAAAGCCCCGTAGAGCGAACCGTGGTCGGTCAGCGCTACCGCGGGCATTTTTAAGCTCTTGGCCTTGGCGACAATATCTTCCAGCCGAGTCAGGCCGTCCAGCAGAGAATATTCGGAATGGGTATGCAGGTGAACGAAATTGGACATACTAAAATAGGAGAATTTCTTTATTTCGTCTTCTTATTCTAGCGGAAATGGGAAGTTAGAGCAAGAAATCTCAGGCCCATTTTTAACAAAAAACCGCCCCCGTTGCGGAGGGCGGCTTATCTCTGTTTAGCTCTTTTTGAATTCTTTTTCCGCGGCTTTGACGGCTTTTTCGGCTTTGTCTCGTAATTCAACGGCTTCATCTCGGACATCCTCGAATTTGTCTACGGCGAAATCTTTTGCTTCCAGAGCTTTCTTCTTTATAAATTCGCGGTTTTCCTTACCTGATTTCGGTGAGTATAGAAGCGCTACTGCTCCCCCGACAACTACACCGATTGCCAGCCCGGTCAGAAAAGAGCTACCACAATCGCATGAATTATTGCTCAT
>Ga0180431_10007872_pt1 | contig 12330 bp, 12 predicted proteins | sample SS_ome_11_FD_132459 | JGI IMG/M metagenome (GOLD analysis project Ga0180431, IMG submission 132459) | Hypersaline lake sediment archaeal communities from the Salton Sea, California, USA - SS_1_MS_1 metaG | ecosystem: Environmental > Aquatic > Non-marine Saline and Alkaline > Hypersaline >... | reverse complement strand
GTTTGCCGGTATGTAATACACATGCACGTCACTGCGCTCCGCTTTTCTCTCGATGAGAGAGCTGTTTATGAATATATTCCCCCCCTCGACAACCATCGGTTCGAACTTGTCGAGCGAAGGCTGGTTCATCGCAATGAGGGTTGTCGGATGGGGTATCAGCGGTGAGGCAACCTCTGTTGAGGAAATGATGACCGAGCAGTTTGCGGTACCTCCACGCATTTCAGCTCCGTATGACGGAATATGGGACACATATTTTCCCTCGACCATTCCCGCATACGCAATGAGCTTCCCTGCCATGATCACACCCTGGCCGCCGAACCCCGCAATGATGATCTTCTCGTTCATTTTTTTTCCTCCGAAGATCCTCTATCTCTGAAAACCCCGAGTGGATAATATTCTGCCATGTGCTTCCCCACCCATTCGGTCGCTTCCAGAGGAGTAACCCCCCAGTTCGTCGGACACATGGAGAGCACTTCAACAAAGCTGTACCCCGATCCATCCATCTGATACTGGAGCGCTTTTTTAATAGCTTTTTTCGTCCTTATCGCGTGCTTCACGTCGTGCACCGAGACGCGTTCGATGTAGAACGGTGCTTCAAGCTGGCTGAGAAGCTCACAGATCTTCAATGGATATCCCGCGGTTACAGCGTCACGCCCATAAGGGGAAGTCTTCGTTCGCTGGCCGATCAGTGTTGTCGGAGCAAGCTGTCCCCCGGTCATGCCGTATATCGCATTGTTCACGAATATGACCGTGAAATTTTCTCCTCTATTCGCCGCGTGGATCGTTTCCGCGGTTCCGATTGCGGCAAGGTCCCCGTCACCCTGGTAGCTGATCACCACACGGTCAGGGAGAGCGCGTTTCAATCCGGTTGCGACTGCCTGCGCGCGCCCATGTGCAGCCTCCGAACCATCCATGTCCAAATAGTTATAGATGAGAACGGAGCACCCGACGGGGCCAACGATGATAGTCTTCTCCCTGATTCCGAGCTCGTCAACGCAGGAGGCAATGAGTTTGTGTATGATGCTGTGCCCGCACCCGGGGCAGTAGTGCATCCTCATTTTTGTCATTGCTTCCGGCCGACTGTATACCGCCTTCATTTGCTTACCTCCATAATCTTTGCGAGGAGCTCGTCTTCATCAGGGAGCATCCCCGCAGTTCTTCCGTAGAAATACACATGCTTTTTCCCCTCTACCGCAAGCCTGACATCTTCGATCATCTGCCCGAGATTCATTTCCACTACCAGAAATGCTTTCACGCGGTCTTTCCGCGCGAGCCCGGCGATATAATCATAGGGATACGGCCAGAGGGTAACAGGGCGAACCATGCCGACCTTTATCCCCTTTTTTCTCGCACTCTGTATCGATGACTTACACACTCTGGAAGATGTGCCGAAAGAAACAATGACGAGCTCCGCATCATCGAGCATGTATGAGTCGTAACGGACTTCTTTTTCCCGAATGAGATCAAATTTTTCTTTCAGGTGCAACACATGCTCTTCAAGAGCCGTTTGAGGAGAAAGCCTGAGGCTCCTCACAATCCGAGGGTCCCGCCCTTTGGCACCGTCGAGAATCCAATCCTTTTCAGGAAGAGTTCTTTTCGACGGCTCAGGGAGAACAAGCGGCTCTGTCATCTGCCCGAGCACGCCGTCTCCGAGCACGACAACCGGTGTCCTGTAGAGATCCGCAAGATCAAACGCATCTATCATGATATGGGCGAGCTCCTGAACGGTCGAAGGAGCCAGCACAATCACATAGTAATCGCCGTGCCCTCCACCGCGGGTAGCCTGAAAATAGTCAGCCTGTGAAGGAGCGATATTCCCGAGACCCGGTCCTCCTCTCACCATATTCACGATCACTGCGGGAAGCTCCGCACCCGCGAGATAGGAAATCCCCTCCTGCATCAGGCTGATGCCCGGAGAAGAGGAGCTTGTCATCGCCCTTTTCCCTGCGGCAGCAGCCCCCCAGATCATGTTAATCGAGGCGATTTCACTCTCAGCCTGTAAAAAGCACCCCCCAATCTGCGGAAGGCGCCGTGACATGTACGCGGGAACTTCATTTTGCGGTGTGATGGGATATCCGAAATAATATCGACATCCGGCGATAATCGCCCCCTCACACAGCGCTTCATTTCCTCTCATCAATACCCGGTCAGCCATATTTCACCTCTACTGGGCGTATTATGCCCCTGTCTTCCGTTACTTTCATTTTGCGAAAGATTCTTGGATTTTTTCAGATACGCAGACAAACCGAAAAAAATCATATAATGAAAGCTTCGGGTTTTCAAGCAAAAAAAGCTATTTGTAGACTTCAATGCATACGTCCGGGCAAATAATTGCGCAAAACGTGCAGCTGTTGCAGTCCTCTTTATTTTTAAAAACGCTGTAATGGTAGCCCGACTTGTTGAAATCATCGGACATCACAAGAACGGACCTGGGACACGCATGAATACAGAGCTCACACCCCTTACAGCATTCTTTCTCGATGACGACCCGTTCCACAAAAGCCTCCACATTCCACACGAGATCAACCGGGCACAAAAGCCTCTTTCACCCGGAAAAAGAAAAGGAAAACTGTTTTACAAAATCCAATACGGTACGATAAAAATAATAGGATGAGCATTTTTTTGCAAGGGTAATTGTGAAATGAGGAATAAACGACTTTTTTATCTGCTGATGATTATCTGTGTTCCGGTGCTTCTTTTCTCGCAACAGCTTCATGTCATACCGAACGGAGTCCTCAACAGAGACGACCGCGCCCAGGTAAGCGGGAACTATGTGCGCGTGAGAACGGGGCCCACTCTCGAGCATAGAATATTGACAAAGGTCAACAAAGACACCGAGGTTACGATTCTCGAGCGGGGTGAAACTGTTGAACACATCTCAGACATGCAAAACTATTGGTACCGCATCAGGATCGAAGAATCAGGCCTCGAAGGCTGGATGTTTGGACAGTATCTGCGAAAAATACTGGAAACACCACAAATACCTTCTCAAAGCACCGGCATTCAGCCGATTCCATTGCCTGCGGAAACGCCGCGTGTCATGCTTCAGGAGATCGGTACCCTTGATCACGGGCCCTCTATATGCGCTACAGGAGACCTCGATCAGAATGGAAAAGAAGAGATCATTCTTGTGAGCACAGAAAAGCAGGGGAGAGGTTTTACGCTCACAGGATATGAAAGGTCACAGAAATCGTTTACGAAAATTTACTCCGTGAATGTGCACACCACCTCCATAGAAAAGCTGCACATATTTTCCGATCCATCATTCTCATCACCCGTGGTTGTCGCATCAGGTGGTGGTTACTCCTACTTTTACGCCTATGAGAAAACGAAAAGTATGCTTCGGCTCGTCTATAAACTCAACTCATCGCTGGTGACGGTCGGGAAGCTCGATGGAAACAGTCCCTTCCTCATCTGGGCGGCTGAAAACAGGATTCCCGACAACGACGGCACTATAACCTTTCAAATCAATTCGGAAAAGATGGAATTTTCTTCAGGGAGGATCAAACTCGAGCACCATCTCACCTATGAGAAGCCGCTTCCAGTAAAAAAGCTCATCAGCTTCGATCTCGATGGAGACAAAAAAGATGAAATCATTGCTGAAATCGGCGGTAAGGACGCGGGCGGCGGTATCGCGATCCTTTCCGAAAGAGCACATACCCTCGTAAGAGTGCTGAACACAGGATTGAACATCAACAACCGAAGCCAGTTCGTCTCCATGTGGGGTGTGCGGAGCGCGGAGAAATCAAATCTCGTCATATATTCGACCGACCCGGCAAAAGGGAGCGATGCGGCTACTGATTTCGGCTTCATATGGACAGCCATGGAAAACGGGTTGCTGCATGTGAATGCATTCCATCCCGTAAACAAGATGCTCGATGACATCAACAACAACCGCTCAGTGATCCTTTTCGGGAGCGGGATGAAGGAATATCCCTTTCTCGTCCTCGATTATGAGCAGGATACCGGACGGTATTCAGTGAAAGAGGTTGTCCTCAATATGTAATGTGTTCTTCACTCCCGGTAGATTGCCCTGTTCTTTGCTGATGCAAAAGCGATGCACCTTTCATTTCCTCATCTATCCTCCTCTGAGATGGTACCCCTCTCTATACCCATCTTCTTTTATCCGAGGTAATCCGAGGTAATTTTCTTGACAAAAAAGAAGCGGTGTGCTGTAATTTGAAAAGATAACACACAAAGAACGATTCCACGATCGGGCGGGAGTGCCGGGGAGCCCGTGAAAAGCCGCGAAGAGAGCTGTGCTGATTTTTTTCTCGCCTTCACAAGAGTGTATTCCTTCCTTTAAAGGAGGTAGCCATACACACAATTTTGTTACATTTCATAAAAGGGGGTTAGTACCATGAAAAAGAAAGTGTTTGTTTTTTTCCTCATCTGCGCGTTTCTGATGAGCATCGCGTCGTTTGCGGTCGCTGATCCGAAGCAGCATTTCGAGGGAATCAGGATTGTGTTCTTCCCCGGAGGTCCTCCCGGGTGCCCGTTTGCGTCTGTGGTGTACAGGGGCGCACGTGCCGCGGAACAGGACCTTGGGTGCAAGGTCGATTATGTGTGGTCGGACTGGATTCCAGATAAAATGATCGCCCAGTTCAAGGATTCTGTTGCAAGAAGGCCTGACGGCATCTGCATCATGGGTCATCCTGGACCGGACGCGTTCGGGCCACTGGTTGATGAAGCAGTTGCAAAAGGAATCATCGTCACGAGCCAGAACACCTCCCTTCCTCCGATCGAGGAAAAATATCAAGACCGTGGATTCGGGTATGTCGGACAGGAGCTCTACGCTTCCGGAGTGATGCTTGCAAAAGGAGCGATAAAGCGGGCGGGGCTGAGACGAGGAGACCGGTGCATGGTGTGGGGCCTCAAGGCACAGGAGACCCGTGGGCTCCGTTCAAAGGGATGCGAAGATGCACTCAAAGAGGCGGGCATGAAGGTTGACTACATCGAAATTTCCGATGCAATCAACACCGAAGCCGCGCTCGGCACACCGGTTTTCACCGGTTATGTGTCAAAGAACCCTGATGTGAAGCTCATCGTCACGGACCACGGCGGCCTCACCGCGACCGCTGAAACCTATATGAAGGCTACACGAAAGGGACCCGGCGATATCTACATTGCGGGCTTCGACCTGAGCGCTGCAACTGCGGATGCAATAAAGAAAGGCTACACCGGAGTCGTTTTGGACCAGCAGCCCTATCTGCAGGGGTATCTGCCGATTCTTCAGGTCTGTCTGACAAAGAAGTACGGCTTTGCGGGGCTCCACATCGATACCGGCGCTGCGCTCATCGATAAAACGAATATCGATTTTGTCGCTCCACTCGCAGAGAAGGGGATTCGATAAACCCTGTATGGAAAAGGAAAAGGCAGAGATGGCGAATACCAGCAGTCCGGAAAAACTCGTTTCCATGGCAAACATCCGTAAATCCTTCGGAAAAGTAGTAGTGCTGAAAGGCGTGAACTTCGATGTACGGTACAATGAAATCGTCGGTCTCGTCGGAGACAACGGAGCGGGGAAATCCACACTCATCAAGATACTCACCGGTGTACATCAGCCGGACAGAGGGGAAATCTACTTCAAAGGGAAAAAAATTACGATACACTCCGTTGACATGTCTCGTGACATGGGAATCGAAACAGTGTACCAGGAACGCGCTCTGAGTGAGCAGCAGACAATGTGGAGAAACATATTCATGGGAAGAGAGCTCACCGACCGCTTTGGATTCCTGAGGATCGAGGAGCAGAAAAATGAAACGGAAAAGATCCTGAGGGAACAGATGGGGTTCACCTCAAAGGCCATCACCACGGATTCGATTGTGAAATCACTTTCCGGCGGTGAAAAGCAGGGGATCGCAATTGGAAGGGCCCTGTACTTCAACGCAGAGCTCATCATTCTTGATGAGCCGACCATGGGCCTCTCCCTCGCGGAAACCCGAAGGGTCCTGGACTTCGTCGGAAACATAAAGGAAATCGGAAAATCCGCCATCTTCATCAGCCACAACATCTACTACGTGTATCCTGTTGCTGACAGGTTCGTGATACTGGACAGGGGTTCGATTGCAGGTGAATTCCTTAAGGCCGAGATCAGCCAGGACGAGCTTGTGGATAAAATGGTGAAGCTCGCCAAAACCGGAAAGATCGAATAATCCCGCTGTTCGCAGGGCCTGTTCCTCACGAACAGCGGGAAAAAAATGGGAGAAGAAGATGATCGCGAAAACCGCCCGGGCGCGGGAGCTGCGTCTGGAACTAAGTATCCTGGGTGTGTTTGGAGGGATTTTTCTGCTTTTTCTCATAGGAAACCCGGACACATTCACGCGGTTCGACATCTACTACTCCTTCATGTCAACCATACCTTTTTCCGGGATCATGGCTCTCGCAATCACGCTGGTCATCATTGCAGGAGAGATGGATCTCTCCTTTCCATCCATAATGGGGTTTTCAGGGTGGGTGTTCGCGAAGCTGTCGAATGTGCTCATAGACAGAGGAATGGATCCGAATCTCACCATCATTCTCACCACTCTCTGCTGCTTCGCCACAGGGATCGCTGCAGGCGCGTTGAATGGACTGCTCGTCGTGAATATACGTATCCCCTCTCTTGTCGCAACAATCGGGACGATGTTTCTCTGGAGGGGCCTGGTAAACGTGTGCGGCCAGGGGTACGGCGAAACCCTTGTTCCGGTCAATGAGACATTTCTGTTCAAACTGTATGTCGGCAGAATCGCAAACACGATTCCTGCACAGGCGATCTGGTTTCTCGGCCTCACGGTAATATTCTGGATTATCCTCAAACGGCACAGGTTCGGCTCCCATGTGCTCATTGTGGGCGACAATGTGGAAAGCGCCCGCATGATGGGAATACGGGTGAACAGGACGAAAATGCTCGTGTTCATGCAGATGGGCTTCTTTGCATCTCTGGCCGGAATTCTCGCAAGCCTCGAGGTGACATATCTCTGGCCATCGCTCGGCGAGGGATACCTTCTGAGAACTCTTGCTGCGGTATTCATCGGCGGAACATCGGTGTTCGGCGGAGTGGGCACGATCTTCGGAACCTTCATCGGGGCGATCATCATCGGTTCACTCGAAGGCGGTATCGTGGCAATAGGGCTCACCGGGTTCTGGACCCAGCTGATCTACGGGCTCATCATCGTTGTGTCGCTGTCCATCTACTCATATTTCAGAAGGCGGGAATAGCGGTTTGATCCTATACGGGGAATTCCAAACAAGCTCACATCAAAATATATTCCAATTCCCGGTAATAACCCATAATCGGATCTTTTTTTATACCGATTGCACGCATTCCACGTCCGAATATCGGAAAGTAATTCGAGACTTATCGTAAATTCTCTCTCCTCTACTCGTCCCCATATACGAGAAACACATCAACGGGCTCTTTTTCCATCAATGCACGAATCGCGTCAATTCGTTTTTTGAATTCACTCACCGGTAATCATCAATCGTAATCCTGATGTCATTGGTACGCACACTATTGTTTCCATCTCAATCATAATTCAATGAGACAAAAAGTAACCTTTTTGGACAACTATTCGTCTAATTCAATAAACACCATTTAGGAGGAAACAGATGAAGAAACATGTGCTCATATGGATATTGGTTGTGCTTTTCTGCCTGGCTTCATCTCTCGCGCTTGCAGGGAACAGGGCTGAAGGGAACAAAACAGGAGGGTGCGGCACTGCGGCTGAAATGGACCGTACACAAACCCGTGATCAAGAAAGATCGATGGAAAATATGGAGGAGAACGACGCGCTCAGAGAGAGGGAACGCACAGAGTCAAGATATCAAAAAGAACCACTCGAAGAAAATATCTCCTATCTGGCAAAGGACGGTAAAAAATATGAGTGGAACCATAGATATTCTAAGAGAATGAACATGTACGAAAACGAAGCAAATCAGGAGGCTCTCAACAGACTTCTCCACAGAATTGCAAAACGCCATAAATTCTCAGCCGAAGAGGATGTCCAGGGTTTTCTCGATTGGGCCTTGAAGCGCAGGCCATGGAAAAATATTTGACTGTACCGGAGAGCGGTTTCGACGTAACTTCCAATGAAGGCACGGCATAATCCCTGTGCCTTCATTAAGGAATTTTTATCTTTATTTTTTTTCTTTATAATGAGGTTTTTTTGAAAAGCCCGGATTTTGATTTCGACTCGCTTCTCCACCGTCACAAAGACATGATCTACAATCTCCTTTTCAGATTGACCGGAAATCATCATACAAGTGAAGATCTTTTTCAGGAAACATTTATAAAGGTGTACAGAGGATTGCAGAGCTTTAAGGGAAAGTCGCACATATCGACCTGGATCTACTCCATTGCGGTCAATGTATTTAAAGACCATAAAAGGAAAAATTCACGAAATCTTCCGGGGAGCTCAATCGACGATATCTCAGAAAAGCTTCCCGCAGACACGAATACTCCCAACCCTGAAACACAGGTTCTGATAGAGGAGGAAAAAAATCGATTTCAAGCGCACATAAACAGTTTAAAGAAATCGATGAAAATTCCTCTTGTACTGCACTATATCGAGGGCCTTTCCATAAGTAAAATTGCAGAAATCACCGGCAGAACTCCGGGCTCTATAAAGGTTTCTCTGCACAGGGCTCGAAACAGTTTAAAAAGCACGTGGGGGAATATTGAAAATGAAAAGAAACAGTACTGATGATACCGTTCTGATCGAAAAGCTGAAAAATTTACAGCGAGTGCACGCTCCTGATTCAGTGATCAAGAAATTGTACACCCTGCTCAAAGAAGGTGAATCCGGAAAAGAGGTTCTTTTTCCCCGCATGTGGGACTTCAGCCGTATTCGAAGGAGCGTGTGTATTGCCGTGCTGCTCACGCTTGTGATATCCGTACCCCTCACCCTGTTCACCGCACGCCTCATTGAGCGAAAATCCCGCGAACAAACGAGTTATATTGTGAGATTCTTATACGAAAACAGCGAAGCGCAGAAGGTTCAGGTTATCGGAGATTTTAATTACTGGAGTAAAGAAGGCCCTGAACTGCGGAAGATCGGAGACAGCGATCTATGGATGGGGGAGCTCCGCCTCAAAGGCGGCATCTATAAATACATATTCCTTATCGATGATTCGGAGTGGCAAGTTGACCCGTCCTCTCCTATCCGTGTTATGGACAATTTTTGAAATGAGAGCTCCCTTATCGTTCTTTCCTATGACAAGGAGGAATACGGAAACCTATGAAAATTCTTTCTCTCACATTCATCATACTCTGCATGCTCTCTGTGATTACAGAGGGAGTTCATGGTGCATCGGAGAAGAGATCTGTAACGGTCGAACAGGCGATAACTGCTTTCTACCCTGAACCCGATGCCTCATCCGGCCTCACACAGTCCGCGCTCTCCCTGATTAAAGAAGGAATCCCCCGAGAGAATGTATACCGGTTCGTGCAGGCCGCAGCCATGAATGCGCTCACTTATGAAGAAGTACGGTACTACATGGACATTGTCGGGAGATTTCACAAATCCGGTATCCCCGCGGAGCTCGCGATGAATACTATCCTTGAGGGGATTGCAAAAGGAGTCGAAGGCGTAGAAATTCGAGATGCGCTCGCCTCAACCGAGAAACGCCTTCTGTTCTGCTCGAAAATAGCCTCTTCGCACGCCCACGGACGTCACGAAAAAGAAAATCAAGACCTCCTTGCCATCAGTCTATTCAATGCGCTGAACAGTGGTTTTCAGGAAGGCGACCTCCTGCTTCTCAGCAATAAAGTACAAACACAAAAAAGGAACGCGCGCTACCTCTCTGTCTCTGTTCATGTAATGATGGAGATCAAAAACATGGGATTTCGGGCTCAGGATATTGTTAAGCTGATCCACGCCTGCATCAGTAATGGCTTTTCCGTCACCGATATAAAGGTATACCCGCGTGTTGTCGAAAGCCTGAATGAAAAAGCACCGAAAAAAGAGCTCGTAATCGAAGAGCTCATTACACAAATAGAAAATGGGCAAAAACCGGTTTCTGAAAAAAACGTCACAAAAAGCCAGCCCTCTTCTTCCCCGGATTCGTGGACGAACCAGGGCACGTACAGTCCCCCGAAGGGGTCAGGACGGAACGGGAAAAACTCTCCATAAAACCGAAAATTCAGGTTGCAGCAAAAACCCATTCCGGATGAAGCTGCTACGCATTCCCCTTCTGTCCGTAGTACGCATTTTCCCCATGCTTTCGGAGATAATGTTTATCGTGGAGCGTGCGCTTGATGTTCTTCGCCTCAGGATTGAGAAGAGCAGACATGAAGTTCATGCGCGCGATCTCCTCGAGCATGTCACTCATGAACACCGCATCCTGCGGGTCATCTCCCCAGGTGAAGGGGCCGTGACAGGCGACTAAAACCCCTTTCATCGTGTGGTAGTCGATGTTTTTAAAGGTATCCACGATGAGTGTGCCCGTCTCTTTTTCATAGCCGCGTGCGATCTGTTCATCTGATATCACATCCGTGCAGGGGATTTCTCCGTAAAAATAGTCTGCATGGGTTGTACCGAGACAGAAAAGCGGCAGTTTTGCCTGGGCCCACGCTGTGGCGTGCAGTGAATGCGTGTGCACGACTCCGCCGATATCGGAAAACGCCTTATAGAGCTCTATATGTGTCTTTGTGTCGGATGAAGGGTTCAGCTCACTCTCCACGACTTCTCCGTCGAGTGTCACCAGAACCATGTTGTCCGGGGCAATCTCACGGTAATCCACCCCGCTCGGCTTTATGACGACAATTCCGCTCTCACGATCTATTCCTGACGCATTCCCGAAGGAGTAGATGACAAGGTTTTTCTCAACCAGTTCAAAATTCGCCCTGTACACGTCTTCTTTCAGTTTTCGTATTCTTTTATCCCGCATTACAATCTCCTCATAGTCTGAGTTGCTCTTCGAGAAGGCTCCCGATATCCTTGTACCGCCTGTACAGCTCGTCGTACTTCTTCGCTTTGAGCGGGTCGGGGAAAAAGGTGGTCGCGAATCCGCTTCCCATTCTTTTTTGCGCTTCGTAAACCGAGCCGTACGCACCTGCCGCAACTGCGGCAAACATCGCGGCGCCGAGGGACGGCGCCTGCTCGGACTCGGCGACCTTCACCGGCATATTCAATACATCACTCAAAACCTGCATCACAAAAGGAGACTTCTTCGGTATCCCTCCCGAAGCCACAACCTCCTCGATGTCTATTCCTTCCTCAATGAACCGTTCCACGATTGCCCGCGCACCGTACGCGGTGGACTCTACGAGCGCCCTGAAGAGCTTCGCTGCGCTCGTGCCGAGTGTGATTCCGGCAACGGCCCCCTTGAGCTTCTGGTCCGCATAGGGAGTCCTTCTCCCGTTCAGCCAGTCAAGGGCGATGAGGCTTTTATCGATATCCAGGTTTGAAGCCTCTTCGGAGAGCCGGTCTATGATCCGGCCGCCGATCTCGTCGCGAATTGCATTGGCTTTTTCATTTTCGATGAGTGTGTTTTCCGCTGGAAAAGACTCAAGAGGCCATGAGAGGATGCTCCTGAACCACGCATACACATCACCAAACCCGGACTGCCCGGCCTCAAGGCCGATCATTCCAGGGATGATCGATCCGTCCACCTGGCCGCAGATCCCATCCACGAGCTTATCCCCCGCAATCTCATAGGGAGCAACAGCCATGTCGCATGCCGATGTTCCGAGAATCATCACAAAAGACTTCTCCTTTACCTCGGTTCCAACAGCCCCCATATGAGCGTCAAAGGCGCCGACTGCAACCGCAGTCCCCTCCTTCAGCCCGAGTCTATCTGCCCATTCCGAAGTCAGAACGCCTGCTTTTTTATCTGAAGTCACCGTATCTGTATACAGCCGCTCTCTCAACCCTTTGAGAAGTGGATCGACTTTCACGAGAAACTCTTCAGGCGGAAGCCCTTCCCACTCTTTGTGCCACATCGCCTTGTGCCCTGCAGCGCACCTGTTTCGTTGGAGTAATAGCGGATCTGTGTTTCCCGTAAGAATCGCCGGCACCCAGTCTGCGTGCTCGACCCACGAAAAAGCAGCTTCGGCGATTTCCCTGTCCGTGCGGAGCACATGAAGTATCTTCGCCCAGAACCACTCCGAGGAGTACACTCCTCCCACGTATTTGGTGAAATCAGTCCCTCCCCATGACCGCGCGGCTTCGTTTATCTCATCTGCCTCGTTGACCGCGGTGTGGTCCTTCCAGAGAATGAACATTGCATTCGGGTTGTCCTTGAACTCGTCTCTGAGCGCGAGCACGGTCCCTTCTCTGTCGACAGGCGCCGGTGTAGAGCCGGTAGTGTCCACTCCGATTCCTATCACATGCTCACCCGACCCTTCAG
>Ga0180431_10007871_pt1 | contig 12330 bp, 6 predicted proteins | sample SS_ome_11_FD_132459 | JGI IMG/M metagenome (GOLD analysis project Ga0180431, IMG submission 132459) | Hypersaline lake sediment archaeal communities from the Salton Sea, California, USA - SS_1_MS_1 metaG | ecosystem: Environmental > Aquatic > Non-marine Saline and Alkaline > Hypersaline >... | reverse complement strand
GATCAGGAGCGGCACGTGGGTAATCTCGTTGTAGACGTGGTAGCCGTGCGTGAACCACCGCTCGTGCTCCATCATGCTCTCTCCGTGGTCGGCGGTGAAGGCGACGATCGTGTTCTCGAGCAGGCCCTGCTCGGCGAAAGCCTGAAGCAGGCGGCCGAGTTCGTGATCGAGGTAGGCGATCTCTTCATCGTAAAGATCGATGTACTCCAGACCATCGGTCACCCCCGGTTCGCGCTGGTAGGAAGGGACACTCAGCAGATCGATCTCCCGCGGCTCATCGTGTTCGAAGTCCCGCGGCTTGTCGGCGGGGGGATGGTAGGGGCCGTGAGGATCCTGGTAGTGGATCCAGAGAAGGAACGGCATCCCCTCTACATGTTCCTCCTTCATCCAGAGCAGCCCCGCGTTCGTGGTTCCCGTCGCGTTGCGCTCGTAGACATTGCGATAGGGTTCGATCTGATCGACATAGTCGTCGTAATAGCCGAAGTGGGCATCGAGGCTGGTCGCCTCGCGGGTCAGCACCAGGTTGGAAACGATCGCGCCGGTTTGGTACCCGTGGTCGGCCAGGTCCTCCGAGATCAACCGCAGATCCGCGGGCACCTTCTGGTAGAAGAGACGGACCCCGGTGTCCTGGGGTTGAAGGCCCGAGAGGAAGCTGGCCACGCTTTGGGGGGTGTTGGCTTCGGTCGAGTGCGCATGCTCGAATACGGTGCCCGTGTGGAAGAACGCATCGATGTGGGGAGAGGTGCCGCGCGGGTAGCCGTAGATCCCGAGGTGATCGGCGCGCAACGTATCGACCGAGATGAGGAGCAGATTGGGCGGCGGGGATGACCACCAGGAGCAACCGCCCGCGATCAGCGCCAGTCCAATCCATCCGATCACCGCAAGCCTGAGCATCGACCGATCACCCTCCGTTCCCGGCCGACTATAGCACGCCGTTCGCCGCCCCCATCAGATGGCGCGGCAACCCAAGCCCCATCCCTGCCGGCAGATCAGGCTCCGGCCGGAGTATTGAGCCTATCTGCCGCCATGTGCTATACTTATAGGTGTTGAGACGCCCTTCTTCGGGACAGGAGGGGCAGAGGACTCCGCCCAGGTCCTCCCCGGCCGGGGAGGCGCTCGTCGGCGACTGCCCCGAATCCCGAAGCACCCCACGGAGGTGAAGGACATGCGCATCCCATCCGCGATCATCGCTCTTGCGCTGCTGGCCGCCCCCCAGCTGGCCTGGGGGGAGCGGGCGACCGAGATGGAGGCTGAGCGCGTGTGCCAGGGCTGGCTTGCCCACATCGTCGGCTCGGCCGGGCATTGGGCGGGGAGCGCGGATCCTCAGATCCGTGAGGTGCGTGAGCTTCGCTCCGGGGACGTGCTCCTGGCGTACTGCTTCATGATCGCCCCCCGCGGCCATGTCGTGGTTCCCGTCCTCAAGGAGCTGCCGCCCGTCAAGGCCTACTCGGAAGCGGGCGACCTGGATGTGACCGAGAGGGGCGGCTTCGTGCAGCTGCTGCGCGAGATGCTGGGCCACCGGATCGGTCTCTATCTGGATGCCTATGGCAGCCTGGATGCCGCGCAACCCGCTCGCGGCGAGGTTCTCTTCGGCCGCCGGCACCGCGAGTCCTGGGACCATCTGCTGACCGCGCAGCTTCCAGGACGTGACGGCCCGCAGCGGACCGAGGTGGGGCCGCTTCTCACGACGAGTTGGAAGCAGAGCGGCCCCTATGACATCTACTGCCCCATGGGCGATGGCGGGCTGTGTCTGGTCGGGTGCGTGGCGACCGCCGCCGCTCAGATTATGAACTACCACGAATGGCCGGTTCAGGGCGTGGGCCACCACAGTTACTGGTGGAACGGAGATGACTCCTGCGGCGGGGGAACGCCTGGAGCCACCCTCGATGCCGTCTTCTCCGACGAATACGACTGGGCCAACATGCCCGACCAGTGTGCCTCGGGTTGCACGATCGAGGAACAGGAAGCGGCGGCCGAGCTATGCTACGAGGTCGGCGTCGCATTCGAGATGGACTACGGGCATTGCGCTTCGGGCGCCTACACCTCCGACGCACTCTTCATCCTGCCGACCTATTTCAACTACGACTCGTCGATCGACCAGGAGTTCCGGTCGAGCCACACCGCGGCGTCGTGGTTTGCAGTCATCCAGGAGCAGATCAACCTCGGGCACCCCATGCTCTACGCCTTCCTCTATTCCGAGGACAGCGGCCATGCCATCGTCTGCGACGGCTGGCGCGACAGCGACGGCGAAATGCAGTACCACATGAACTACGGCTGGGGCGGGGGGTGGAACGGTTGGTTCACGATCGATGAGCTCTATCACTCGCTCGATCCCCAGCAGGAGCACCTCATCCGCAACATCCGCCTGCCGACGACGCTCGAGTTCGCCTGTTGCATCGGGGAGACATGCCAGCTCCTGAACCTGAACGATTGCACCAGCGCCGGGGGAACTTGGCTCGAGCGCATCGAGAGCTGCGATCCCAACCCGTGCACGACGTATGCGTGCTGTGTCGAGGATGCGTGCGACGTGCGCCGAGAGTGGGAGTGCGTCATCGCCGGGGGTGATTGGCTGGAGGGGGTCGAAACCTGTGACCCGGACCCCTGTCTCCTGCGGGAGTACGCATGCTGCATCGAGCAGGCCTGCCATCTGGCAACCGAAGCAGACTGCGCCGATGCCGGAGGCGAGTGGCAGGAACAAGTCGCAAGCTGCACGCCCAATCCGTGCATGCCCCGGTATGCTTGCTGCCTGGGAGAGGACTGCCTGGTCTTGACTGAAGAGGAGTGCGGGTTGGCCGGCGGCGATGTGCAGGCGGATCTCGAGCTCTGCAGCCCCAATCCCTGCACCTCGTACTACGCGTGCTGCATCGGTGAGGTCTGCCAGCTCCTGACGCAGTGGAATTGTGCTCAGGCGGGGGGCGAGTGGCAGCTGGGCGTCGATAGCTGCGATCCCAACCCCTGCGTGCCCGGTGGACCCGATTACCTGCAAGACGGTGTCTTCATCGTCCACGCCCCGCCGGGGATCGAATTTACCGACGAACAGGATTGGTGCCAGCGGTATGTCGACGAGTTCGCGATCTCCGGCAGCGGAGAACAGGTCAATCGCATCGATCCGGACGTCGCCAGCGAGGAGATCTCGGTTTGGTATGTGGTGGCCGCGTGGAACGAGCCGAAGGATGTGTGTCTGGTCTCGTTCGGCTTGGGCACGTACGACCCGAGCATCTTCGGCTTCCTCGAGTGGGGTCCCTGCAACGGTGGGGGGCTCGAGACGTCGACCCTCGATTGGCCGGGCTCGGGAGAGGGCACGACCCTCTTCCATGCCGACCAGTGGTCGGGCGATTGCGTGCCGGTCTACTACTTCGCCGGGTACGGCTATGCCGAAGGACAGATCCCGCTCGGGATCGACCCCGGCCAGGAGTTTGGCGGTTTCGGGAACTGCGTGCTTCCGCAGGAGACCTCTGACGCCGCCTGCTTCGGGACCCTCGGCATTCTGACCGATGGCAGCGCCTGCCATCCCCCGTTCGATACGGGCGCCTGCTGCGTCGAGGACGACTGCAGCCTGACCGACGAATCCGCCTGTGCCGACCTGGGCGGCGAGTGGCATGTCGAATGGCAGGCCTGCGACCCGAACCCCTGCGCGTCGACGGCCGTCGAGGAGATCCCCCTCCGGACCGGGGCGCTCTTGGGCACCCCCCGACCCAACCCGTTCACCGGGACGACCCACCTCCGCTATCAGGTGGTCCATGCCGGTCCCGTCGACATCGCCGTCTACGATCCGACCGGTCGCCGGGTGCGCGCGCTGGCGGGGCGTGACGGCTGGGTGGAATGGGACGGCCGCGACGACCACGGCGCCCCCGTGGCTCCCGGCGCCTACTTCTGTCGCCTCCGTACGGGCGGCGGGGTGGCGGCGCAGCGCATCATCTACCTCAAGTAGGCACCGGGCGGGCGCTCGGAGCGCCCGCCCGACCCTGATTAGCAGATCATTATCCAATCATCCGGGTTTCCACACCTCCCGAAGAGGCCCCGCCGGCAACCGTTCAAATACACTTCTCCGTAGATTCGGTATAGCCCCCCCGGCCGGGACTACCCGGCATCGGACTCTTCCCAAGGAGGATGACATGAGAGACCCGATCGATCGGCGCGCCTTCCTGAAATGGGCCGGGACGGGCGCCGCGGTGGTGAGCATCCCCGTCCTGGCGGGATGCCGGCCCCGGGCGTCCCTCGCGGCGGCCGGTGCCGCCGCCTCGACCGGAGCCCATGGCACCTACTTCGACCGCTTCGAGGTGGGTGAAGCCATGCTCCGGCGGGTGATGGAGAAAGCCCTCTCTCGGGGGGGGGACTTCGCCGAGGTCTTTCTCCAGCACCAGATCACGACCTACACCGGCATGGAGGACGGGCAGGTGGACCGCGCCTACAGCACCGTCGGGCTGGGAGCTGGAATCCGGGTGCTCAAGGGAGACGCCACAGGTTTCGCCTACTGCGAAGATCTGTCCGAGCGGGGGCTCATGTCGGCGGCCGACACCGCCTCGGCCGTGGCCGACGGACCTCCCCAGGCGCGACCGAGGCCGCTGCGGGCCACGCCGATCCCGAACTACTACTCATCTCGGGTGCCGTGGAGCGACGTAGGCATCGATCAGAAGCTCCCGATTCTGGAACGGGCCGAGCGGACACTCCGGCGTCAGGACCCGCGCATCATCCGCTCCACGATCTTCGTGGGCGACGAAGAGTCGCACATCATGCTGGTCAACTCCGAGGGCGTGCTCGTCGAGGATGATCAGCCGATGGCCTCCCTGTTCGCGACCTGCGTGGCCAAGGATGGGGATCAGATCGAGACGATCTCGGATTCGATATCGGAGCGGCGCGGCATCGAATTCTTCCGCAACGAGAATGTCGACCGCCTGGCCCATCGCGTGGCGGAGCGAACGCTCCGTTGCTTCGATGCGGTGGCGGCCCCCGCGGGCGAGCTCCCGGTGGTTCTCGCGCCCGGCGTCACGGGGATCATGCTCCACGAGGCGATCGGCCACGGCATGGAGGCCGACTACAATCGCAAGGGGATCTCCATCTACTCCGACATGATCGGCCGCCGCGTCGCGCCGAAGGACGTCACCATCCTCGACGATGGCACGAACCCCTACGCGCGCGGCTCGATCAACGTCGACGACGAGGGGGTGCCGGCCCAGAAGACGGTGCTGGTCGAGAACGGGATCCTCCGCAGCTACATGCACGATCGCATCTCGGCGCGCCACTACGGCGTCGCCCCCACCGGCTCCGGCCGGCGGCAGTCGTTCCGGTACCCGCCTAACCCCCGCATGCGAAACACCTACATGCTGAACGGCCCCATGGAGCCCGGGGAGATCATCGCCTCGGTCGACAAGGGCATCTACGCCGAGGTCTTCACCAACGGACAGGTCAACATCGGCGCCGGGGACTTCACCTTCTACCTTCGGCTCGGCCGCCTGATCGAGAACGGGAAGCTGGGGCCGGTCATCAAGGACGTCTCGCTCGCGGGAAGCGGACCGAAGGTCCTCGAGACGGTGGAGATGGTGGGCAATGACTTGAAGATGATGGACGGCGGGGGTCAATGCGGCAAAGACGGGCAGTTCATCCCGGTGGGCTTCGGCCTGCCGACCTGCCGCGCCGGGGCCATCACCATCGGGGGGAGAATCGCATGAGCAAGGAGCTTCTCAATACGGCACACAACGTCGTCCGCGAGGCTCGCCGCGGCGGCGCCGACGGGGTTCGGGCAACCGTCTACCGCTATCGCAACAGCCAGGTCGAGTGGCGCGAGAGCGAGCTCGAACGCGTGCGCGAATCGACGACCATGGGGGCCAGCCTCACGCTCTACCTCGATGGCCGCTACTCCGCCCACAGCACGAGTGACATGACGCCCGAGGGAATCCAACAATTCGTTGAGCGCACGATTGCGATGACCCGCCATCTGGCGCGAGACGAGCACCGCCGGCTGCCCGATCCGAGCCGCTACCAGAACCAATTCCGCGGCGATCTACAGAACTACGACCCCCGCGGCTCAGCCTCGATCACCGGCGGCGATCGCCGCCGCATCGCGCGCTCGTTGGTGGAAACCATCCACGCATCCCCGGGGGCGAACCAGATCGTCTCCGCCAAGTCGAGCTGCTCCGACAGCATCGGGGAGCAGGCGACGGTGGTCTCGAACGGCATGGAGGGAGTGCAGCAGAACACGTTCTTCTTCGTTTCCGGGGATGTTTCGGTGCGCGACACGGAGGATCGCCGCCCGCGCGGCTTCTGGTCGACGGGGGGTGTCATGAAGAACATGCTCGATTCCCCGGAGCTGGTCGGCCGCGAAGCACTGCGGCGCGCCCTGAGCGGTATCGGACAGAAGCGGCTCCCCACGGGGACATACCCGTGCGTGATCGAGAACCGGGCGGTCGGCCGGCTGCTGGGAGACCTGAGCGGTCCCCTGGGTGGCAACGCCATTCAGCAGCAGCGCTCCTTCCTCGCCGACAAGATGGGCGAACAGATCGCCAGCCCCATCTTCACGGTCATCGATGATCCTCATCTTCCGCAGGGAAGCAACTCGAGCATCTTCGACGGCGAAGGGATGTCGACCCGGCGGCGGGCGATCATCGAGCGCGGCGTCCTGCGCACGTTCTTCCTCGACACCTACTACGCCAGCAAGCTGGGGACGGAGCCGACCACGGGAGGGCCTTCGAACATGGTCTTCCAGACCGGGACGCGCAGCCGGGACGAGATGCTGCGGGCGATGGGCACCGGGCTCTTGATCACCGGTTTCATGGGCGGCAACTCGAACGCGGCCACCGGTGACTTCTCGATCGCGATTCGCGGGCACTACGTGGAAAGCGGCGAGATCATCCACCCGGTGGCCGAGATGAACCTGGGCGGCAGCCATCTGGAGCTGTGGAAGCAGGTGCTGGAGATGGGAAACGACCCGCATCCCTACTCATCGGTGAAGTGCCCGAGTGTGCGGTTCGGGGACCTGCAGTTCTCGGGCGTGTAGTTCTCTACTCCGGGATGCCCTCCTGGTCAACCTTGATCAGGAGGGCATCGTAGGATCGTCCGGGAACGAGCTGCTTCATGGCGGGGATGAGAATCCCACCGTCTTCCATCTCCACCAGCTCGCCCGCCACGTAGATGGCGTCATCGGCCATGCGCCTCTCGCCGAGCAGGGTTCCGTCTTCTCCGAGCCTGAACAGCGGCAGCCCGCGCCCCAACCCGCCGACCAGATAGGTGCCGTCGGACAGGCGCAGCAACGAGTGCGCATAGTCATCCTCACCCGGTCTGCCAAAGGAGGTCTCCGAGACCAGATTCCCGACGGCGGTCAGGTGGGCGAGCCAGACATCTGCGTGCGGCTGATCCGCCGTCACCATCTCGAAACCGGCCAGGAGCCACCCTCCATCCGCGGTCGCCGCCAGCGAAGAACCAAACTGCCAGCCGGGGAGGGCGTGGTGCTTCTCCCACACGGCCCTCCCCGAGGCGTCCAATTTGACGAGCATCGGATCTTCGTTGCGAGAGACGCAGAGCACCAGATCCCCGGCGTCGGTCTCCCGCGCATCCATGATGATCTCCTCGTGCCCGCTCGGAGCATGGTACTCCCACACGACCGCCCCCGGGGCCGAGACGCGTACGGCGTATCGATCCTCGGTCCGGGTGTGTTCGTTCTCGGTCCGCCCGTACAAGAGGAGGTCTCCGTTGGCCAGGGGCAGCATCCCGAACGGCCATTCCCGAAGGGGCGTGCCGTAGGTCTGAAACCAGATCTCCTCGCCTTGACCATCGATTCGGAGCAAGAGGAAGTCGCGATCGCCCGCACCGTAGGAGTCGGTCTCGCCGAAGACGAAGAAGCCGCCCGCGGGGGCCGGCGCGATGCTCCAAGCTTGCTCGTATCCGGTGCCCCCCCAGGTTCGTTCCCAGAGGACGGCGCCTTGGGCATCGGTTCGCACGATGAGCACGTCACCCTGGTAGGGAGGCATGTGCCGGTGACGCGTCGCTCCCACGGCCAGAATCGTCGATGCGTCGATCACCGCGTCCATGAGAGCGCCGCGATCCGGGCCGGCGAGAGAGCAGGTCCAGGATTCGGCGGACACCCGGGGGGCACAAGCGGCGACGACCAGCAGGAGCCCCGTGGCGCACATGGCCCAACGAGACGTTCGCCCGTTCATCTCCTCCTCCTTCTGTTGGGGGGGGGACGGTGCCCGAGGCGAACCTACCACAGGAGAAAGAGGGAGCGCGACCCGCGGAGGACCGCGTCCGGGCCTCCCACGGGTCGCGCGGTGAGGGGGGGACCTCTACCGAATCACCGTCACCTTCTGCTCCGCGCTCCACCGCCCCGGCACCGAAGCCCGGATGAAGTAGACGCCGCTGGCGAGATGGGATCCATCGAGACCGAAGTGGTGCTCCCCGGCCGCGAGCTCTCCATCGGCCAGTGTCCGCACCAGGCGCCCGTTCTCGTCGAACAGCCGGAGCTGGAGATGACCCGCGCGCGGCAGTTGCAGGCGAAGCGCCGTCCGACCGCGAACGGGGTTCCGATCGGTGAGGTTGAGGGCGTACCCGGCGCGCGCGTTCGTCGTCTCCACCGCGGCCACCGGGCGCAGGAAGCAGGAGTAGGCCCCCACCCCATGCGAGCAGACGCCCACGTACCCATCCGCGTGGCGGACGTCGACACCCTCGATGCGGACCAGCCCGATCACATCCGGCCCCTCCAGGCTCCATTCGGTCACATCCCCTTGGAGGGCCGTGGTCGAGTAGAGCCCGGCCGATGTGCCCACCAAGTAGAAGGGGGTGCCGTCCACATGGGTGATGGCTGCATCGAAGCACGCCGGGCCGTTTCCGGATCCGTCAGGGTATTGCTCCAGGTTGCCTCCCACCGAGGTCCAGCTCAGCCCCCCATCCTGGCTGTAGAAGAGGGATCGGACGCCGTAATTCGAGACGACCGCGATCACTCTGTCCGCGTCGGCGGGATCGACCGTGAGGCCGTGGATCCAACACCCGGGCGCGAATTCCGCGGTCGAAAGGGTCGCCAGCCGCGGGTTCTCGTCCAGGGCATCGGTGATCCGGTAGAGATTCGGCCCCTGTGCCGCCTGGAAGAAGGACTCGGCGTAATAGACAACGTGCGCCGGTTCGGTCGAGACCCCGATGGCCGAGATCACACCGACCGAAACCGAGGCGCCCGGAATCGGCTCCCAAGAACCGGTGGAGGCGGCATCGGGGTTCCGCATCATCTGATCCGCCTGGGCGAGATACATGCTGCGCCAATTGGCCGGGTCGAGCTTGAAGGGCGTAAACCACAAGGCGTAGTTGCCCGGCGGCATGATGTCGACAATCTGAACCGCGTGGTAGACCGGATCCATGGTCGTTCGCGTGAGCGAGAGGCCGTTCTGCCAACTGGTGTAGTAGGCCCGGTAGCGGTCGTCGTATCCGTACCCGATGGCGCACTCGAGGCCGTCGGCACTGTCGACCTCCAGCCACGGATCCTCGAGGTTGTCGCTGATCGCCATCGAGGAGCCGTTGTCCTGCGTGCCGCCCAGGATCGCGGTGTTGCCATCGTCGATCGGATTGACCGCGGCCGAGTAGTACTGCGTGGTGATGTAGCCCCGGTCATCGGCGATCGCATAGCCCGGGGGCGTTGCGGTGCAGTCGAAGACCTTGCTGACGCCCCCGTCGTTGCTGGCGTACAGGATGCGCGTATCGTAGGGATCGAAGACTGCCTCATGGTGATCGAGGTGGCCCCCGTTGATCGCGCGCGTGTCCGCCGGATCGCTGAAGCCGTTGGTCGACCGGTAGAGCTGGACGCCGGCCAGGAAGACCATGTTTTCATCGTCCGGGTGAACGCGGATGTACATGGCGTAGCCGTCGTAGGTGACATAGTTGTAGGGAATGCTGCCGGTGAGATCCTCCCAGACGCCGTCGCGGCGGCACCAGAGACTCATCCCCTCATCCCACCCTTCGGGATCGAAGAAGCCGGTGCCCGGCGTGTGGGCGATGACGTACAGTGTCGAGCTGTTGGAAGGGGCGGCGCCGAGCACCGCTCTCCCCACCGCCGAGGGCCAGTAGGGGGGCGTGATATCCTCCCAGGTCTCACCGTCGGTCGAGCGGAAGATCCCGGGCTGATCGGCGGCGCTCGATAGGCTCGCGTACATGACCCCATCGGGCGTGATCACCGCATCGGTCCAATGGCCGAGGATCTGCGTCTCCCCCAGGAAGCTCCCGAGAACCAGATCCCAGCTCTCCCCGCCGTCCACGCTGTGATGAATCGTGCCGTGGGTCGCGGCAAGCAACTCGTCCTCGGTCAGGTTGGCGGGATTGGTGGCGACGCGGAAGACGACGTCGAAGGGCCCGTCCAGGACGAGATCCGGCGTGGCGGTGGATGCGAGCTGCTGCCAGGTCCATCCGTTGTCGGTCGACTTGTGGATGCCGGTCCCCACGTAGCCGAAGCTGCTGACCAGGGAGTTGGGTCCGAAGGATCCGGTGCCGTAGTACTCCCCGGTTCCGCAGTACCAGGTGGAGGTGTGCCCGGGCCGGACGTCCTGGGCGATACAGGTCACATCGAGCACGGCTGCCCGGTCGCTGACAAAGGTCCAGCTGTCGAGGCCCCCTTCCGAAATCCAGATTCCGCCGGTCGTGCCCCCCGCGATCAAACGATTCGGCTGGGCCACATCGACGGCCACCCCCCGGGTGCGACCTCCGATCTGCCAGGGGCCGCGGGGCACCCACTCTTGGGTGCGGTCCGCGCGAGCGAGCTGCTCCTTGACGAAACGCTGCTCCCGGGCGCGGATGCCGCCTGGAATGCGCCCCGCCGATGGATCGCGGAGACGCAGGTAATCGTGCTTCATCCGGCCCATGGCGCGCTTCTGTTGCTTGTTGAGCACATAGGGCGCGGCCGATCCCCCGCGGGGATGCGGTCGATCGGGGAGCAGAACCAACCCCGCCAGGAGCGCAACACCCGCCAATGGACCGATCAGGATCAAACCTCTCCGGAGCGTCATGGCCACCTCCTCGGCTGAACGGTTGCAACGGATGCCGGGGGGGACGTACGGCACTCTCACGCTCCCAGGGTAGCGCGGGGAGCAGAACGAAGCCTGGGGGGAAGCTAAGAAGAGACTGAATCCTACGTGATCTTCCCCTGATATTCATCCGATGGGCGGATGATCAAAGGGGACATCCCGTTCGGGAGCAGTCGCCCTGGGTCAGTCGAACAACGTCAGGACCGCCCGGGAGTTGAGATTGGCCTGACCCATCATCTGAAGGGTCGTCTGCTGGAGGATCTGGAGCTTGGTGACCTCGATCTGCTCTTCGGCCATATCGGCATTGAAGATCCGATGGTAGGCAGCCTCGGTGTTGTTGCGCGCAACCGAGATCACATTCTCCTTGGCGGTCAAGCGGTTCGTGAGCGAGCCGATGGCGGTCAGCCCCGCGGAAACCGTGCTGATGGCGGCCTCGACTTCATCATAGTAGTCGGTGTAGTTGGTCGAGTCGATCGAATCCTCGGTCGTCAGCGCATTCAGGTTGGCCATCTCGAGCGTGGTCGTATCGTAGGGCGCGCTAGTCCAGGTCGTCTGCGCCCGGGGCGCGGTCGTGAACTTGAAGGTCCGGGTCTGATCCAGCAGCGCCACCCCGTTGAATTCGGTTTGGGAGGCGATGTCGTTGATCTCATCGCGGAGCTGGGTGAGTTGCTGGGAGATCGCCCGGCGTTCCTCGGAGCCCAGCGAGTCCGAGGCGGCGGTTACGATCTTCTCGTTCATCGTGGTCAGGATGCTGCTGATCTCCATCAGGCCGCCCTCGGCCACCGCGAGCATGTTCTTCGCCTGCCCCGCGTTGTCGTAGAGCGCATCCCACACCCGGTAGCTCGCACGCAGCTTGCTCGAGATGGTGAGGCCGGCCGGGTCATCGGAGGCGCCGTTGATGCGCTGGCCGGTGCCCAAGCGAAGCTGATGGGTGGCGAGGTTCGCATTCACCTGGCGAAGATTGTCGAGGAGGCCCCGCGCGAGCACATTCGTGCGGATTCGCATGAGATCGCTGTTGGCCATCGGGAACCTCCGAGAGCGCATGGTCTTCAACCCGCCAAGATGGGCGCCGGGTTCCTACTGCAGGTTGCGTTCCGATGGTCGTGGGGCGCAGGCCCCAATCCTCGCGGCTACAGGGGATTGGAGAGGGGGGCAAGGGGGCGAGATGGTCGAGATGAGCCAGGGGGCGCCCCCCCGGGGAAGGCATTGCGCAACCCGCTTTGCAGCCTGCGGCCGGGGGAGCGCCCCGAGACTATCGGATGTAGACCACGCGGTGGCTCAGCGTTCGATCGCCGTCGGCATAGCGGCAGTAGTAGGTCCCCTGCCCGACCCGGCG
>Ga0180431_10007869_pt1 | contig 12330 bp, 11 predicted proteins | sample SS_ome_11_FD_132459 | JGI IMG/M metagenome (GOLD analysis project Ga0180431, IMG submission 132459) | Hypersaline lake sediment archaeal communities from the Salton Sea, California, USA - SS_1_MS_1 metaG | ecosystem: Environmental > Aquatic > Non-marine Saline and Alkaline > Hypersaline >... | reverse complement strand
GTCGTACGGCAGGCAGAATTCCTCGTGCAGCTTCGGGGAGATCACCGTGGACGACGACGCCCCGCCGCCGGTCTCCACCAGGTCGAACTTCGCCCCCCTCATCGACTCGATGAACCGCAGCTTCTTCTCCAGCAAAACGCCCAATAGCTCGTGCAGCCAGTCGGGCTCGTCCATCGCCCGAAGGATCAGCCGGTTGACGTCGGCCAGGCAGCAGGCGTGCTGCCAGGGCCCCACCTGATCGCCCCAGACGAACCCGCGGAGGATGCCCCGGTCGCCGATTTCGTCGTACAGGGCCTCGATCGGCGCCAGGTCGAGCTTGGGGACGGGCATGTACTTGCGCAGCAGCTCGACGTCCTCGTCGCGTTCGATCAGGTACTCGGTGATCCACGTCGTCTTGCGGTCGCCCGCCGTCTTGTAGGTGAGCGTGCCCTCGGGCGTTCGGATCGCGTGGTGGACGATCCGGTGGTCGGGGTCCTCGCTGACGACCGTGGCCTCGTCGATCCACTCCGGCGTGGAGAACTTGCTGAAGTCGGCCTCGACGAGCCAGAACTGCCCCATCGACTCGAAGTACTGGATCTGGGCGTCCATGCCGAACCGCTCGAACGCCTCCAGCGCGGGAATCCCGCCCAGGTATTTCTCCAGATGATACGGCTGCCACTGGTGCAGCGAGACGGGCAGCCGGTCCGGCTTGCCGCCGTCCAGGGCGCAGAGCAACCGCTCTCGGCTCGTCATCGGTTGGGGCATGGAGCTAACCCGCATATCTCTCCACCGTGTGTCACGGCTTGCCACAAGGCAAGCAGTGCGGCGGTGCTGCGACGGGCACTGCTGCTGCGAAGCAGTGGCACACCGTCTGGGAATGTACTGGGCTGGTGAGAAATGCGGGCTGACTCCCCGCGGGTCCGACGCCCCTGAACCCAAGAACCGTCTACTTCCCGAATCTCTCCTGCCACCGGGCTCGGAGGGTGGCGTGCAAACGGCGCTGGAACTCTTCCGGGAGCGGGTAGGGCTCGCCCGCCTTGTACAGGGCGATCGTCTTGCGCACGTTGTCGACCACGATCTGGCACGGATTGCAGCCGGCCAGGTGGTCCTCGAACTCCTCGCAAATCGACGGATCGACGTCGCCGTCCACGTAGTCGCTCAGCGCTTGCAGAAGCTCGTCGCATTTCATCGCTGCACCGTCCCGTCGTGCCGTCGTGCCGCCATCGTCTTCGACGTGGCGATCCGCCCTCAGGTTACACGATTTTCCGCCCCGTGGTCGTGATCGTGGTCGGGCGTAACCCGGGTCGACTCGTCGCCCAGCGTCCGGGTGAGCCGCTCGCGCAGCCGCAGTCGGGCCCGAAGCAGCCGCACCTTGACGTTCGACTCGCTGATCCCCAGCAGCTCGGCCGTTTCCCGGGTGGAGAACTCCTCGACGTCGCGAAGCACGAACACCACCCGATGTTTCTCGTCCAGCTCCGAGAGGGCCTGGCCCAGAAGCTCCTTCACCTCGCTCCGCTCGGCCAGCTCGGCCGGGTCGTCGCGCCATTGGGCGATGAACTCCGGGTGGGGCATCGGCGTCTCGTCATCGCCGGGATTCGGCTGCGTGTCGAGGGGGACCGTGCTGCGCCCGCGCCGCTTGCGAAGCGTGGCCAGGGCCTGATTCGTGGCGATCCGGAGGATCCACGTGGCCACGGCCGCCTCTTCGCGAAACTGGTCGAGGTGCTCCATCACGTTGATGAATGTCTGCTGCGTCGCGTCTTCGGCATCTTCCCGTTGCTGGAGAATCCGCCACGTGAGGCGAAACACGCGCGGCTCGAATCGCCCCATCAGCCCCTCGAAGGCGTCCCACTGCCCTTGGCGCGCCCTTCGCAGCAATTCCAGGTCGGTGGGCGAGGTGCCGCTGTCGATCCCCTCCATGCTTCCCGTCTCGATGGCCGACCGCCGCTTCCCAAATCTGACTGGCGGCATTCTGGGCCTGTTCGGTGCTGCGGTCAAGTCGCCGCAGGGAAAAAGGGGGCGCAGCTCTTTTTCTGCGCGAAAAAAGAGCTGCGTCCCCTTTTTTTCTATTGGTCCTTGCATTGCCAATGATCGCCCGACGTAGACCGGGCCCTTGTGTGTCGGGCTCCCGCTGGTCGCCCTCCGTTCATTGGCTATGCAAGGCTCAATAAGAAACGCCGTGGGCCGGCGTGTTCGAGCCGGCCCACGGCTTCTCGAAGGAGGCGTTTTGTCTCGCGGCGCCTCAAACCGGTCGCCGCTAGCTGCCAAGCCACTGCTTCAACGTGGCCTTGTCGACCAGCCCGAGGCGACTGTCCACCACCTTGCCGTCCTTGAAGACCATCAGGGCGGGGATCGAGCTGATGCCGAAATACCCGGCCAGTTGCCGGCTCTCGTCCACGTCCACCTTGACGATCTTCGCGTCGGGCAGCTCTCGGGCGAGCTCCTCCAAGATGGGCGACAGCAGCTGACAGGGGCGGCACCAGTCGGCGTAGAAGTCGACCAGCACGGGGACTTCCGAGTCGAGCACGATCTGCTCGAAGCTCTCCAAGTCGGCGTGCAGCACTTTCCCGGCCGAACGGGGTTCGGAATTGACGGTAGACATCGAATTAACTCCTTCTGGGGGATCTTGCTGACCTGTGTTGGGGGTATCATCGGGAACCTGAGAATCGGGAAGCGGGGCGGAGACCTCCGGCCCGGCGACCGGACCGGTTTCCGCCCTGCCGGCAACCATTCGGGCCAGCGGACACTCTCCGCTCAGGGGGCAAAGCGATAGCAGACCGCCGGCGATCAGCAAGCCTGCCACCGCCGCCAAGGTCCAAGGGGTAGCGAAGTTGGGGCTCATTTGACAAATCCTCCTGATTTAATTGGTAATATCGGCACCTCGAACCGTCCGCGTCCACACTCATTTCGATGCGCGCCGGCCGGGCGGGGTTACACGGCCACCTGGAAAGATCGACGAATGGTCGCTACCGCCGGGCCGATCGCGACGGGGACGATGCCTCGATCGCGGCCCGCAAGCGGGCCTCCAGCTCGCGGGCGATCTGCTTGCGCGTGCGGAGGTGCTGCTTCTCCGCAAGCTCCCTGCCCGTCACGGGAGGTGAGACGTTGGCGACCACGTAGAACGGCACGACGAGCGTCTCGTTCCGAGGCAAGGTCTTCTCGCAGCCTCGCAGCGCGACGACGATGATCGGCAGGTCGGGGAACTCGAGGACCAGCTCGCCGATCCCGGCCTTGAAATCGGCCATCTTGCCCGGCTCGCCGCGCGTTCCTTCCGGGAAAAGGATGAGCGACTGGCCCGCGCGCAGGGCCTGCTTTCCCGGCTCGGTCGGCTTGACGCGCGAGAACCTCGCCCGACGCTCCACGGCGATCGCGTTGAACAGGTAGCGCGACACCCAGTGTTTGAGTCCGCGGCGGAAGTAATCCCCGGCCACCAGGCAGCGGACTTTCGGGATCCTCGACAACGGGAAGAGCGAGAACAGGGCCATCACGTCGATGTGCGAATTGTGATTGGCGATCACGATGCACGGCTGGTGTTCCAGCCGCGCAGGCGCGCGGAAGCCGAACAGCACGCGGAGCAGGACTCGGATCAGCAAATGCGCGGCGATTCGCATCGATTAGAACTCAAACGGTAAGCCGTCAGCGGTCAGCAATCAGCCTTCAGCCCGGATTGCCGGGGATGCGAGTGGCCCTCCAAGGCTGATCGCTGAAGGCTGACGGCTGATTGCCGCTGCTTCGGCTGCGTGCCGTTTTCCGCATCGTTCGCAGACTCGCTTGCAGTCTGAGATTAGAAGTACTGCCAGTAGATCACGTGGAACGTGATCGGGACCGTGTAGATCAGGCTGTCGATCCGGTCGATGACGCCCCCGTGCCCCGGCAGCAGCGCGCCGAAATCCTTGGTGCCGACGTCTCGCTTCACCATCGAGAAGACCAGGTCGCCCATCAGCCCGAGCAGGCCGATCAACAGCCCCACCAGCACGCCGAAGGAGTAGCTCAGGCGCCCGTCGGGGAACTCGGGCATGAAGGGCACGAAGGCGAGCGAGAGCAGGGCGATGAGCGCCGCGGTCAAAATCCCGGCCGCCCAGGTCTTGTTGGGGCTGATCTGGGCGGCGATGCGGCGGTCCAGCGCCCGGGCCCAGATCGCGCCGGGTCGCTTCGCCGCCAGCGACTGCGTCCACTTACCGATCAAGAACGCCAGCAGGTCCCGGGCCTCGGTCAGGGCGAAGCAGTACAAGAGCACGAAGGCCCCCATGTTGATCATGAACAGGCAGTGGCCCAGGTTGAACACGAAGAACATGAACCCCAGCGAGAGAATCCCCAGCGACTTGATCGCCCCTTCCGTCCGGTTCTGCATCACGAACACGACCGGCAGAAGAAGGAACAGATAGACCGGCGCGATGATGATGAACAGCGCGTACCACTCGACGTAGGCCACGACCACGATCAACGGGATCGCCAGGTACGTGATCAGCACGGAGACCCGGTCCTTGAACGACAGCATCTTCGACTCGGCCGTCTCCTCCATGGGCATCAGCGAGTAGTACTCGCGGAGCGCCGCGAAACAGAGGAATCCGAGAAACGCGAACGACACGAGCCGGTGGGTGGCCACCGCCAGCATGAACACGGCGATCATCCACCACCAGGTGAGCGTGCGGTCCTGGATCTCCGCCGCCATGGGGAGCCGCCTCCACCGCATCACGCGATAGGCGAGCGAGAAGAGCAAGAGCACCGCCACGATGATCCCCAGGACCACGAGCATCCCGATTTCCAGCCTCACGACGAGACAGAGCGTCGAGACGCCGATCAGAACGGCGACGAGGAGCATCTGGAGAGGCTTCATCGTCCGACCCAAGTGTACGACTGGTAATCGTGGCCCCGCGCCACGGCGATCGTCTTCCGGACTCGAATCAGGCAGGTCAGCACGACGAACCCGGACACGATGCCCAGGTAGATGGGACTATACGCCAGGAAGCGGGGCCAGAAAAAGAGAATCAAGGCCAACCCGCTCATCCAAACGGCCCGATCCGGCTTGCCGCCGAGAAGCGTCTCGTGCCGGCGCACCCCGTTGGGCATGCTCTTGCCCAGCACGCCGAAGAACTCGGCCGCCCAGATCGTCAGCAGGAACACCACGAGGCTCAGGCGGGGCCCTCCGTCGACGAAGTAGAGCGCACCGTAACAGACCGTGTCGCCGAGCACGTCGAGCGCTTCGTTCCAGATTTCCCCGGCCACCGTTCCGGTGTTGTACTCCCGCGCCAGCAGGCCGTCCAGGGCGTTCATCGCCATGCGCATCAGCAGAAACACCGGCACACACAACAGCAGAAACCGCAGCGGCGGAACCGACAGCCCGACATAGAAGCCCGCCGCCGTCAGCGCGACGAACACGCACCCGAACGCGGAGGCCATGTTCGCCGTCATCCAGGAGCCGGCCATCCATCGGACGACCTTCTGGAACAGGCCCTTGGTGAGATAGAGCATTCGGTCGTCCCTCCCACTCGAAGTGCGCCCACGACGATTCGGTCTGTCGACCATCACGCCCGAGCTGGAGTCGAGCGACTTCCGGTGTGCCAACAACCTCGCGTCGGGATGACAGGCGTGGAGGCGGCACGCAATATAACGACTCTCGACCTGCCGGGCATTCCCCTCCCTCGGGGGGTAGAATGCGACCGGGCTTCAGCGTAATTCGTTGCTCCGTCAAGGGTTCGGTCGTGCGGCGCGAAGCGTTGCGCCGCGGCGTTCCCACGCGGGAGCGGCAAGACGGCTTTCTCCCGGGCGGGTTCGAGGAATCCGTATCTTGCCGCGATGGCGAGAGCGGCTACGATTCGCAGAAGGGCCCGATTCGTGCAGCATCGTTCCAGTGCCCTATTGGGCCTTGCATAGCCAACGAACGGAGGGCTTCCAATGGAAGCCCGGCACACAGGGGCCCGGTCTACGTCGGGCGATCGTTGGCAATGCAAAGGCCCATAAAACGCGCAGTGCCCAGACCACGCCGGACTCCATGGAAAACGAACAAGCCGCCGACGAGCCGATCCGGATCGGCATCTCCGCCTGCCTGCTCGGACGCAAGGTCCGCTACGACGGCGGCCACAAGCACGATCGGTATCTGACCGGCACGCTCGGCCAGTATTTCCAGTGGGTGCCGGTCTGCCCGGAGGTGGAAGTCGGGTTGCCCGTCCCGCGGCCCTCCCTGCAACTCGAATTACAGGACGGCGACGTCCGCATGGTGATGCCCAAGGCAGCCCGCGACCTGACCCGGGCCATGCGGTCGTATGCGAAATCCCGGACGGCCGCGTTGGCCGGGGAGGACCTGAGCGGCTACCTGCTCAAGAAGGATTCGCCGAGCTGCGGCATGGAACGGGTCCGCGTGTACAAGGAGAAGGGGCCGCCGAGCCGCAACGGGCGTGGGCTCTACGCCGAGGCCCTGTTGGCCCGCTTCCCCCTTCTGCCGGTCGAGGAGGAAGGCCGCCTGCACGACCCGAAGCTCCGCGAGAACTGGATCACGCGGGTGTTCGCCTTTCATCGGCTTCGGGGGCTGTGGAAGGGGCGTTGGCGGGTCGGCGATCTGGTCCGGTTCCACACGGCCCACAAGTACCTCCTGCTGGCCCATTCGCCCAAGGACTACCGCGAGCTGGGTCGGATGGTCGCGGCGGCCAAGCGGATCGACCGCCGGGAGCTGCGCGCCGGCTACGAGTCGCAGTTCATGGCGGCCCTGTCGAAGATGGCCACCCGGGCGAAGAACACCAACGTCCTCCAACACGTGCTCGGTTTCTTCAAGAAGGACCTCGACGCCGCCTCGCGCCAGGAACTGCTCGCACACGTCCAGGACTACCGCCTCGGGCTGGTGCCGTTGGTCGTGCCGCTGACGCTCGTGGCCCACTACGTCCGGCTGCTCGACGTCGAGTATCTCCGCGATCAGGTCTACCTGCACCCGCACCCGAAGGAGCTGGCCCTGCGAAACCACGTTTGAGTCGCGATCGTGCCACGCCACTGACGAATGAGGTAGGGTGGGCCGAGGCACGAGACCCACGCGCCAACATCGACACACGCCAACATCGACACGCGCCAACATCGACACGCGCCAACATCGACAAGAACGTGGGTCTCGTTCCTCGACCCACCCTACACTACTAACCTCCAACATCGTTAAAAACTTCACGATGATTACCGCGGCATTGACGTAACCTCGTCCCGCACAATAGGGTTGCGGCGAGGGGTTTGAACGTGAGTTTTGGTTGCGGCCGAAGGCCGCGCTGTGGGTTACGGCTGGAAATGAAGGGGGTGACCTGGCATGTCTGCACGACGCGTCCCGCCGATTCGCGTCGTGTCGTCGAACGACGCGCCTGCGAATCCCCAGGCCGAGTATGTCCTCTACTGGATGGCCGTGTCCCGGCGAACGCGGTGGGACTTCGCCCTGGATCGGGCGGTCGAGTGGGCCCACGAGTTGGGCAAGCCGCTGGTGATCGCCGAGACGCTCGCCTCCGGCGGCCGCTGGGCCAGCGACCGGCGCCACGCGTTCGTTCTCCAAGGCATGGTCGAAAACGCCGCCGCCTGCGCTCGCCATGCCGTGCGATATTATCCGTACGTCGAGCCGAAACGGGGCGACGCCCTCGATCTGGTCGTGGCCCTGGCGGCCCGGGCGTGCCTCGTGGTGACCGACGACTACCCGATCCAGAGCGTGGCGGCCGACGCCGAGCAAGTGGCCCGGCGCGTGAAGGTGTCGGTCGAGCGGGTCGACTCGAACGGGCTTCTGCCGCTTCGGGCGGCGGACCGCGCGTTCCCGACGGCCCACGCCTTCCGGCGGTTCCTGCACCGGGCGCTTCCCGACCACCTGCTCGAGGTGCCCAGAGCGAACGCCCTAGCTCGGCTGAAGCTGCCCCGCCTTCGCGGCCTGCCGCGCGACGTCACGACGCGTTGGGCGCCGGCGTCGCCCAAGCTCTTGGCGGCCGATCCGGGAGCCCTGGCCACGCTGCCCATCGACCACGACGTCGCTTCCGTCCAACTGCCCGGCGGGGCTTCGGCCGCGCGCGAGCGGCTCGGTCAGTTCCTCCAGTCGAAGCTGCCCCGCTACGCCGACGACCGCAACCACCCGGGCGCCGACGCCGCGAGCGGCCTCTCGCCCTACCTCCACTTCGGCCACGTTTCCGTGCACGAGGTCTTCCACGAGCTGGCCCGGGCGGAGGGCTGGTCGCCCACGCAACTGGCCGACAGGGCGACCGGCAAGCGGGAGGGGTGGTGGGGCATGTCGGAGCCGGCCGAAGCGTTCCTCGACGAGCTGATCACCTGGCGGGAGGTCGGCTTCAACATGTGCGCCCACCGGCCCGACTACGACCAATACGACTCGCTCCCCGAATGGGCCCAAAAAACCCTGGACGACCACGCCGGCGACGACCGCCCGTACGTCTACTGGCTCGACGAGTTCGAATCGGCACGCACCCATGACCCGCTTTGGAACGCGGCCCAGACCGAGATCGCGCGCACGGGGCGCATGCACAACTACCTGCGCATGCTCTGGGGCAAAAAGATCCTCGAGTGGTCGGCCGGCCCGCGCGAAGCACTCGACGTGATGATCGAGCTGAACAACAAGTACGGCCTCGACGGGCAGGACCCGAACTCCTACTCGGGCGTCTTCTGGGTCCTGGGTCGCTACGACCGCGCTTGGGGCCCCGAGCGCCCGATCTTCGGCAAGGTCCGCTACATGAGCTCAGAGAATACCGCGCGAAAGCTCCGCCTGGGCGACTATCTCGAAAGGAACGCGCCCGACGACGAATGAGTGATGCGGTGAATCGGAGCGGTCGGATGCGTAACGAGCACGATTGCGGTACAGTATGATCCGCCCCCAAGAGGAGCCCAACATGCTGCGAACGTGCTTGCTAATCGCCGCCCTTCTCTCCCAGACGACCGCAGGCCCGGCCCGAGCGGCGAGCATGGGCTCGGCCGCCGAGGCCCAAACCGGCGAGCGGACCCTGCGCGTCAAACCTCGATACTATCGCTGGCACGTCGACCCGGGGGAAGCCTGGCGGGAGAAGAACACCGGCTACGCCCGGCTCGACTGGGAGATCCCCGTCGGTCAGGCCGCCCTCGTGCTGGTGGACGTCTGGGACCGGCACTATCTGAAAGACCCCGAGGAGCGGGCGGAACGAATCATTCAGGAGCGAATTCGGCCGTTGGTGGCGGCGTGTCGGAAGAGCGGCCTGCAGATCATCCATGCCCCCTCGCCTTCGCACGCGAAGCAGAGCGACTTCTGGGTGGGTCGTCAGAGCAAGCGGCGCCCCCCGGCCACTCCCCCGGCGGCCGAAGCGGGCGCCGCGGCCGCCAAGCCCTGGCCGCCCCTCGACTTCCGCCGCAAGACGGGCCCCTACCGAAAGTACGCCCGGCCCCAGGAGCCCATGGCCGCCGACCGGGCGAGAATCCTCAAGGGAATCGCGATCCATCCCGACGTGCAGCCGGAAGGGGCTGACATGGTCGTCGCCACGGGCGAGGAGCTGCACCAGTTCTGCCGCGACCGTGGGATCCTGTTCCTCTTCTACCTCGGCTTCAACACGAACATGTGCATCCTCGCGCGGGACTACGGCACGGTGGAAATGCACAAGCACGGTTACGAGATCATCCTCGTGCGCGACTGCACCACCGGCATGGAGTCGTTCGAGACGCAGGAAGGTCTGTGGCAGACCCGCGGCGCGATCCTCATGCTGGAGATGACCCGCAAGTACTCCCTCTCCTCGGAGGAGCTGATGGCGGGGCTGCCCGAGTAGGCCGGGCGATCGGCCTCCGCTCGATCCCGGCTACCGCCCAGGGGCCCCGGCCGGGCGGAGCACGTAGCGGAACATCTCGGCCCGGTCGTCGGTGCCGCGGTAGGCGAGGTAGCAGAGCGCTCCGTCGGTCCGCTTCAGGGCGTCGCCGTATCCCGTGTCGACCAGCGCCCGCTCGTCCAGGGGGATCTTGGTCCAACTCTTGCCCTGGTCGTCGGAGTACCAGAGGGCGTTGCGCTGGACGTACTCCTCGATCCGCTCGCGGCCGAACAGGTAGAGCCGATTGGGCTCTTCGGCGAAGCGCTTGAGCTGTGGCTGCTGGACCGCGCCCACGCCGGGCCCCAGATCGACAAGCGGCCCCCAGGTGCGTCCCAGGTCGTCGCTACGGCGCAACCGCGTGCGGTCCTCGGCGTTCGTCCGGTGAACGGCGACGAGCGTCCGGCCTCCCAGGTGCGCGATGCCCGTCTCGTTGACCCCCTCGTCTCCCGCGGCGATCCGGCCGACGAGCCGCCACGTCTTGCCGCCATCGACGCTGCGATACAGGTCGACGTCGAGCGGCCCGACGCGTCGCGTGTCGGCGCGCGCCGATTCGAGCATCGGCAGGTAGATCGCCTCGCCCACGATTGTGTGCCCCAGGGCCACGCGCAGGGTGTCCTTGCCGAGCACCTTCCCCTCGTCGCGCCACGAGCGCCCGCCGTCGGCGCTGCGATACTGGTACGTGCCCCGCGAGATCTCCGGCGTTCGCTCCATGGCGTGGAGCAGCAGGTCGCCGTTCGGGCAGACGACGAGCACGCCCTCGGCCACCTCGCAGTCGTCGTCATGGGAGACCAGCGGCGCACCGCGGACAGGCGTGCCGTCGGGCAGCGTGTCGGCCTCGGTCCACGTGCTTCCCTCGTCGGTCGAGAAGCGGACGTGCATGATCTGGCTCTTGTCGAATCCATGTTGCCCGCTTTGCACGTAAACGAAGATCCACGTCGGGCCGTGCTCGACCAGCCGGCCCCGCCCGACCCAGTCCGCGTCGCCCGTGCCTGAGAAGAGGAGGGCGCGCTCGATTTGCGGGCCGCCGGCGCGGGCAGCCTCGCCAGGCAATAGCACCAGCAAGAAGGCCGCCGCAAGGCGAATCCAACGGACGTCGGTTCGGCGCATCGTTTCAGGCTCCTGAATAAGTCCAACTGTAAGCCGTCAGCGGTCAGCCTTCAGCCTGGATTGCCGGGGATGCGAGTGGCCCTGCAAGGCCGATCGCTAAAAGCTGAGGGCTGATTACCGGTGCCCTGGCTGCGTGCCGTGTTCCGCGCTGTTCGCACACTCGCCTATTGAGCCTTGCATAGCCAATGAACGGAGGGCTTCCAACGGAAGCCCGGCGCACAAGCGCCCGGTCCACGTCGGCCGATCATTAGCAATGCAGAGATCAATAGAGTCTGAGCGAACAAGCCAGCAACCGCAGTGGGGCTTTCTCCCAGATACTCTACGCCGGCGCCCCCTCCGCCGCAATGAAATCGCGAAGCCACTGGGCTTGCTCCGGGTGCATGTCGATCAGGAACCCCCCGAGAATGGAGTAGCCCGCAAGCCGCCCCTGGTCGACGTGCTTGCGAATGTCGCGCCAATGCTCGGCCAGAAGATCCATGCGCACGGGCCCGAGGGGGCGCTCTCCGAAATCGCGAAGGCGGTAGATCAAGTTGACCGGCTTGCCCGGGAAGATGGCTTCGCACTGGTCGAGAAACGTTCCCAGCCGGGGGAAGTCGCGCGTCTGGTTGCCCACGCACAGGTTGACCACGTCGGCGAACGGCTCGAACCCGGCCCAGTTCTCCTTCTCCAGCTCGCGGTCGTAGACGACCACCCACAGGCTCAGGTCGGAGTTTTGCTGTTTCAATGCCTCGTAGACCAGCCGGTACTGATCGGGCTTGATCTTCTCGCGGCGGATGATCCCCAGCAGGTCGTCGTCGATCGCGCCGGTCACGTTGGGGAACGATCGCGAGAGTCGGCCGACCGCGGCCGCCTCGACACGCTTCGTCTCGATCGAGCCGTCCAGGTAGTGGGCCACGCCGTTGTCGCACCGCCGCACCTTCCACTTGGAAATCTCGCAGATCACCTCCTCGAAATCGCGGAGCTTCTCCATCGCCAGCTCCGTGTTCGGGTGGAACATGAAGGCGGTGCGCCGGAGGCCGAACCACCGCGTGCCCTCGCCCGCGCCGAAGATCGACGGATTGACGCCCCCGTTGAAGCCCTGCCCGTCCCAGCACCAGTCCATCTCGGAGAACTGGCGGGGCTTCGCCGCGCCGGACGCCCCGGCCGCGGCCCTCGCACGTGAGCCCCCTAACAAACTGGCCGCCGCGGGGGCTGCGGCCAGGCACCGCAGAAGCGAACGCCTCGTGATCCATTGTCGTGCACACATGACGTGGCCTCCTCGTTCAAACGGGCTCTTGTCTTGCCCATGCTGATGTAGAACGGCGATCTCGTCCCAAGCCCAGAATGAAGCGTTAGTCCCCGGAAAAAGCCACTGCCGCAAGCGCGGGCTGTGGGTGGCGTGCAGGGGGAGACGTGAGAGCAGTCCAATCGTACGGGAAAACACGCATGCACTCAACGGCGGTTTGTGGCGACCCCCAGTAGCGTT
>Ga0180431_10007868_pt1 | contig 12331 bp, 13 predicted proteins | sample SS_ome_11_FD_132459 | JGI IMG/M metagenome (GOLD analysis project Ga0180431, IMG submission 132459) | Hypersaline lake sediment archaeal communities from the Salton Sea, California, USA - SS_1_MS_1 metaG | ecosystem: Environmental > Aquatic > Non-marine Saline and Alkaline > Hypersaline >... | reverse complement strand
GCATGAACGTGGGCATGGCAGGTTCGTTGTACTTGGCCAGGACCTTGCCGTCCGCGTCGACGAACTGGACGACGCAGGCGGGTTTTGGAGGCACGCTCGGCTCGAACTTCTTACAGGCCGGTCGGTCACCGGAGTTGCGAACGTCGTATGGGGTGATGCGGCAGTAGCCCATGGAATCGTCGTCGGTGTACGAATACCACCACTTGCACTGGGCGCAGGTTGGTCGTTCACTCATTGCGCGCTCCTTTCCACTCGCCCGCCGCTGCGTCGGTCACGCTGTTCGTTCATGGCGGCGGTTCGGACGAAGCGACTTGTGGCGATCTCGTTGCGAACACGTTGGCCGATGAGGTCACCCAGGAACTCCATGTCCTTGCGTGTTGGTTCTCCGATCGAGTTGATACATCGGGTGTCGAAGTCGATGCAGACGCGGTATATATCCGCGGCACGGTTGTGGGTGAAGTCGATGGCCGCCCACTTTTCCGACAGTGCGCGGCAGCGGGCCGCGTGGTCTTCGAGTTCGTGCTTGTGACGCTGGCGAATGTTATACAAGGCACGGCGCTCGTGCTCCAGGCACACCTCGCCCTCCGCAAGCACGGCCTGGTCGATCTCTCGTTGCATCCTCCGACAGGTCACCGGGCGCAGGCTCCACAGGAATTTTAGTAGCTTTCTCATCCTTCCCCCCCATTCACCGCTTCATGAAACCTCGCGACGGCTTCTTGCGAGGTGACTCGTCGTCCGCCGAGCCAGGCGAATTCCAGGAACACCATGCCGGTTCCTCCGCAGCGTTCTGGGACGCCGTTGTCCATCCACTGTGACAGCCTGCGCGCTGTGGGGTTGCCCGGCAACTTGGCTCGATGTGCCGGATCGCTGAGCTTCACGATCGTTTCGTTCAGGATAGTGACGTTCGGCATACTCGGTTTCCACCTTTCTGTTCGGGTGTTGACTGAACGGTCCATTTGTGCCACTTCGACTGTTCAGTATAACAGGTTCCCGGGAAGAACATTAAGAACTTCGGTGCCGATTTTCTGTTTTTTCGGAATTTCTTTTCTCATTTTCAGCAGCGAACTACCATGCTTAGCCAGACTTCCTAGCTTGAATGTGGTATGACTCGGACTGTTGCGAGACAGTTTCCTGGTTTTACCCCTGGAGAGCGATATGGACCCGATTCTCGAATTGATGCGCCAGCGCTACGGCGATGACGCAGTGGCTGGTTTTTCAAGTGGCGAGCAGGCCCTGGACGCGATGGTGGGGGCGATCGGCCAGTTTCAGGAGATGGCGCCCCTGATCGAGAAGGGGCAGCAGTACGAGTCCCTGGAAGCGACCGGGCAGTTGGCACAGTTGGCCAGCAGTCAACCCAAGGCGCCGGAACCGCCAGCGAAAGAAGACCCTTGGGGCGAGTTGGCTTCGGACCCCGTGTGGGACCAAGTTTTACGAGTCGACCCAGAGACGGGGCTGTACAAGCCAGCGTCGCCCGAGTATTCGCTGGTCGCCCAGAAGGCGAACCAGCAGCGTTTGTCGCAGCGGCAGCGTGCCGAGAGTTTCTTCACGAACCCGCGTGCGGCGATTGCGGAGATGATCCAGGACAAACTGGACGAGGTTCGCAAGTCCGCCGTCGAGGAATCGCAGAAGTATTGGCAGCAGCAGCAGCAAGAGGTTCACGAGCAGCAGTCGTACTTGGCGGCGTGGCAGTCGCTGGAGAAGGCTGGCATGGCGCGGGTTGGTGCCAATGGCCAGTATGAGTACGTGGACACGCCTCAAGCGCGGGCGTACCACGGTCAGCTCCATGCGTTGCAGCAGCGTGGCATCGAGAACTTCGACGTGGCCCACGACCTGGCGATGCAGTTGGCGCAGAATACCGCGTCGCAATACGCACCGGAGCAGGGCCAGCCAGCCGGACAACCGGCGGGCCAGCCTACTGCACAGCCGGCAGCACCGGCAGCGCCGGCAGCGCCAGCGGCACCAACACCGTCCCCTGCCGAGACACGCAAACAAACCTTTTTGGAGGAACACGGCATGACCTCGGCAGACCCGATGGAGACGGCCCCGACCCCGGCGACATCGGCCGCGACCGGAGTCCCGATCCGTGAACCGGACATTGACCAGATCGCCCGGGAGGCGTTGGCTGAGGCTGGTATCCCGGACGAAAAGCCCGCGTCGCCCGATCCTTCGCAAGCGACCGCCTAGCGTTTCCCCTGAACGCCGTGCTAAATCGCGCCACACCATTCGTCATTCATACGCACGGTGTCCCTCTGGGGCACTTCTAAAAGCAGGCCCAGATACACAAGGGGACCAGTATGGCTACATGGGAAGGACTTGCCGTAACCATCATGGACAAGTGGTTGACGGAAGTCAGCGACTTGACCAAGCGGAAGAACCTGTTGCTGTCGATCATGCGCGAGCGTGGTACGATCACGCACAACGCCGAGGTTGGCGGCGACGGCAAGATTTATCGTGACGTTCAGTACCGGGTTCCGCCCACCGTGGCGAGAACCGAGGGTCAGAACATCACCTATCAACGCCAGAACTACTACAAGCAGGCGTCGATGGGGATGCGTCAGTTCATTGCGAGCGACGCGATCACCAAGGAAGAGGAACTGATCCGTTCCAACGCGGGGTCGAACCAGATCATCAACCGCGTGAAGCAGATCCTGCCGAAGCTCACCAACGAGATGCAGCAGCAGCTCAGCTACCAACTGCACGGTGACGGGTCTTCGCTTGGCGCCGAGCGATGGGACCAGCCCATCGAGGGTTTTGCGTCGTTCACGTCGCACAATTCCGCCAACACGGCGGCTAACGATGTGGTGGCGTACCCGAACGACACGTACCACGGCCTTTCCACCGCGCTTCAGGCGCACGGAGGGGAGTGGGGTACGACCACGGGCATGACCAAAGGCGACCAGAACTACGGCAATGCGGCCTTGGCGACGAGTTGGCCGTGGGGCAAGGGCGATGTCGGTTACGACTGCTGGACCCCGCGTCTGCTTCGCTACGACGTGGACCAGTGGGGTGAAACCTCCACGTCTTGGAGCGGCAACTGCCTGAAGTGTCTCCGCGAGGCGGCGATGTTCTCTCGCATGCTCACTGGCATGGAGTCGCCGATCGTGGCTGTGATGCCCGGCAACTTCCTGACGGACATCCAGGCGAAGATGGCCTCTTCGTACGGCCGTCTCGAACTGACGCACCCGCTCTCCAGCCGTCTTGGCTTCCCGACGGTCATGAACTTCGAGGGCACCATGCTCTACGAGGACTTCGGGGTGGACGGCAACCGGGTCGATCTCTGGAACTTCGAGAAGGTCCGCCTCTACACGGTCACGGACAAACTGTTCGAGCGCATGACCTGGCCGACCAGCGACGACAACCTCATGAAGAAGTTCCTCATCATGTTCTTCGGCAACCTGATGTTCGAGTCTCCGAAGTACTTCTCGTCGATCCAGGACTTTGCCACCGCGTAGTCCGGGTTCGGATTGGCTTGACGAAAACCGCAAATACAAGCGAGGTGATATATGTCTACGAATGCAAGCCTGTTCGAGCCAGGCACCACTCTCTACGAGAACCAGACGATCAACACGTCTGTGGCCAGCGCGGGGGACGCCTACGTTGGTTCGATCGTCGAGCTCCCGTCGAAGGACCCGAGCGATCTCAACGACCTCAAGACGGCCAAACCGGTCCTTGCAATGATCTGCAAGAACAACGCGGCCACGGCGCTGTCCGCCGGCAAGTGCGTTGTTCGCGACAGCACGACCGTGTGGCCCGGCTACGTGAAGGCCCAGGCGAGCGGCACGGCGGGCGATCCGGTTGTCGGCATTGTCGATCCGCTGTTGGGCAGCAAGACCGTGGCCCAGGGCGACATCTGTTACGTCTACTTCCAAGGCTTGACCAAGGTCGATCCTCCGGCGGCTGGCGTGACGAGCAACATCGCCGTTGGCGAGGTCTGCTTCAGCGACGGCGACGGTGGTGTGGTCACGGAAGCGGACATCTCGGCCGGATACGCCAACCCGATCGGCGTGGCCCTCTCGGCTGCGACCGCCGCGTCCACAGACGCTTTCTGGGTGGACCTGAATGTTCAGGAAGGGGCGGACACGAACGACCGCCCGGTCCTTGCGGACATGACGGCCGGAACCGGTATCAGTACCGGGACCGGGACTGTCTGCGAACACCTGATCATCCAGGGGAACGGTCTTATCAAGACCGAGATTTTCATCGACCTGACCGGACTGAATAGCGGCGGGACCGCCGGGGACATCATCGGGAAAGACGGCGAGACCGCGAACTGCCACATCGGGCAGATCACCGATGCCAAGAATGGAACGATCGCGTGCGGTCGTATCACCTGCCTGGAAACTCCGGCCGGTGGCGATCCCGACGTGGACTTCTGGGGTTCGGTCACGGAAGCGACCGGCGCCCAGGACGCGGCGATTGCGTCCCTCACTGGCGAGGCCCAGTTGATTAACCACGGCGACTGGACGGTCAGTGAGTCCGCTGCTCTCACGGCCATGCCCGGTGCGGATGGCTATCTCTACATGGCGTGTGGCGCGGCGACGGACGCCGACTATACGGCTGGCAAGTTCCTGATTGAACTGTGGGGCGTGTAGTCCTGAGTAACTAAAAGGTTGTGGCGCGGTGTACGCCGCGTTTCCAGGGGGCCGTCGCCACTGGCACGTCCGGTGGCGACGGTTTTACCCGATACCCAGAAAGCAGCCCATGACCAATCCATACGACCCGGCAAACCAAAGCCTCGTGCTCTTCCCGTGTACCGGCGGGTGTGGTGAGTCCAAGGTAGAGGGCGACTTTCCTCTGACCAGCTCTGGCAATCGTTCCTCGGTATGCCATGAGTGCGTGAAGGTTCGCGCAAATGAGCAACTGGAACGCAGCAAGCAGAAGCGGATGGATGAGCGGCTTCGTCAGTTCGCCGCGATGGTCCGTGGCGACCGCATCGACGTTCCGCACGTGTCCGAGTTCCTGGCAAAATTCATTCAGCACTACGGAAGTGTGGACAAGTTCGTCGAGGCGTATTGCACGCACGTGGACGCCGCCGAAAAGGGCAGTGCTCGCGCGATCAACGCCATGCAGTGGATCGGCAATCTCGTGAAGATTTCGACCGACTACCGCGACAGTGCCCCGGACCTGACTGGCATCTCGGACGACGAGCTTACGAAAACCATTCGGCAACTGATGACGAACGGCGAAGGATCGGAAGATGAATGAACCGTCGCGACTATCTCCAAAACGCGATTGTCGAACAAGCCCGACGCAACCGACAGGCGTTGCGGATGTACCGCCCGTTCCCTCAGTCGGAAGAATTCCACAGAGCGGACATCCTGGAACGATTGGTGCGTGGAGGCAACCGAAGCAGTAAGACAACTACGTGTGCGGTGGAGTTTGCACACGCTGCGACGGGCATACCGATCTTTGATCGACACGGCAATCAGATACCGGACAAGTACGATCGGACGCGACCGCTGGAGCTATGGACCGTTGGATACGACAGCCGCCATATCGGCATGACGATCTACGGCAAGCTCTTCAAGCCAGGCGCCTTCGACGTGATCGAGGACGAGAAGACCGGGATGCTCCGCGTGTGGCGTCCATGGGACCCGGCGGACATGGCGCGTAAGGACGAGAAGCAACTTGCTCCTCCGCTGATCCCGCCGGAGATTATCGACCATAAGGGGTGGGCGTGGGACGTGAAGAGCGAGTGCATCTTCACCACATGCCGGCTCATCAACGGAAACGTCATACGGGCATGGTCCAGTAAGGGTGCCGCAGCGCAGGGTCAAGCGGTAGACGTGATCTGGATCGACGAGGACATTGACTGTCCGCACCACGTCCAGGAATGGCGTATCCGTCTGGCCGACCGCGAGGGCAAGTTGTTCTGGTCGGCGTGGCCTCATAGCGAGAATGACGCGCTGGTGGATATGTCGCAGCGGGCCGAGGCCCATGCGGACGAACCGGACCCGGCGATCCGGGAGTACCGATTCACGTTCAGCGGGAACCCGTTCATCTCGGACAAGGCGAAGCGGGAACTGCTCGCGGGTATGAGCGACGAGGAGCGCCGTAGCCGCGACCTCGGGGAGTTCCGAACCGACAGTGTGCTGGTCTACCCGACGTTCAACATCAAGACACTGCATGGCGTTCATTCGTCGGGCTGTCCCGAGAAACTTCGCAACGCCCTGACCGAGTGCAATTACCGCCCGCCGAATTCGTGGACGCACTATCTGGTCCTGGACCCTGGACACACGCAACCGGCGGTACTGCTCGGCGCGGTGCCTCCACCGGAGTTCGGGCATTACGCTGTCGTCTGGGACGTGGTGTACGAATCGTGCGTCGATGCCTCGCAGTTGGCGAAGATCGTCAAACAGAAAGTGCGAAATGTCGCGTTGCATGAGATGATCTGGGACTCGCACGCGGCACGCATGTCCGCGATGGGGTTCGGTCGATCGTTCGGGTCGATCTACACGGACGAGTTTCGCAAGGCGGGCATCACGCTGAAAGACGGCAGCACATTCTTTCTTCCTGGCAGCGACAACAAGAGTTCCCGCAACATGCTGGTCCGCGAATGGCTGGCACCGCGTCAGGACGGCACTCCGACGCTGCTGCTGGTCGAGCATACGACCGGACCGATGCAGGACGAGTTTCGACGGTATCGCAAGAAGATCATTCGCAACACGGTGGTGGACGAGACGACCAATCGCGACGACCACCTAATGGACTGTTTGGCGTACTGGGTCAGTCGCGACCCGCAGTTCGTGCGTGGGGCCAGTGAGCCTACAGTACTTGACCCGCGATACAAGCAGATGATGAAGTGGCTCGGACGCGACACGCGAGGCGGCGGCAAGTTCTACGCCGGTGCGGGCGCCGCGCCGGGCAAGTTTGGATAACGACCTCAATCCCTGGAGAAACCATGAAAGCCATCAACATCGGCGACAGACTGTTTTACCATATCGACCCGGACCGGGACGACAAGTTCGCGGCCCTGGTTACGAAAGTCGGCACGAACGACCGGCTGCATCTGACGGTGTTCGCACCGGGCCAGATTCTCTTCTTCGAGAACGTGCGGCCAGTGGGCGATCCGATCTTCGAGCGTTCGGCGGAACTGCGAACCAACGGGGCGTGGTCGATGCCGGACCCGGACCCGGTGACTAATCCGGAACCCGGTGACCAAACGAGCAAGGAACCGGTGACTGAAACGTCACAGCCTAAGCCGGAGCCTGAACCGGAGGCCAAGTCACTGCCCAAGTCACCGCCGAAGCGATCGGTTAAAAGGTAACGCCGCTTTACTTTAGGTTGATCTGCCAGGTGCAGAACCAATACAGGCGCCGTCGCACTCGGGCGGCGCCGGCCGTACACAGCAGGTACAAGTCGCATGGTCTACGATCCCGCCAGCATCGAAGTCGAATCGCACGATCCGCGCAACGTGTCGATGCGTCAGATCGTGACGGGATGGCGCGCGAAACTGGAGCAGGGCAAGGAAGCGAAGAAAGACTTCACGCTCATTGCCAACCAGTGTATGCAGTTCTTCTGCGGCAAGCCCGGTTTCATGTTCGAGCCGGAGTTCCAGAAGACGTACACGGGCAACCTTCAGCACGAGTTCCCGTTCCAGGTGACGGTGAACAAGGCGTTCGAGATGGTTGCCGTCCTTGGGCCGCACCTATTCAGCCAATACCCGAGGCGCACGGTCAAGGCGAGGCCGCTGTTCCCGATCCCACAGGAACTTTTCGGTCCGCAGGACGACCCGAACGTCCAGCAGATGGTCCAGCAGGTTCAGATGAACCAGCAGATGGAACTGGCCAGACGTGAATCCAGTGCAATGTTGCAGGAACACTACCTCAACTACACGCCCCAAGAGCAGCCCGGTGGCGGGATGCAGGCGGCGTGCAGGCTCATGGTCACCGAGGCGCTGTTGAAGGGCCGTGGCGTGGCCTTGATCGAGCCGTACCAGATGCCTGGCAGCGAGCAGATACTGACCCGATGCGTCCACGTCTCGGTGGATGATTTACTGGTGGACCCGGACTCACCGAAGCAGGACGAGTGGAGTTGGATCGCAATCCGGCACCGCAAGCCGGCGTGGAAGGTGGAACGCATCTTCAAGCTCAAGAAGGGCGTTCTTCGCAAGATGGGCTCTGGCACGTCTTCGGACGCGGAAGCGGCGATGACGCAGCACGGGGCGCGGGGCGACCTGGAGACCAACGGCGACAGCAAGGACCTCATCGAGTATTGGGAGATTTTCAGCAAGCAGGGCGTGGACCCGAAGAAGCGGTGCGGCGACCGGCTGGGATTCGAGGACCAGTTGGCCAGCAAACTGGACGACTCGGTAGGTGATTACGCCCGTATCGTCGTCTCTCCCAAGGTTCCGTGGCCGCTGAACATGCCTCCTAGTCGATTACAGAAAGCCGACGAGGAGGAAGTTGTACGTGCGTTTGCCTGGCCGATCCCGTTCTACAAGGATCACCGCTGGCCGGTGGCAATGCTGGATTTCTACCCGCACCCGAACAAGCCGTGGCCGATCGCACCGATGGCGCCGGGGCTCGGCGAGTTGGTTGCGATCAACTTACTGACATCCATCATGCTGACGATGGCGCACAACGGCAGCCGCAGGATCATCGCGGCGCTGCAGAGCGCGGCCGAGGGACTGAAAAATCAGTTCGAGCAGGCGGGCGATCTGGCCGTGATCCAGGTCAAGGAAGTTCACCAACACATCGACCGTGTGATGAAGTTCATAGAGTTCCCCGGAGTAAACCGCGACCTGTGGGAAATGCGTGCCTCGTTGATGCACGACTTCACCATGCGGACGGGACTTTTGGAAGTCCTTTACGCGGCGAATCCGGGCGGGGTGGCCAGCCGGTCAGCGACAGACGCGAAGTACAAGAACGACGCCGCTGGTATTCGACCAGGCTACATGGCGAACGAGGTGGAGTCGTTCCTGTCCGAACAGGCCCAGTTGGAGCGGATCGCGGCGTACTACGCGGGTGTTTCCGCCAAGGACGTGATCGGGTTCATGGGCTCTGATGGGGCGATGCTCTGGGACGAGATGTTCGCCAATGCCCCGGAAGACGTGGCGCTGAGGGACATGGAATGCACCGTGGAAGCAGGAGGGGCAAAACGTCCGACGCACGAGCGTGACCTGGCGATGCTTCAAGAGTTCTTCCCGGCATGGTCGCAGTTAGCCTCGCAGTACGCGGCAACCACGACCGACAGCGGGCCGCTGAACGCCTTCTTCGAGAAGTACTTCAAGGCCCTTGGCCAGGAATCCAGGGGCATGGTCTTCGGCCCGTGGGCACCTCCGCAACAGGAAGGGCCGTCGCCGGTAGACCAGAAGATGCAGATGGAAATGCAGAAGGCCCAGATGGAGATGGAGGGTATCCAACTCAAGGGCCAGATCGAGCAGCAGAAGGCCCAGGCCACCTTGGCGAAGGCCCAGATGGACATTCAGGCATCACAGATGTCGGCCCAGGTGGACGCCGCGCGAAGTGCGGCTGAGCTTCAGGCGAGTGAGCAGCAGTCCATCATGGAGCAACAGACGGCCGTGATGAAGATGCTGTCCGACCAGCAGACGCACGAGCAAGAGATGGTCCAGGACCAAGAGGTGCATGAGCAGGAGATAATGCAATCGCTTGCCAAGTCGCAACTGGAAATGCAGTTGGCACGACAAAGGGCAAAGACACGACCGAACCCTGGAGTGAAGTAAATGCCCGCTTATGATTTTCTCTGCGAGACGTGCCGCGTGATCGTTGAAGATTACGTACCTCGCACCACCAAGTCCGTACCGTGCCCGCAGTGCGGCGGCAAGACGAAACGCCAGTTCCCGGCGCCAGCGCTGGTTGGTACGAATACGGCGTTTCTCAAAGGCAGCAAGAAGATTGGTGACCAGTTCGGCCACGACTTCGTGGGCAAGGCACACCTGCAACAGCGACTGGCCCTACTGAAGCGCAAGGGGTTTACTCCCAGCGCAAACGACGTGTACCTGCCGCAATTGGCGATGAGTCCGGACGATCCGGCGGGCTACGTGCCGCATGACGATCCGGTGGGCCACATCAAGCGGGTGATGGCGCAGCGTGGGCAGGCGGACCTCAGTGGGAACATGGGCGACTTCACCCCGCTATACAACGAGAAACCGCGTGCCCATCGGTTGCATCCGAAGATCGTTCGCGAGATCGCCGAGCAGCGAATCAGAAACAATCCGAGTGAGGCAAAACGGGACCGACGCGAACTGCACGAAGAGATTTCGCAGCGGCACGGTTCCGACTGACCGCTCCTTTTCCAAGTGAGGTGTGAAGATGAAACGCTACGTACTCGCCATCCTTGCGGTGGCACTACTGGCAGGACAGGCCGCAGCGGCAACCGTGTGTTACGGGGACCGGTGCGAGGTCGAACGCGAGGGTCTTGGACGCTCCGTGGTCCGCGTCAGTTACGACGGATATTATCGGGGGTCCGGCGTGGTCGTCAAACACGACGGGCACGTGTTCATTCTGTCCGCGTTGCACGTGGTCAACAGTCAAACGTCGGTGACGCTGCACGCGGGCACCGGGCGTATTGACGCCACGGTCATTGGACGCAGTGAACCGCATGACGTGGCCGTAATGATGGCGGAGGGCATTGAGACACTGGATGTGGAACCAGTGGTGCTCTTGACTGAAGCGCCGCCCGAAGGCGCGGCGTTAGTGCAATACGGCTATGGTGGCGGGAAGTTGTGCCGCATGACGTGCCGCGTGCTGGGCTGCTCGAACGACCGTATCGCGGGCGATTGCCATGCGATCGGTGGTGATAGCGGCGGTCCGGTATTCGTAAACGGACGGCTGGCCGGTCTGGTCACGCATCGCACGAACGTCAGTACGGACGGGCGATTGATCTTTACGAGGACCAAGCCTGCGTTCATTGGGACGGCCTCGCTGATCGTTACGGCGATCCTCAACGCGAAACCGATCATCGAGAAGGCTATCGAGCTTTACAAACTGTGGCGCAAAATTCGGGGCGTATGGCGAGGTAATGAAGACGGCACGTATAGCCGCCCCATCCTCTCTCGCATTATTCGCGGCAAACCGCAGGACGAGGAGCCGGAACCTCATCCGGTCCCGCAGTCCACCGATGCAACACCGAACCCGAATCTTGCCAAGCCGTGGTTGCATTGGTCGCCGAACCTCACGGTAGTCATCAATAAACCGCCGGTTGTCGAGTCTCAACCGACTCCGGACCTCGTACCCACACCCGCTGACCCGGTGCCGGAAGAGACGGTATCGGAAGGCGTCTCGCCCTGGTGGATTCTAGCCGGGGCATTCAGTGGGGTCGGGGGATTCGTCGTAACACTGCTCGGCATCGGTGGCGGTGTCGTTACTTCACTCATTCGCAAGGGGTTTTAACCATGGCTACTTGGCTCATTGTATTGCTTTCGGTTCTCGCTGGTCTGGTTGTGTTTCTCTGTCTTGGCGTCTTGGTCGGCGCGTTGATGTGGCGACTGTGGCGCAAGGCGGACACAGCGATGGACAAGCGGCAGCGCGGCGTGAACAAACTGGAAAACCAGTTCCGTAAGTGCGGCGTTGACGGCTGGTTCGTGGACTTGCTCGAAGCGATGGTGGTTGGCGACGAGGCGGACATCTATCGCCGTCTTCAGGACTTCGCGATGGCCTCGAACTTAGAGAAGGAGTTCGCAGACAAGATCGGTCTTCCGGTCGCGACGTGGATGCTGGCGCAGGACATCGAGTTCCGCAAGAAGGCGTTGGCCGAGTACACCACGCCCAGTGGCAATGTCAGCGCGAAGAAGGTTCCCTCCACGCAAGTTGTTACTCCGGAAATCGACTAGGAAAGGGCCGGCCGAATGACCGACCGAGAACTACTAGAACGCCTGACCGAGGATGTGGGCATGATGCGTACCGCGCTGGCCGTGCATACGGAATCGCACACGGCGCAGATGCGGCAATGCCTCCGCCATGCCGACATGATCGAGAAACACGACCACACGCTGTACGGCAACGGCAAACCGGGGCTGGTGACAGAGATCGCGGTGCTGCGTTGGGGCATCGGGCTGGTGGGCGTTATATCGACGGCGCTGGTAGTGCATGCCATCGTGAAACTGTTTGTGTGAGGTAAGATGAGCAAAGCCAAAACCCCACAATTCGCCCGCGACCAGCGGACCGCCAATTACCGATTGGCGGCGGTGGACGGGCGCGCGGACGTGGACGTGGGCGGGCCGGGCGAGGCGTTTGCGCCGCGTGTGCGAAGCGAGAAGTGGGGCGGGCGATGCTGGATGGACATAGCGGCGCGAGGCGTCGAGAAGGACGTGGCCGAAGAGCGGGTAGCCAAGCATGGCCGCCATCGGAATGACGTGAAGCGGGACAAG